>ERZ772886.3487-NODE-3487-length-11291-cov-5.947579_pt1 | contig 11291 bp, 8 predicted proteins | sample MGYA00512128_ERZ772886 | MGnify/ENA primary metagenome ERZ772886 (study PRJEB29015, sample SAMEA2737698) | human gut metagenome | biome: human gut; feature: human-associated habitat; material: faeces | place: China | collected 2012 ... | reverse complement strand
TGTAGAACAGGTCCTTCACCCGGATGGTAGTGCCCACCGCACGGGCACCCGGCTCCCGGGAGATCTCTTCCCCGCCCTCGATGCGGTAGACGGTGGCAAATTCGTCTGCCTCGGTGCGGGTGGTCAGCTCCACCCGCGCCACGCTGGCAATGGATGCCAGTGCTTCGCCGCGGAAGCCCAGCGTGTGGATGCTGTTCAGGTCATCCGGCTTTTCGATCTTGCTGGTGGCATGGCGGATAAACGCCGTGGAAATGTATTCCGCCTCAATGCCGGTGCCGTTGTCGCTGATCTCGATCAGCTTGACGCCGCCGGATTCAATGCTGACCGTCACCTGCGCAGCTCCGGCATCGATGGAGTTTTCCAGCAGCTCCTTAACAACGGATGCCGGACGCTCGACCACCTCACCAGCTGCGATCAGCTCGGCTGTGTGCTTATCCAGAACATGGATCACTGCCATGGTGTTCCCTCCTTATGGTTTTTTCGGGCAGACTATCAGCTGTTCAGGCTGCCCTTCAGGGTCTTTTTCAGCTCGTAGAGGAAGTTCAACGCCTCAATGGGGGTGAGTGTTTCCACATCCAGAGCTTCCAGCTTGTCCATCATCTCGCTGGGCACAGCCGGAGAGTTATACTCCTGCAGGGCATCAAAATCCATCTGCTCTACTTTATTTTTAGGTGCAGTTGCTTCCAGCGCGCGCAGCACCTCATGGGCGCGGCGGGTCACACTGCCGGGCAGGCCTGCCAGCTTTGCCACCTCGATGCCGTAGCTGTCATCCGCAGGGCCGCGCACGATGCGGCGCAGGAAGGTGATGTCCTCGCCGCGTTTTTTCACCGCAATGTTGTAGTTTTTCACACCGTCCACGCTGCCTTCCAGCTCGGTCAGCTCGTGGTAGTGGGTGGCAAACAGGGTCTTGCAGCCAAGCCCCTTGGCCGGGTCCGAAATATGCTCCACCACCGCACGGGCGATGCTCATGCCGTCAAAGGTGGAGGTGCCGCGGCCGATCTCGTCCAGCACCACAAGACTTTTGGCGGTGGCGTTTTTCAGAATTTCGGCTACCTCGGTCATCTCCACCATAAAGGTGGACTGACCTGCGGCAAGGTCGTCCGAGGCGCCGATGCGGGTAAAGATGGCGTCCACCACGCCCACATGGCAGCTGGCTGCCGGCACAAAGGAGCCGATCTGCGCCATCAGGGCGATGAGGGCATTCTGACGCATATAGGTGGATTTACCTGCCATGTTGGGGCCGGTGATGATGAGGCAGCGGTCAGTGGTGCAGTTGAGGGTGGTATCGTTGGGCACGAACATACTGCCCTTGAGCACCTGCTCCACCACCGGGTGACGCCCCTCGGTGATGGTCAGCACATCGCTGTCGTCCACCACGGGGCGGCAGTAGTTGTTTTCCGCAGCCACCTGCGCCAGCGCAGCCAGCACATCCAGCTGTGCAATAGCGTTGGCGGTGCGCTGGATGCGGTCCAGTTGGGCACCGATGCTCTCCAGCAACTCATCAAACAGGCGGCGCTCCAGCGAGATGAGCCGCTCGTGCGCGCCAAGGATCTTGCTTTCCAGCTCCTTCAGCTCCTGCGTGATGTAACGCTCGCCGGAGGTGAGGGTCTGCTTGCGGATGTAAGTCTCCGGCACAAGGTTTTTGTAGGAGTTGCTCACCTCGATGAAGTAGCCGAACACATGATTATAGCCTATTTTCAGCTTGGGGATGCCGGTCTCCTGCCGCAGACGGGCTTCCAGCTGCGCCAGCACGCCCTTGGTGTTATCGCGGATGGAGCGCAGCTCGTCCACCTCGGCATGGTAGCCCTTGGCGATGACACCGCCATCCTTGAGGGTGGAGGGGGCATCCGGGTCTACTGCGGCATAAATGCGCGCCTTGATATCCTCCAGCGGATCGATACTTGCGGCCAGCTCGGCAAGCTCCGGGCAGCTGCAGCCCTCAGCCTGCTTGCGCAGGCCGGGCAGACGATCGCAGGTCTGGGCAAGGGTGTAGATCTCCTTGGGGGTTGCAGAGCCGTACACCGTGCGGGTCATCAGGCGCTCCATGTCCGCGATGTAGTGCAATTCTTCGGTCAGGTCGCCGCGCACCATAGTCTGACGCACCAGCGCCTCCACAGCGTTCAGGCGGTGGTTGATGAGCTGGCTGGAAATAAGCGGCTGCTCGATCCAGCTGCGCAGCATCCGCTTACCCATGGCGGTGCTGGTCTTATCCAGCACCCACAGCAGGGTGCCGCGCTTTTCGCGCCCGCGCAGGGTCTCGGTCAGCTCAAGGTTTGCCCGGGTGACAGGCGAAAGCCGCATGAACTGGGCTTCGTTGTAAGTAATGACGGTCTTTAACCGCTCCACACCCTTGATCTGGGTATCGTGCAGGTATTCCAGCAGCGCAGCCATGGCAAAGCGCACAAGGCCCTCGGCGACCATGCCGGTGGTCTGCGGCCAGTCGCGGCCAAACTGTTCTTCCAGTGCAGAAGCCACCAGCCCCGGCGCATAGCGCTCGTCCTCGACCAGTTCCACCGAGCAGCTCATGTTCTTTTTGATGTAGGCGGTCACCTCGCGGCAGTCCAGCAGGCCGGGGTTCAGCAGCACCTCGCTGGGATGGTAGCGGCACAGCTCGGTAATGACCGCCGGGGCGATCTTATCCGCCGTCAGTTCGGTGATATGCGCCGTACCGGTGGAAACGTCCGCAAAGCACAGGCCCGCCTTTTTGCCCTTGAGGTACAGGCTGGCAATGTAGTTGTTGCGGTCGTCCTGCAGCATGCTGCTTTCAATGACCGTACCGGGGGTGACCACCCGGATGATGTCCCGCTTGACAAGGCCTTTCGCCTTGGCGGGGTCCTCTACCTGCTCACAGATGGCCACCTTATAGCCCTTAGCGATCAGGCGCGCCACATAGCCCTCGTAGCTGTGGAAGGGCACGCCGCACATAGGGGCGCGCTCCGCAAGGCCGCACTGCTTGCCGGTAAGGGTAAGATCCAGCTCCCGGGACGCCGTGACGGCATCGTCGAAGAACATCTCGTAAAAATCGCCGATGCGGTAAAAAAGAATTTCGTCCTTGTGTTGATTTTTGATCTCAAGATACTGCTGCATCATGGGCGAAAGCTCTGCCATGGTTTTTCCTCTTTCCCTTGTATGGTTCCGTCAGCCGGTTTGTGGGCTGTAACCGCCGGTGCAAACAAAACGCGGTCTGTGTTGCACAGCCGCGTTCCGGTCAAAAAAGTTTGCTCAGTGGCAGCCGCCGCAGGTGGAACAGCTGCCGGTGCAGGAGGCAGAAGGCTCCTGCACGGTCATGGGGTCGCCGCCGTTCATGGCGGTGTTGATGATGGCGTCGATATAGTTGACCAGGTTCTCGCACTCGCGCTTGGCCTCGTTGTATGCCACCATGCCCTCGTTGCCCATGATCTGGCCGTAGAGGCTGTTCACCTTCTCGTTCAGTTCAGCGATGCGGGCGTCATCGCGCTCGTTCTTGCCGATCTCGTTGTTCAGGTCCATGCGGGCCAGATTGAACTCGCCGATCAGGTTCTGCAGTTCCTCATCCTTGTCGTTTGCCTTGCGGGCCTGATCCAGAATGACGTAGCGGGGGTCGGTCTGCAGTGCCATAGCGGCACGCTTGAAAAGATCAATGCAATCCATGATTGGGTTCTCCTTGTTGTTTTTATTCTTTCTGGGGCAGTTTGCCCCGGAATCACTTTTTTATGCTTCCAGCTCGCCCAGCAGCACGGTGGCGCGGGCACCGGTAAGATGTACAGTCGCGTAGCTGCCCAGCAGTGCCGGGTCGGCGGCAAACTCCACGGTCAGGTTATTGTCCAACCGGCCGGAAAGGGTGCCTTCATTACGCCCGAAGCCTTCCACCAATACCCGGACGGTCTGCCCCACCTGCGCCTTGACCAGCGCCATGGCGATCTCGTCCTGCGTAGCCAGCAGGCGGGTCATGCGGTCGGTCTTTTCCTTGCGGGGGGTGGGGTCCGGCATTTCGGCAGCCTTAGTGCCGGTGCGCTTGGAATAGATAAAGGTGAACAGCTGCATATAGCCCACCTTGCGCACCAGCTCCAGCGTTTTTACAAAGTCCTCCTCGGTCTCGCCGGGGAAACCCACGATGATATCGCTGGAGAAGGTGATGCCGGGCACGGTCTTGCGGGCGTAGTCGATGAGCTCCAGATACTGTTCCACCGTATAGTGGCGGTTCATCTGCTGCAAAAGCCGGTCGGAGCCACACTGCACCGGCAGATGCAGGTGCTTGCACAGCTTCGGCTGGGCGGCGATGGTATCAATGAGCTTATGGCTGGCGTCCTTGGGGTGGCTGGTCATAAAGCGGATGTGGTAATCGCCGGGCACGGTGCACAGCAGGTTGAGCAGGTCGGAGAAATCGATCTGCTCCTCCAAACCCTTGCCGTAGCTGTTCACGTTCTGACCCAGCAGGGTGATCTCCTTATAGCCCGCTTCCACAAGGTCGCGGAACTCGGCAAGGATATCGCCGGGCTTGCGGCTCTTCTCGCGGCCGCGGACGTAGGGCACGATGCAGTAGGTGCAGAAGTTATCGCAGCCGTACATGATGGGCAGCCATGCGCGGAACTCGCTCTCGCGCCGGATGGGGATGTTCTCCACGATGACCGGACGCTGTGCGGGGTCCAGCAGCACCCTCTTATGCTTTTGCAGTTTCTGGGCAATCAGCTGCGGCAGGGTGTCGATGCCGTCCACGCCGAACACCAGATCCACATAGGGGTAGCTCTTGCGCAGCTTTTCCACAACGTGTTTCTGGTTGGCCATGCAGCCGCACAGTCCGATGATGAGGCCGGGCTTTTTTTCCTTAAGGCCCTTCAGCGCGCCCACGTTGCCGAACACCCGCTGCTCGGCGTGCTCACGCACGGCGCAGGTGTTGAACAAGATCAGGTCGGCATCCTCGGGCTTATCGCACAGGCCGTAGCCGATATCCACCAGCACGCCTTTAATGCGCTCGCCGTCGTTGACGTTCTGCTGACAGCCGTAGCTGTGCACAAAGGCCAGCGGCGGGGTGTCGTAGGTCTGCCGCACCAGCTCGGCGGCAACGGTATTATGTTCAAAGTTAATGTATTCCAAAAAAACCATCCTTCTCCGCCGGGCAGGGTAGCCCCGTGCGGCGAAACTCTATTTTCTGCCATTCTATAAAAGACACTCTTTAGTATACCCTGTTTGGCCGCTGCGGGCAAGAGGAAACACGCAAATTTTATGCCTGTTTAGCCGCTGCCGCCTCTGCATCCTGCCTGCGGCAGCACTCTTCGCACACGCCCAGCAGCACCACGGCACAATCCTGCACCCTGCCCTTCTGGTTTTTGACCAGCTCCATCACCTGTTTTCCGTCCACCTCTGCATCGGTGACGCCGCCGCAGACGGTGCAGTACAAATGGCTGTGCCACGGCAGGGTGTGGTCAAAGCGGTCCGCCTTGCCGGGAATGGACACCCGGCGCACCCGCCCGGCTTCCACCAGACTGTTCAGGTTGCGGTATACGGTGCCAAGGCTCAGATTCGGGCACTCCTGCGCGGCTTTATCGTAGATTTCTTCCGCAGTCGGGTGGTCGCACAGCTGCTGCACCGTCTGCATGACAAGCTCCCGCTGTTTTGAATAACGCATATCCATCCTCCTTTTTCACACGGTTCAGACGTTTTCTTCCCCTTTGATCTTTGCCCAGTACGCCCGGGCGGCCTGTTCGGTCTTGTTGTCGCCAAAGGTGTAGTACTTGGTATCCTTCAGCACATCCGGCAGATACTGCTGCTGTACCCAGTGGTTGGCGTAGCTGTGGGCGTATTTGTAGTTCTGCCCCTTTACCAGCGCATCCTCGCCGTCAAAGTGCTTGTTTTGCAGCTGGCGCGGGATGGGCCCGGTGCGCCCGGCCTGCACATCCGCAATGGCTGCGTTGATGGCATCGTGGGCGCTGTTGGATTTGGGGCTGGTGGCCACCAGAATGACTGCATCCGCAAGGGGCAGACGCGCCTCCGGCAGACCCACCATGTTGGCGGCATCCACCGCCGCCTTGACGATGGGGATGATCTGCGGATAGGCAAGCCCCACATCCTCGCAGGCGCACACCATCAGGCGGCGGCAGGCAGAGGGCAGGTCGCCCGCTTCCAGCAGACGTGCCAGATAGTGCAGCGCTGCGTCCGGGTCTGACCCGCGCATGGACTTCTGATAGGCAGACACGATGTCGTAGTGGTCGTCGCCCTCCCGGTCGTAGCGCATGGCGGTGCGGCGGGTGACCTGCCGGATCATATCTAAGGTAATGCGTTTTTCTCCGTTTTCCACCGGCGCTGCCGTGACCGCAAAGTCCAGACAGCCCAGTGCCTTGCGCAGATCGCCCCCGGCGCTTTCGGCCAGATAGGCGCAGGCGTCCTCGTCCATGCATACCGGCACCTGTTCCCCTTCGGAAAGGCGCTGCACGGCGTTGCGTACCCCGCGCTCCACGTCCGCTGCGGCAAGGGGCTTGAACTCAAACACCGTGCAGCGGGAAAGCAGCGCGTTATAGATGTAGAAATAGGGGTTCTCGGTGGTGGAGGCGATCAGGGTGACGCTGCCGTCCTCGATACATTCCAACAGGCTCTGCTGCTGCTTTTTGTTCAGGTACTGGATCTCGTCCAGATACAGCAGAATGCCGCCCGCCGCTGCCAGCGTGCCGATATCCTTGAGCACTGCCTTGATATCCCCGGTGCCGCAGGAGGTGCCGTTGAGCTTGTGCAGGGTCATGCCGCTGTTCTCGGCAATGATGCGTGCCACCGTGGTCTTTCCGGTGCCGGAGGGACCGTAAAAGATCATGTTGGGGATGCGTCCGCTCTCGATGGTGCGGCGGAACACCCGCCCCGGAGCCAGCAGATGCTGCTGCCCGCACACATCCGCCAGCGTTTTGGGACGCAGGCGCTGCGCAAGTGGTTCATTCATGGTGGGTTCCCCTTTCCTGCCCGCAAGGCACTTTTTATATAGTATAGCGCATTTAGAAAAGGAGAACAAGAGCTTTTCTGAAAATCATTCTCAGATAATGCCCTGCAAACATTTACAAATCCTGTCAAACATGGTATGATTCAGGTATTCCCTTTCAAAGGAGGTTTGTCCCATGCCGGTACGGAAAAAAGCCCCGGAGGATCTTACCGCAAAAAAAGCGCTGGCGCTGGAGGTCATCCGGCGTCTCAAGGCCGAATACCCGGATGCTGGTTGCACCTTGGACTATGACCACGCATGGCAGCTACTGGTCAGCGTGCGGCTGGCCGCCCAGTGCACGGATGCCCGGGTGAACATTGTGGTGGAGGAGTTGTTTGCAAAATACCCCAGCGTGGCGGCGTTGGCTGCCGCCGAGCCGGAGGACATTGAAGCCATCGTCAAGCCCTGCGGACTGGGACATTCCAAGGCGCGGGATATCTCGGCCTGTATGCGGATGCTGCGGGACAAGTACGACTGCCGGGTGCCCGACACCTTTGACGAATTGCTTGCCCTGCCCGGCGTAGGGCGCAAGAGCGCAAACCTCATTATGGGGGACGTGTTCGGCAAGCCCGCCATCGTTACCGACACCCACTGCATCCGGCTGTGCAATAAAATTGGCCTTGTGGGCGGCATTAAGGAACCGCAAAAGGTGGAGATGGCGCTGTGGAAGATCATCCCGCCGGAGGAAGGCAGCGACCTTTGCCACCGCTTTGTGATGCATGGCCGCGCGGTGTGCAACGCACGCAAGCCGGAATGCGAAAAATGCTGTTTGAAAGACATCTGCCGCACCGCCCGCGAAGCCGCCGGGCAGCAGGCAGAGCCATAATTTTTAAGGAGGTATAACCTATGATCACTTTAACGATTTTGCTCATCATTGCCCTGCTATGTGTGCTGGTGGGCTGCCTGACCGGCCTGCTGACGCTGGTGGGCGTGCTGGCCTCCCTTTTTGTGGGCGTGCTGGTGGGTGCGCTGGCCGGATATCTGGCCGGGCGCTTTATGGGCACGGAAACTTCCCTTGGCCGCAACATCCTGATGGGCGTGCTGGGCAGCTTTGTGGGCGAGTTTTTGTTCGGCCTGCTGGGCATCCACGCCTCCGGCAGCTTTTCTTCCTTTGCCATCTCGGTGATCGGTGCCTGCATCTGCATCTGGATCGGCCAGAAGATCTCTGAGTAAGTTTTTTTGTAACAGTATGCCGCCGCGTTCTGCCGCCGGAGTCTCCGGGCAGGGTGCGGCGGCTTTTTTTATGGGCGTTCTGCCGGATAAACGCCGCCCGGGCTGTGCAGGCCGCCGAACTTTCTGCCAATTCTTGACAGGCATTCCCTGCCGTTGTATCGTTGACCCAGAAACGGAGGCTTCAACATGGAAAAAGCACTTGCACATATTTCCGAGGATGGCACCCGCACCCAGACCGTCTACGAACATCTTTCCGGCACAGCGCGCCTTGCCGGAGCTTTTGCCGCACCCTTTGGTGCAAAAGAAGAGGCCGAATACGCCGCGTGGCTGCATGATATCGGCAAATACAGCACCGCCTTTCAGCAGCGGCTGGCGGGCGGTTCTGCAACCGACCACTCGACCGCCGGTGCACAGGAAGCGATGAAGGGCTGTGCGCCCCACGTTCAGGCCGCCTTTGCCGTAGCCGGGCACCACACCGGTCTGCCGGATGGCGGCAATAAAAGGGCAGCCGATTCTGCCGACGGCACCCTGTTCGGGCGGCTGAAAAAACCGGTGGAGCCTTACGATGGCTGGCGCGAGGTCACCCTGCCCCAGAGCGCCCCGCCGGACTGGGCAAACCGCGACCCGCTGGATTTTGCATTCTTTACCCGGATGCTCTACTCCTGTCTTGTGGATGCAGATTTTATCGACACCGAAACTTTTATGAACGGACAGGCCGCGCCCCGGGGCAGCAGCACCGCGCTTTCTTCTCTTCTGGAAAAGGTGCGTGCCAAGGCAGCTGGCTATCTTGCGGCACAGAGCACCTTGCCGGTAAGCATCCAGCGCAATGCCGTGCTGCGGGCCTGCATGGAGAAAGGTGCCCACGGCGCACCGGGGCTGTATACCCTCACCGTGCCCACCGGCGGCGGCAAGACCTTTGCCTCCCTTGCCTTTGCGCTGGAACAGGCCGCTGCGCAGGGCATGAAGCGGGTGATCTATGTGATTCCGTATATGTCCATCATCGACCAGACTGCCGCTGTTTTTGCAGACCTTCTGGGCGCAGAAAACGTTCTGGCGGATTACTCCTGCGCAGACTATAAAAGCCTCGAACAGGAAAAGTTGACCCCCGCGCAGTACCGCCAGCTGCTGGCCAGCGAAAACTGGGATGCACCTGTTGTGGTGACCACTGCGGTGCAGTTTTTTGAATCGCTGTACGCCAACCGCAGCAGCCGCTGCCGCAAGCTGCACAATATTGCGAACAGCGTGATCATCTTTGACGAAGCGCAGACCCTGCCCACCAGTTATCTGCTGCCCTGCGTCAGTGCTATTGCGCAGCTGGTGCGGCATTACCACGCCACCGCCGTGTTATGCACCGCCACCCAGCCTGCATTAGAGCTCTATTTCCGGCAGTTTGCGCCGGAGCTGCCCTTGCAGGAGATCGTGCCGGACACTGCCACCTTATACACCACCCTGCGCCGCACCACCCTTTGCGATGCCGGAGAGCTGACGCTGGAAGCGCTGACTTCGCAGCTCTGCGCACTGTCGCAGGTGCTGTGCGTAGTGAACCGGCGCAAAACGGCGCAGGAAGTGTACGCCGCCTTGCCTGCCGAGGGCAGCTACTGCCTGACCACGCTATTGTGCGCCACAGACCGCCGCCGCCAGCTGGCAGAGATCCGGCAACGGCTACGGGAAAGCCTGTCCTGCCGGGTAGTGTCCACCTCGCTGATTGAAGCAGGTGTGGATGTGGATTTCCCCGCCGCATACCGGGAGCAGTGCGGGCTGGACTCCCTTTTGCAGACCGCCGGGCGCTGCAACCGGGAGGGACACCGCAGCGCAGAAGAGAGCTTGGTATACCGTTTTACGCTGGAAGGCTGCGGCGTGCCGCAGATGCTGCGCCAGAACGTACACGCCATGCAGTATGCAGCAGGCTGCACCGCAGCGCTGGACAGCCCGGAGGCGGTCAGAGCTTATTTTAAGGAGCTGTATTTTGCGCGGGGTGAGGCCGCACTGGACACAAGCAGCATTCTGGACGCCCTGCGCAAGGGGATTTCGGGCTGCATTTTCCCGTTTGCACAGGTAGCTGAACAGTTCCATCTGATCGAAGCCCCTACCCGCACCGTTTACCTGCCTGTTGGCGAAGGAAAAGCCCTTTGCGACCAGCTGCGCAGCGGGACTGTGAGCCGCACACTTTACCGTAAGCTGGGCGCTTACAGCGTAGCCTGCTATGCCCAGCAGTTTCAGGCACTGGAATCTGCCGGAGCGTTGGAACCACTGCCCAATGGCAGCGCTATCCTGACTGACAGCACCCTGTACGACCCTAAGACCGGGCTTTCCATGGACGTGGAGACCGGAAAGGGCCTGTTTTTCTGACAAAAAGCTAAAAATAAGGCAAAGGAAATACGCAAAAGTCCTTTTTATTGTATTTTATTTATTGTAATATAATACCAAGTAAATGAAGAAACGGCAAAGCATCTGTCGCTCTGCCGTTTCCCCGTCATACATCCATGATCTACTAATTATTTCTATCCACATCCCAGTGCGCACACCGGATGACAGCAACAGTATACGAAAAAAAGCATTAAATTGCAAGTTTCCCCTTGTATTATTGATTAAATTGTGTTATTCTAGGCTCAGAAATACTTATAAATCCATTATCTAATAATTGAATTATAAAAAGAGGTGGTTTATATGGGCAAGTTTTCTCTTTGTCTGAAGATTCAAATAAGCAATGAAAGGAGGTGGTGTTCATGTCCATGCTGATCGAGGTCTGGGGCGACTACGCCTGCTTTTCAAGACCCGAGATGAAAACCGAGCGTGTATCCTATGACATCATGACGCCCTCGGCGGCACGCGGGCTGGTGGAGGCCATCTACTGGCACCCGGGCATGAAGTACCATATCGACCGCATCTATCTGCTCAAGCCGGTGCAGTTTGCCAGCATCCGGCGCAATGAGGTCAAGGATACCCTGCGATCCTCGGCAGCGCTCAGTGCAGCCAAGGGCGGCGAGGTGCCCATGCTGTGCACGGCAGAGAATATCCAGCAGCGGGCGGCGCTGGTGCTGCAGGATGTGCACTACGTGATCGAATGCCATTTTACCATGACCGAAAAAGCCGCACCCGGCGATAATCCGGGCAAATTTCAGGATATCTTGCGGCGGCGGCTTGCCAAGGGGCAGTGCTATCACCAGGCCTGCTTGGG
>ERZ772886.3483-NODE-3483-length-11298-cov-3.173352_pt1 | contig 11298 bp, 9 predicted proteins | sample MGYA00512128_ERZ772886 | MGnify/ENA primary metagenome ERZ772886 (study PRJEB29015, sample SAMEA2737698) | human gut metagenome | biome: human gut; feature: human-associated habitat; material: faeces | place: China | collected 2012 ... | reverse complement strand
AACGCTGAAATCCATCTTAATCAGCGTCGGCGTCCGGCTGTCGGCTTTTAACCTGCCGCAGATTGCAAGGCTTACCTACACCGACGACCTTCATCTGGAGGAAATGGGCGAGAAAAAAGTGGCCCTGTTCTGCTGCATCCCGGGCTCGGATAAATCCCTCAATTACCTTGTGGGGATGATTTACGGGCAGCTCATCCAGACGCTGTATTTTGTAGCCGACCGGAAATACAAAGGCCGGCTGCCGGTGCCGGTTCACTTGCTCATCGACGAAGCGCCGAACATTGCCCTGCCCACGGACAACTTCTTGCCCTGGCTTTCCACAATGCGAAGCCGCAATATCTTCTGCAGCTATATCGCGCAGAATATGGCGCAGATCAAGGCACTGTTCAAGGAGCAGTGGGAATCGCTGGTCGGCCTGTGCGACGAGTTTCTCTATCTCGGCGGGAACGAAAAGGAAACCCACAAGTATGTTTCCGAGCTCATGGGCAAGGAGACGTTGGACACGAATACCTACGGACACAGCCGCGGACGAAACGGCAGTTTCAGCATCAACGACCAGCAGACGGGCCGGGAGCTTCTCGCCCCCGACGAAGTACGGATGCTGGATAACCGCAAGGCGATCCTGTTTGTCCGCGGGGAACGCCCCATGATGGATGACAAATACGACCTCATGCGTCACCCCAACATCCGGCTCACCGAAGATGGCGGCGCTGCGCCCTACGATTACACGCAGGCAAAGGACGCCGCTGACGATATCGACTATTCCCCGGACCGGTACGACGATTTTGAACTGCTGGAGCCGGAGGATTTTCTAAACGCATAACTGCATCTGCCACGGGCGGGTGCTTTTCATTTTGCCATACACAAAACATCTGCACAGATTGGTTGCAGCTAATTAAAAACACACCGAATTGGAGGAATGCATCTGAAGAAACCCCTGAATTTTTTTACGTTGAAGAAAAATCCTATGAAGAACGATAAACCTGCCAACGCGCTGACACTTAGCAGAAACGGGCGGCTGGGTTTTTCGGCCTATATAGCCGTGATATTGAGCTTCTGCTGTTTTACTACACCTGCCTTTGCGACTGGCAGCGATCCACTGGGTGTGGTGAATAATTTGTCCAGCTTTATCTTTTCCCTAATCCGCGCCATCGGTCTCATCCTACTGGGCTGGGGCGTGGTGCAGGTCGGCCTTTCCTTTCAGGGCCACGATCCCGCCCAGCGGTCTCAGGGCTTCTTGACTCTTGCCGGCGGGCTTGTGATTACCTTTGCCAAGGAAATCCTCGATCTCATCACCGCCTGATTGTGCATTTTTCAGCCGGGGAGCATCCGGCAACGGTTGCTCCCCTCATTTTCTTTCAGGAGGTGACCAACCGGAAACTGGATTATTGATAACTTAAATTCGGCGCTGGAAACATGGAATGATAAGCTGGCGGAAATCTGGACACTGCTCACCCAAGATCCCGCGACCTTCAAAGGCGGTGGAATCTGGCAGGTCATGCTGGACATCAACGGGGCCTTGAAAGCCATCGGGTACGGGCTGCTGGTCCTGTTTTTCGCAGTCGGCGTCGTCAAGACCTGTTCGAGCGCAGCCGATTTGAAGCGCCCGGAACATGCTTTCAAATTGTTTATTCGTTTCGCCTTGGCAAAAGCCGCTGTAACTTACGGCCTCGATCTCATGCTGGCGATTTTTCAAATCATTCAAGGGATGGTCTCCACGATCATCATGAGATCCGGACTGTCGGGGAACAGTGACGCTGCACTCCCACAGGAAATCATCGACAAGATCAACCAAGTTGGATTTTGGGACAGTATTCCCCTATGGGCAGTCACGCTGATAGGCGGGCTGTTCATCACGGTGCTGGCGTTCATTATGATCCTGACGGTGTATAGTCGGATGTTCAAATTGTACATGTATACAGCTATCGCCCCAATTCCCATGTCCAGCTTCGCAGGAGAACCCACCAGCAATGTTGGGAAAAACTTCCTGCGTTCCTATGCAGGCGTTTGCCTCGAAGGAGCGATTATTGCGCTTGCCTGCATCATCTTCTCTGTCATGGCAGCTTCACCGCCTGCGATCGATCCCGATGTGTCTGTGGTGACCGCCGTGTGGAGCTATGTAGGCGAACTCATCTTTAATCTGCTCGTTTTAGTCGGAGCTGTGCGGATGAGCGACCGGATCGTCAAGGAGCTGTTGGGGCTGTAACACATCCAAAAAGCGAACAGGCCCTACGGAAAACCGCAGAACCTGTTCGTTCATTCATGATCTAATATCCATTGCAGCAACCCCTGCCGGTCAATTTGACCGGCAGCGACGGATAGAACAATATCAATCAATTCCTGTTGTTCATAACGGAGCTCGATCCCGTTCACCGCCAGGAAAACCAGCATGGTATGCGCGCCGATACGCTTATTCCCATCCACAAAGGGATGGTTGCGTATCAGGCCAAAGCCAAGCTGCGCCGCTTTGGCCTGCAGAGACGGATACACCGGTTCTCCGCCGAACGTTTGAAACGGTGCGGCCAATGCGGATTCCAGCAGCCCTTCGTCCCGAATCCCGTCGATGCCTCCGAATTCCTGGATTAGCGCGGAATGCAAAGCCGTCACCTGATTTTTGGATAAGGTTTTCATTTGGCCAACTCCTCATAAGCGCGGCGATTCTTGGCGATCAGCCGCTTGGATACGGCCAGAATATCCTCGTCTTCCGCAAGCTGCTCCTGCTCTGCCTGGCTGAATTCCAACAGCACATACCGCGGGACATTGTTCTTTAAGATCACGGCTGCGCCGTTTTCGTCCACCAAGCGCGCAACACGGGAAAAGTTCTGATTTGCTTCTGTAATGGAAACAAGATTCTTTGTGTTCACTGTCATTTGTAACACCTCCTACTTCTATTATACTCAAAAATAGGATAAATTCAACCTATTTTTAAAGGAGCTGGTTTTTTATCGAAGTCAAAGTGCCAAAGGAAATCCGGGATTATCAGGAGTCCATCTTCTTCGGGCTCTCTGCCCGGCAGTTCATCTGTTCTCTGCTGGCTGTAGGCGTGGCGGTTGGACTGTACTTCGGCCTGCGTCCGCTGGTCGGCAGCGAGGAAGTGGGCTGGATGTGCATTCTCGGGGCCGCTCCCTTTGCAGCCTGCGGCTTTTTCAAATACCACGGCATGACCGCCGAACAGGCGGCTTGGGCCTGGTTCAAGTCGGAATTTCTCTATCCCAAAAAGCTGGTGTTTAAATCCGACAATCTCTACTTCGATGCCATGAAGGACGCCATCGCTGAAGGAGAGAAGCTTCCCCGCAAGCGGAAAGGCCGAAATTCCCAGCTATCGGCTGAGAAAGAACCGTAATCTCAAAAATCTCTCAGAAAAGGAAGGATGCCTATAAGTAAAACGCTCAGCAAAGCGGCGAAAGCAGAAAAAGAGAAATTTACGATTCCAAAGTCCGTACAGGACGCTATTCCCATCCAGCGAATCTGGCCGGATGGGATTTTTCAGGTGGGAAGACGGTTTTCCAAGACCTTTTCCTTTACCGATATCAACTACAGCATCGCCAGCAAAGACGACAAAACGGCGATGTTTCTCGACTATGCCGAGCTACTCAACGCGCTGGACTCCGGCGCCTCCGCCAAGATCACCATCAACAACCGGAAGGTCAACAAGGCAGAGTTTGAGAAATCCCTGCTGCTTCCGATGAAAGAAGATGGGCTGGATCCCTACCGGAAAGAGTACAACGAGATGCTGCTTTCCACAGTCACCGGCGTGAGCAGCAGTGTCGTGCAGGACCGCTACATCACCATCACTGTGGCGAAACAGAATATCGATGAAGCCCGCACCTATTTCTCCCGTGTGGGCACAGACCTCATCACCCACCTTGCCCAGCTTTCCTCCATAGGGCGGGAACTGGACATTGCGTCGCGCTTGCAGATCTTCCGGGACTTTTTCAAGGGCAATGAACCTGCCGCTTTTGCCTTTGACCTGAAAGAGCACATGCAAAAAGGGCACAGCTTCAAGGATTGGCTGTGCCCCGACAGCATGGAGTTTCACAAAGACCATTTTCGTCTCAACGACCGCTGGGGCCGCGTCCTCTATCTGCAGGATTACGCTTCCTACATCAAGGATTCCATGATTGCAGAGCTCTGCGACATGGATCGCAGCCTCATGCTTTCCATTGATATTCTGACGGTTCCCACCGACGAAGCGGTGCGGGGAATCCAGAACAAGCTCCTGGGTGTAGAGACGAACGCGGCAAACTGGCAGCGCAAGCAGAACGCCGCCAACAACTTTTCGGCTGTTCTCCCTTACGATATGGAGCAGCAGCGGAAAGAGACGAAGGAACTGCTCGATGACTTAACAAACCGCGACCAGCGCATGATGTTCGGCCTTGTGACCATGGTTCATCTGGCCGATTCCAAGGAGCAGCTGGACAGCGATACCGAAACGATCCTCACCACAGCGCGCAAGCACCTGTGCCAGATGAGCGTCCTCCGCTGGCAGCAAAAGGACGGTCTGGACACGGTTTTGCCCTACGGTTCGCGGCGGATCACCGCGCTGCGCACCCTGACCACGGAAAGCACCGCGGTGCTGATTCCCTTCCGGGCACAGGAGATCCTTCAGACCGGCGGCATCTACTACGGGCAAAACGCGGTTTCCAAGAACATGATCGTGGTGGATCGCCGCAAGCTCTTAAACGGAAACAGCTTTCGCCTCGGCGTTTCCGGTTCCGGCAAGTCCTTCTCCGCCAAGGAAGAAATTGTCAGCATCGCCCTTTCCACCAACGATGATATCCTGATTCTGGATCCGGAATCTGAATTCGGCTTCCTTGTCGAGGCCCTCGGCGGTGAAGTGATCCGGGTATCCGCCTCTTCGGACACCCACCTGAACGCCATGGATATGGACAAGGCCTACGGCGACGAACGTAATCCGCTGATCGAAAAGTCCGAATTCATCCTCTCCCTGTTCGAGCAGCTGATAGGCGCCGGCAACGTGAGCGCAAAGGAGAAGTCCATCCTCGACCGATGCACCTATGACGTGTACCGGGAATACATGATCAACAACTATCAGGGCGAGGCGCCTACCCTGAAAGATCTGTATCACACCCTTTTAAAGCAGCCGGAGCCGGAAGCCAGAGGGCTGGCGCTTTCCTCCGAACTGTTCATCACCGGCAGTTTGAACACTTTTGCCCAGCGCACCAATGTGGATACCAAAGCCCGGATCATCGCCTATGATATCCGGGAGCTTGGCGAGCAGCTCATGCCCATCGGCATGCTGGTCACGCTGGACGCCATCTTCAACCGTGTGATCCAGAACTGGAAGAAAGGAAAAACCACATGGGTCTTTGCCGATGAATTTTACCTTTTGTTCCGGTATGCGTACAGCGCCGATTTCTTCTACAAGCTGTGGAAGCGCATCCGCAAATACAACGGCCTCGTGACAGGGCTGACGCAGAACGTCGAGGAGCTTCTCCGTTCCGATACAGCCCGTCTCATGCTGGCCAACAGCGAATTTCTCATTCTCCTGAATCAATCCGCCACCGATCGGGACGAGCTGGCCGGGCTTCTGCATATTTCTGAAAACCAGCTCAGCTACATCACCAATGTGGCGGCCGGCTGCGGCCTGATCCGCTGCGCCGGAAATATTGTGCCATTCGAAAACAGCTTCCCCCGCAACACGCGCCTGTACCAGTTGATGACCACCAAGCCGGATGAAGTGCTGAGAGGGGCGTAACCATAGATGAAATTATATTGCAACAGGGGGCCGCCTTCGGTCCCCTGCATTTTTATTTGGAGGTATGCTATTGAAAGAAATCAAAACAAAAGCTGAAGACGTAAAGCCGAAACTGATGGAGCATGCAGCTAAAGCCCCGAAAACCGCCGCGAAAGACCTGTGGCTGAAATCCAAGGAAAAATCCATATCTGAAATAAAAGAGACGCCATTCGCCGGCCAGCGTGGAGAATCCTCAAACGCTCCCGCCAACAATGCCGGAGATCAGATGCTGTCCGGTGCGGAGACCACTGCTAGGGAAGGTGCAAGCCTGACCTACCGTGGTGGAAAAAAGCTGGCGCAGACCACGGTCCGGAAGGTGAAAGAAAAAAGAGAGATTTCCCGTACCTTGTCGGAAACGAAAAATGCAGGCAGTAAAACAGTGGAAGCCGTGAAAGATACCACTTCTAAAATGCGGACGAAGAATACAATGACCAAGGCTGTCAAGGGGAAGCCGCAGAAAGCAGTGAAAACAGCCAGCCGTTCTGTGAAAGGCGTAAAGCAGGGCACAAAGGGGATCAAGACCGCGCAGCATTCGGCAAAAACGGCGCAGCAGGCAGCGAAAGAGGCGCAAAAAACAGCGCAGACCACCGCAAAGGCGGCTAAGGCGTCTGCCCAAGCCGCCAAAGCCGTAGCGAAATCGATGGTAACGGGCGTAAAGGCGGCGATCCATGCAACTGTGACGGCGGTCAAAACCACGATCGCTGCAGTGAAAGGTTTGATCGCCGCTATCGCTGCCGGTGGATGGGTGGCTGTGTTCATTATTCTTCTGATCTGCCTGATCGCTCTGGTTGTGGGTTCCTGCTTTGGTATCTTTTTCAGCGGCGAGGATTCCGGGAACGACATGACCATGCCGTCCGTCGTGCAGGAAATCAGTCTGGATTACCAGAATCGACTGAACGCGACGGAATCCGCTCAGAGCTACGATGTGCTGGAGATTTCCGGTTCCCGCGCCGTATGGCCGGAGGTGCTTGCCGTTTATTCCGTAAAAACCGCCACCGATCCGACAGGCGCGCAGGAGGTAGCCACCATGGACGAGGCTAAAAAGAAGATTCTGACGGATATCTTCTGGCAGATGAATGTGATCTCGTCCAAAATGGATACCAAGACCGAAAAAGTGATTGTGAAGACAGATGACGGAAACGGCAATATTACAGAGACGGAATCCACCGTTACCCGCAAGTACCTGCACATTACCGTCGATCACAAGACAGCTCTGGAAATGGCCGATGAATATGGATTCGATGAAAATCAACGCCGCCAGCTTGCCGAACTTTTATCCGATGAGAACAAAGAACTCTGGACACAGGTCCTCTATAGGATCACCGGTGGTGGCAGCGACATCGTATCGGTGGCGCTTTCGCAGGTTGGCAATGTTGGCGGCTACCCATATTGGAAATGGTATGGTTTTGAGACACGAGTGGAATGGTGTGCTTGTTTTGTTTCTTGGTGCGCCAATGAATGCGGGTACATAAGTTCTGGTATCATCCCAAAGTTTGCTGGTTGTACCAGCGGCGGCATGGCCTGGTTTAAGGAGCACGGCCAGTGGAAAGAGCAGGACTACATCCCGAATCCCGGGAATATCATTTTCTTTGACTGGGCCTCTAACGGTCTGGCCGGCGACGCCGATCACGTTGGCATTGTCGAGAAAGTGGAGAACGGAAGAATTTATACGATTGAGGGCAACTCCGATGATTCCGTCCGCCAAAACAGCTATCCTGTGGGGTATTTGGAAATCAGAGGATTTGGGTGCCCATCATATTGAGATAAAAGCGCATTTTTTGCAAATCAATCCGATAATCCCCCCCGCTTCTCAAAAGCGGTATCGAAATATCTCTTCGAGAAGAGCTGTTCTGCCAAAGATGCATTGTCGCAAATTTATATCAATCAAAAGTTACAATTTCTTGCAATGCCTCGTATTCCATTGGACAAGTATCATTTGGCGAGTCTGTCAATCGAATTTCGTACATAACACTCTTATGTTCTTTGAACAATCCGTTTTTACTTATCCTAATGGTATAGTATGTATCATCGCTGTCTCTGCTCACTTTATACTTTACAAGAGGATCTGTAATCAGCTCAGCGTTATCTCTTACAAATTCTGAACTGTATACTTCCGTTGAGTCATAGGAAAGGGAATGGTATTCTGTACTTTTCGCGTTAATGGGAATCAAAATATTCACAAAAAAAGATATCGAAAAGAAATTGGAATCCAACCATCGAATTTTTATCTTCTTACCCTCATTTATCCATTTATGATTAATTGCATTATTTATGCGGCACTGTATAATTACATCCTCTTGTGAACCAAATCTATAATTTAATTCCGGGAACCTTTTGTATGGGACCCACTCTGTAAATCCAGTTTTCAAAACTTTTCGCTCACGGAAGCAGGGGGAAAGATCTGAAAACACGGCAATTTTATGGTTTTTTATGTACTCATATCTTGCCAGATCCAAATTTTGAATTCTATGTTGTGGTGGTCCTACGATTATATTCGAAGGTGTTTTCACACCTCCATTCACTTCAACTTTTTCAGGAATGGTTTCCAGAACATCCGGATACTTTCTTTCTGCATTTTGTAGTGTTAGATTGTAATACCCATTGATATCAAAATTTTTAAACGCAAATAGGTTTCGCAAACTCCTCAATACACGGCTAATCTTAAATAATACTCTGCACTCACGCGCTAGCTGAACGACTTCACAAAAATCCCCAACATATTTGTATTCGAGGTAATACGCTAACTCAAAGTAGTTTCTAAATGCAGGGAATCCCGCCAACACTCCAATATCTTCATTATCAAGAAAAGTTTTTGCAAACATGTGCAGCAATAGATAGTCCTGTGTAGGTGCAGTGATCTCCATATCTGAAATTCGAATTTGCCTTGTATACTTCCGCCAATCAAGGACTGTCTCGCTTATCTCGCCACTACCTGTTTTAAGCTCAATCGTTGGTTTCCAATTTCCATCCGACGGAATCATTTTATACTCATAAAAATTCTCGTTGTAATCAAGCACAGGCTCCATGCTTTCAACATGATTTTCTTGATTATAACCCATAGATTTGAGTAGGCAAAAAGCTTTACTAATATTCTCCCTGCTCATCAACACATCAATATCGCCAGCATCTCTTAAATGGACATTTCCATATATCTGTAGCGCCAGTGGATATCCTTTAAGCAAGCAATACTCTATTTCATTCTTTCCCAATAGAGAAATCATCATACGAAGCGAGCTCATATACTTATCATGATGATCTGTAAATCTATTTGTATACAACTTAATATATCGGTTATGGGGAAGTTGACGGCTCAACTCTTTACAGGTTAAAGCAACCAGTTGATGTGATGATGCAATCCTGAGAAATTCAGGGACATCTTTTTCTTCTATCAGAACATCAGACTTTTCCAGCTTATTTTCAAACAAGGAGCGAAAAAAGTTGAAAAAAGACTCATTCATATTAACATTCATATTATGCTTATACCTCTCAATAAAGCTTTTTCTCTGATTTCAGCTTTTGACTTAACCCTAATAATTCTACCAAAGCTATATATGCTCCGTTATTATTGTTATCTTCAGCTGTTATATATCGCGCTTTTCTTTTTACATTGTCTGCCGCATTCTTCATGCAAATGCCCATCAAAGAATTTTGCAGCATATTAATATCGTTCACACCATCTCCTATAGAGATAATTTTTTTAGTCGAAAGACCTTCATGCTCACATACTTTTCTCAATGCATTCCACTTATCAACATTGCCAACGGAAATATCAACGATTTCACTATGAGATTTCCAGGGATACACTTCGATCTTGTCTGTGATAACATCTTTTTTGAGATATTCCAGCAATGCACCTACTTCACTCTTTTTGTCGTCTTTAACCGAAAGCACAATTCTATGTATCTCTTTCCCCCTCATTTCGTCCACGGTCATTCGTGTGTGGGGAAGATCATCATCAACCAACATTTGATATAAATACTGATTCCTCGTGTTTAGGAAATACGTATGTGCTCCGGAAGAAATAATGACATTCTCTATTACATTGCTTACTTCTTTATCCAAGAAAATTTTACAAATATTTAGATTTGGAGCAATCTCTAGAGGCTTACTATATAAAACCTCTTTTGTTCTTGGATTGTAGATGAACGCACCATTAAAGCAAATCATCATCGTTTCTAATTCAAGCAATCGATAATATCGATAGGCATCAGAAATAGATCTCCCGGTTGCAATACATATGTAATGATGTTTCTTTTCTTCTTTAATCAGTTCTACAAATGACGGGGACATTTGATAAGTATTGGTAATCGTTGTTCCATCCAAATCAAACGCCAGCATATCATAGCTCATCGTGTATAACTACTCCTTTTCATGGTCGTACAAGACCCCAAAAATAAGTTGATAAACCAATATGGTACCGTTCGTACAGACAGCATAATCAGTAAAATGACACTTGAGAAAACAGATAGCGGCAAAGCTTTCAGGAACAATCCCGTCCAGCGCCAAATATAAGTGTTTTTCGTCTCAAGTCTATTTCCGAGAATATTAATTCTCGCCATTTTCATGTCTCGGGGATCTGGTGCGGTAATAGAGGAAACGTTGGCACCCCCACATCCGGCAAAAAAGCTCTGATAAAAAACGCCCTTGCTGGATAATAGTACGTTTTTAGTAAGCGAACTTCATAATCAAGCAGTTTATCGTAACCTAACCGTGTTTCTTAATCACCACAAGACTTTGTAGGTAAGCTGTTTTGCTTTTTCAACCAGAGTATTCGGCGATTATATCTGTTTCCCTGGACATCTAAGATGATTTTTTTCATAAAGTCTGACTTTAGGGTTGTGTATTCTTTGAACGGCCTTTAAAGTGTCAACATCCCATTCTCGCAGTTTCCCCCTTTGTTTTAATGAGAACTACCTCAAACTCCGAAGTATTTATGTACTTACTAACCAGAGAATCGTATACTCCCTCGCAGCCGCACACGATACAAGTTTCCTTTTCTACGGACACTGCACCTTGAGCATCCTGCCATACCTCATTTGTTAATGATTTTCTAGTAATCTGAATTCCCGTATTTCTCGAAGCATCCTTGGAAAAAACTGTAGAAAGATACTTCATGTCAAAATAAACGATCGAATCCGCATGAAGTTCATAGGCCACAGTAATATCCATCAACTCAGGTATATTCCTATACGCATTCACCGTTATTCCGGCCAGACTTCTTCTTTTTTCTATTGAGGCAGATTCTGGAAACAGCGACATATACTTATCCACATCTATGACCTGCATATTTGCTTCGCCATAATGCTTAACTATTATATCATCTAATACAATATCTGCAGGTGATGATTTGTAGCTTAATGTTACAATTTGTCCACGTTTATGGCTTTGCCGTATTTCATCACTGTCGTCAGCTATTTTTTCAATCCTACTTAATAGCGATACATTAATCAGAATTCTGTCATTCTCCTGAACCGCTTGATCTATATAGCTTTTCACAGCCCGTATGCAGCTATAGCCACCCACAATTAACCTATTTTTTT
>ERZ772886.3469-NODE-3469-length-11356-cov-3.327051_pt1 | contig 11356 bp, 10 predicted proteins | sample MGYA00512128_ERZ772886 | MGnify/ENA primary metagenome ERZ772886 (study PRJEB29015, sample SAMEA2737698) | human gut metagenome | biome: human gut; feature: human-associated habitat; material: faeces | place: China | collected 2012 ... | reverse complement strand
CATTTCAAGGCTCAGGGGCAGAATCTCCACGCCCAGCTCCGCGGCCATTTCCGCGGAGAGGTCGCAGCAGCTATCGGTGAGCAGCACGTAATCACGCATGGTCCTTCCGCTCCTTTCCGGCCTTGGCGGCTTTGTCGACTGTGGGGGCCTGTGAGCGGAGCTGCGCCACATAATGCCGGCTCACAAGCCCGGCGGCATAGCTCAGAAGGCCGAAGTGCACGGCGGCGTCCGCCGGGTCAGCACTTTTTGCAGCACCGCCGCGCGGATTGCGCGTAAAAAACTGAAAGGTGTTCGCGCCGATGGAAAGCGCGGTCCTCCCCATCGCGGCATAGCCCTTCGACGAGGACAAATGGCAGCCCAGATACAGCATAAGCGGCCTCCTGCAAGCGTATTTTTTATAGTTTATCACGTTTTTGGAAAATCCGCAATTCCACTTGCTCCCGGCGCGAAAAATCTGTACAATAAATATACCACTACTGACAGGAGGCGCGGACGATGGGACGGACGGAGAATCAGAAGCTGAAGCTGCTGTATTTAAAGGAGCTGTTCGAGCGGCAGTCGGATGAGGAGCACCTGCTCTCCATGCAGGACATTCTGGACGCGCTCGCCGCGCAGGGCATCCGGGCCGAGCGCAAGAGCGTCTACGACGATATTTTGTGCCTGCAGCAGTTCGGCATGGATATCGTGACGGTCAAGGGCCGGAACGGCGGGTATTTTCTTGCCTCGCGCACGTTTGAGCTGCCGGAGCTGAAGCTGCTGGTCGACGCGGTGCAGTCGAGCAAATTCCTGTCGGAGCGGAAGTCCATGCAGCTGATCGCCAAGCTTGAGACGCTTGCCAGCGGGTATGCCGCCGGGAGCCTGCGGCGGCAGGTCACAGTCGCCGGACGCGTCAAGACCATGAACGAGAGCGTCTATTATTCCGTCGATCTGCTGCACGAGGCCATCCAGAAAAACAGCCGCATCACGTTCCGCTATTTTGACTATGATCTGAACGGCTCCCGCCGCTACCGGCCGGGGCTGTATACTGCCAGCCCCTATGCGCTGTGCTGGCAGGATGAAAATTATTATCTCATCGCGCATTCCGAGCGCCACGGGCTGACGCATTACCGCGTGGATAAGATGGCTTCGATCAGTCTGACAGGGGAGCCGCGCTATATGGACGCGCAGACGCGGGAGCTTGATCTGACCGAATACGGCAAAAACGTCTTTGGTATGTTCGCGGGCAGCCGGGAGCAGCTGCGGCTGCGCTTTGACCGGTCGCTGGCGGGTGTTGTGATCGACCGCTTCGGCCGCGGGACCCCATGCGTCCCGGATGGGCCGGACGCGTTTATCTGCACGGTTGAGGTCGCGGTGTCGCCGAACTTTTTCGGCTGGCTTGCCTCATTCGGCGCGCGCGCGCAGCTGCTCTCCCCTGCCCCCGTCCGGGATGCGTTCGTCGCCCTGTGCCGGGCGGCAGAGGCGGCAAATACCTGAACTGAACGCAAAAACCTGTTTTTTTGTAAATACTACTGGAAAAATCCGCGCAGATATTGTATGATAGAAGCCGGAATGCAACAAGAAGCAAAATGAGTTTTCCTGCGAGGCAAATCAATCCCACACAAACGCAGGAAAAATTCCGATTCTATGAACAAAGGAAGGAATTCATATGGAACAAACCAAACTGAAGGCGCTCGAGCTGAACGCGGCAAAGGCGCGTCTTTATGGCGTCCAGATGGTGCACGACGCGGCCTCCGGCCATCCGGGCGGCTCGATGAGCTGCATGGACGTGCTGACGTACCTGTACTTTGCCGAAATGCGCGTCGATCCCAAGAACCCGCATGACCCCGGCCGTGACCGCTTCGTCATGTCCAAGGGCCACTGCTCCCCCGCCATGTACCCGGTCCTGGCGCTGCGCGGCTTCTTCCCGGTCGAGGATCTCAAGATGTTCCGCCGCATCGACGGCCATATGTCCGGCCATGTGGAAATGAAATACGTCCCCGGCGTCGATATGTCCACCGGCTCTCTGGGCCAGGGCATCTCCGTCGCCGTCGGCATGGCGCTGGCCGGTAAGGTCGCGCAGAAGGACTACCGCGTTTACGCCATTCTCGGCGACGGCGAGGTCGCCGAGGGTCAGGTCTGGGAGGCCATGATGGCCGCCAACAAGTACCACCTCGACAATCTGTGCGCCTGCGTTGACGTCAACGGTCTGCAGATCGACGGCGAGACGAAGGACGTCATGCCCACCGAGCCGCTGGACAAGAAGTTTGAAGCGTTCGGTTGGCACGTGATCAAGATCGACGGTCATGACTTCGATCAGATCGAAGCCGCTTACAAGGAAGCCGAGCAGACCAAGGGGCAGCCCACCATGATCCTCGCAAAGACCATCAAGGGCAAAGGCGTGAGCTTTATGGAAAACAACGCGGGCTGGCACGGCAAGGCGCCAAACGACGAGCAGTGGGCGCAGGCCAAGGCAGAGCTTGAAGCGAAGATCAAGGAACTGGAGGGTTAAAAAATGGCTGAGAAAATTGCAACCCGTGAAGCATACGGCAAGGCGCTTGCCGCGCTGGCCGAAAAATATCCCGACCTTGTCTGCTTCGACGCAGACCTCGCAGGCGCGACCATGACGAAGTATTTCAAGGCCGCCTGCCCGGAACGCTTTTTTGATATGGGCATCGCCGAGGCCGATATGGTCGGCGTCGCCGCCGGTATGAGCCTGTGCGGCTTCAAGCCCTTCGTCAACACGTTCGCCATGTTCGCAGCCGGCCGTGCGTGGGAGCAGGTCCGCAACTCCGTCGCTTACCCGCACCTGAATGTCAAGGTTGTCGGCAGCCACGGCGGTCTGTCCGTCGGCGAAGACGGCGCGACGCACCAGTGCATCGAGGATTTTGCCATCATGCGCGCCATCCCCGGTATGCTGGTCCTGTGCCCGTGCGACGGCAACGAGATGCGGCTGGCCGTTGAGGCGCTGGTCAACTACGAGGGTCCGGCCTATATGCGTCTGGGCCGTCTGGCCGTTGAGTCTGTCACCGATTCTATCCCCAGCTATAAATTTGAACTCGGCAAGGGCGCAACGCTGCGCGACGGCACCGACGTGACCATCATCGCGGTCGGCATGAACGTGCAGATGGCGCTGGCCGCCGCCGAAAAGCTGGCCGCCGAGGGCATCTCCGCCCGTGTCATCGATATGCACACCATCAAGCCGCTCGACACCGAGCTGGTTCTGAAGGCCGCGAAGGAAACCGGCGCGATCGTCACCACCGAAGAGGCCAATGTCCTCGGCGGTCTTGGCGCGGCAGTCGCCGAATATCTGAGCGAGAATTATCCCGTGCCCGTCGTCCGCCACGGCGTCAACGACGAGTTTGGCCGCAGCGGCAAGGCTCCGCTGGTGCTCGACGCCTACGGCGTCAATGCCGACGGCATCATCGCCAAGGTCAAGCAGGCGCTGGCCATGAAGAAATAAGCAGAACACACAAACAGCCGCCCCCGGTTCCCACCGGGAGCGGCTGTTATGATTCCTCCAGCAGCCGGTCGAGATCGGCGACGGTTTTGCAGTAGAAATCGCAGTTTTTCCGCATGAACTGCTCGATTTCCGGGATATCATTCGCCCAGCCTGCGGCGGCGAAGGGAACGCCTGCGGCGCGCGCCATGTCGTAGCCGGGCTTCAGATCGTCGACGACAAGAAGCTCCTGCGGCTCAAGGCCGAAGCGCTCCATGATCTGCTCCAGCGGCCAGGTGTGCGGCTTGCGCTGCTCGGGCGGCTGCTCCCAGCCGAAGATGATATCCGGCTCGGGAAGATCGTTTTCCCGGTAATCGCGCTCGATGCTCCCGCGCATGGAGTGCGAGACGACGGCGATGTACCCGCCCGCGTCCTTATGCCGCTGCAGAATCTCGCGGATGCCGGGATAGGCGCATGGTACGCGTGTGCGCACCCAGTCCTGCCAGAAGCGGAACTCGCCTTCAAGCTCCTGCTCCGAAAAGCCGAGCTCGCCGGTAAACAGCGCCATGATGCCGGGGTCAAAATTTTTGCGGAAATAGTCCTCCAGCGTATACGACGCCTCCGGGCGCACGAGCTTTAAATAGGCAAGGAACGACGGAAAGTGGATGGTGGCGGTGCTGTTGACCGTGGTGTCGTCATGATCCATGACCAGACATCTGAAGCGCAAGAAAGATCCCTCCTGTCAGTCTTTTCTGACATCATACCAGCAGAAGCGGCGCTTCGCAAGGAAAATCGTCAAATCTTATTTTTTTATGAAGAATTGCTATTTTCAGAAAGCTGTGCTATCATAATCATGAATATACTGCGCGAAGTCTATCCTCGTGCTTCGCAGCCCCGAACACAATCATGGAGGTACGGCTATGAACAAAAGAAGAAAGCAAAGCATCTGGCTGCGCAGAAATCTGCCGCTGCTGATCGCGGCCGCAGCGCTCGTGCTGCTGGTGCTCATCATTGTGCTGGTTGCACGCGGCTGCTCCAAGGGCAGCGACACGGTGATCAGGGCCAAGGCGTTTTCCACCGGCACGACCATCGAGCTGCCCCTGTCCGCCGAGCTGAACGAGTCGGATTTCGTCTCCTACGGCGGCTACCAGTTCACGACAAAGAAAAAGCTCAGCGCGCTGAGCAAGCTCATCACCAAAAATAACGAGGGCATCACCGCCGAGACATATACCAACAGCTACGGCGAGTGCGGCGTTTATACGAAGACGAACGAATCCGGCGGTACAGACAGCTGGTGCCTGTATGTCAAGGATCCGAAGAACACCAATGAAAAATGGTACTTCTTCATGGGTGAGCACCGCGAGATCGCGCTCGATTCCGGCACGCTTGATCTGCTCCTGCCGCTGCACCTTATCACGGACGCGTCGCTGCGCGATACGATGTTCGCAGCCGTCCAGCCCGGTACGCCGTATACCTGCGGCATCGACAAGCTGCCGGACGGGCAGACGCTCTCCGGCATGTTCCGCGCATTCTATGAGGCGTCCGGTCTCTACACCGTCACGACCAGCGACAAGGGCTTCACGCTCGTTCCGCGCGGCGGCGCACAGGAGCTGATGTTCCAGTTTGACGAGCAGGACGCGAACGGCCAGTTCATGATCACTGTCCCGCAGGCCGCCGAGCCGCAGCCCAGTACCAGCGCTGTTGTGACCTACGGCAGCGACGATCCCGTGTCGCTGCCCGAAAGCGACGCGGCGGCTCTGTCCACCGTGCTGCTGCAGGCCAACTATAAAAAGACCGGCAAGACGGCGGATTACCGGTACAGCGTCGATCTGGGCGGCCAGATCTACGAGGTCGCGCTCGACTGGAAGGACAACACTTGGAACGGCTCTGTGCGCTATAACGGACAGGTTGCCATGCTCGTCACCAAGAGCAGCTGCACCGTCGCGTCCATCTTCGCCTCCAACCATCTCGGCGGCACGCCGGAGCGAGACACAGCCAAGTGGCCTGCCGACGTGCAGGAGCTTGCCATCACGCCGAAGGCCGAAAGCATGGCCACGACGAATGATGTGAATGTGCGTACCGCTCCGTCGACCAACAGCGACGTCCTCATGACCATGCCGACCGACACGGTCGTCGCTGTCACCGGCGTCTCGGACGAGACGGACGACGGCGCATGGTACGAGATCTGGTACAACGAGGTCTGCGCGTACCTGAACGCCAAATACGTCAAATCCATCAGCAGCGCCGCAGCCAGCACGAACGGCTGATCGGGCCGCAAGATTATCAGCCTGTAGGGGCCGGCGACTCTGCCGGCCCGTTGGGAAGCCGCGGATTTGCTGAAGCGTTCTGTAAAACCGGTGCGATTTGCCGGGCGGGGTCAGAACAGCGTCAGCTGGCTGGTGAGGGGGAGGTCGCCGAAGGCGCCGGCGGATTGGAGCTGGTCGATGAGCGTCTTGGACACCTTCGGGCAGGCGTCGGCGAATTCCTCGACGGACAAAAACTCCCGTCCCTCGCGGGCGTTCATGAGATCCCAGGCCGCCGTCTCGCCGAGACCGGCCACGGCCACGAACGGCGGGCGCAGCTGCCCGGCCTCGATCTGGAACTTCGTCGCGTGGGAGTGGTAGATATCGATCGGCGCGAAGGTGAAGCCGCGCAGATAGAATTCATAGCAGACCTCAAGCGTCGTGAACAGATCGTCGTCCTTGGCGCTGGAATCCTCGTCCTCCTTGATCTCCTGCAGCTTTTTCTTGACAAGCTCGATGCCGTGGCACATCATGCCCTCGTCGAAGCCGCCCTTCTGGCTGCGGCGGTAGAAATAGGCCGCGTAGAACGCAAGCGGCTCATGCACCTTGAACCACGCGATGCGGAAAGCCATCATGACATACGCTGTCGCGTGGGCCTTCGGGAAAAGATACTTGATCTTCTTGCACGAGCCGATGTACCATTCCGGGACGCCTGCGGCCTTCATTTCCTCCTCCGCGCCGTCGGGCAGACCTCTGCCCTTTCGGACGGCCTCCATGATCTTGAACGACCGCTTTTCGGGCATCCCGCATTTGATGAGGTACAGCATGATATCGTCGCGGCAGCCGATGGCGTCGTTGACGGAGGCGGTCTTGGACAGGATCAGATCGCGCGCGTTGCCCAACCACACGTCCGTGCCGTGGGAGAAGCCGGACAGGCGGATGAGCGTGTCGAATTTTGTCGGCTGCGTCTCCTGCAGCATTCCGCGCGTGAAGCCCGTGCCGAATTCCGGGATAGCGACGGAACCGACCGGCCCCAGAATGGGGTCGTTTTCATAGCCCAGCACCTTGCTGGACGTGAAGATCGACATGGTATCCTGATCGTCGAGCGGGATTTTCTGCGCGTCGACGCCGGTCATGTCCTCCAGCATACGGATCATGGTCGGGTCATCGTGGCCCAGCATATCGAGCTTCAGGAGGTTTTCCTCCATGGAGTGATATTCAAAATGCGTCGTGATCCATTCGGAGTCCTTGTCGTCCGCCGGGTGCTGCACGGGGCAGAAGTCCCAGATCTCGTTTTCCTGCGGAATGACGACGAGGCCGCCGGGGTGCTGGCCGGTCGTGCGCTTGACGTTGACGCAGCCGAGCGCCAGCCGGTTCTCCTCCGCCTTGGGGACGGTCTTATTGCGCTCCGACAGGTATTTTTTCGCGTAGCCGTAGGCCGTTTTTTCCGCGACGGTGCCGATGGTGCCTGCGCGGAAGACATGGGTTTTGCCGAACATCTGCACACAGTAGGCGTGCGCCTTGGCCTGATATTCGCCGGAGAAGTTGAGGTCGATATCCGGGACCTTGTCGCCGCCGAAGCCGAGGAAGGTTTCAAACGGGATATTGAACCCGTCCTTGTCGAGCTTCGCGCCGCACTTCGGGCACACCGCGTCCGGCAGATCCGCGCCGCAGGCGCAGTCGGCCGGAACCTCAAACGTCGTGAACTTGCACTGCGGACAGCGGTAGTGCGGCGGATATGAATTGACCTCCGTAATACCGGACATGAACGCCACGATGGACGAGCCGACCGAGCCTCGCGAGCCGACAAGATAGCCGTGCTCCAGCGAGTTCTGCACCAGCTTCTGTGCCGACATATAAATGACGTCGTAGTGGCAGGAAATAATGTCGTGCATTTCCGTGTCGACGCGCTTCTGCACAAGCTCCGGCGGGGTTTCGCCGTAGAGCCGGTGGAGCTTGCCGTAGACGAGGGCTTTCAGGTCCTCGACGGAATTTTCGATCTTCGGCGCGAACAGATTGTGCGGCACGGGCCGCAGCGTCTCGCACCAGTCAACGATGCGGTTCGGGTTCTCGATGACGACCTCATGCGCCTTTTCTGACCCAAGATAGGAAAATTCCTCCATCATCTCATCCGTCGTGCGCAGATATAAAGGCAGCGGCCGGTCGGCGTCGGGCATCTGCTTGGTGGCAAGCAGGATGTGGCGGAAAATCTCATCCTCCGGGTCGAGAAAGTGCACGTCGCCGGTCGCGACGACGGGCTTTCCCAGCTCCTCGCCGAGCTTGACGATGGTGCGGTTGAAGCCGCGCAGCTCCTCCTCGTCCCCGGCAAGACCCTTGTCGAGCATGAAGCGGTTGTTGCAGATGGGCTGGATCTCTAGGAAGTCATAGAAGCTAGCGATACGCTTCAGCTCCGCCCAGCTCTTGTGGTTCAGAATCGCCTGGCACGGATAAACGTCATCGGCACTGTTCCGATGCCCACAACCGATGCTTCTGTGTGGAAGCTGCCTAACTGGCGGCCGTAGGCATTCCGCCTGATGCACATCGGAATCGTGCCGAAATACTGTTCCGGCTGTCCCTTGATCTGTCCGTCGATCGTTTCGGCCAGAAGAATCGCACCGGCGCAATGGCCGTTTTCGTCCTTGATGAGCTCGATGGCGGAGGTGAAGTCGACGACGGGGATGCCGCGGTTGAGGACCTCGTCGCGCAGCGTGCGCATGATCTCGGCACCGGAATAGTCCTTGGCTGCGTGCATGCGCTTGCGGGACGTGCCGCCGCCGTGGGTGGTGATCATGGTGCCGTCGGGCGCTTTGTCAAATTCCACACCGAGCCCGGACAGCCACTGAATGGCCTCCGGCGCGTCCATGACGAGTTTATACAGAAGATCCTTCTGCGCAGCAAAATGGCCGCCGCCGTAGGCGTCGAGGAAGTGCTGGGCAGGGGAGTCGTTCGGCTTGTCGGCAGCCTGAATGCCGCCCTCGGCCATCATGGTGTTCGCGTCGCCCATGCGGAGCTTCGTGACGACCATGACCTTCGCGCCCGCATTATCGGCCTCAATGGCTGCGGAGCAACCTGCGCCGCCGCCGCCGATGATGAGAACGTCCGTCTCATAGTCGGGCTTCGTCAGATCAAATGTCTCGTGCAGGATACGCGATTCGCCCTCCAGCAGCTCCGCCAGCTGCAGCGGGACCTTCTGGCCCTGATTGGGGCCGAAGCGCAGCTCGGTGAACTGCTCGGCGCGGTAGTCGGGATGGAATTTCTTCAGCAGCGTTTCCTTTTCCTCCGCCGTCATGCGGCGGGGGTCTAGCTTGATGTTTTCTTCGCGGGCTGCTTCCACCTTGCGGATGGAGGCCAGCATGTTAGAGTCCTGATACATGATATGCGTCCTCCTTACTTTTCAATCTCGCGGTGGTTGTAGAGTTCCTTGATCTCATCCAGCGGCTTTTCCATGAGACTTTCGATGAGCGCTTCGAATTTGCCGTCCTTGACCTCCTGCACGCGCGCATCCAGATGCTCACAGTGCGGGGCGATGTACTTGCCGTTCAGACGGCGGGCCAGCATCGCGACCTGCGGGTGGGAGATGCCCGCCGGACAGCGGGACGAGCACACGCCGCACATGACGCAGTCGAAGGACTCCTCGGCGCACTTGTCAAATTCGCCGCGCTGGGCATAGGCAATGTACTGCATGACGTTCAGGCCCTGCGTACAGGCCTTGGTGCAGGCGTTGCAGCCGACGCAGGCGTAGATCTCGGGGTACAGCTGCATCATGACCGTCTGTGTGGGCTTCAGCTTTTCCATGTCGTAGACTTCCTTGACCAGCGGGAAGAACGGAAGCGTCGCGACATACATATTGTTTTCCACACGCGTCGAGCAGGCCAGACAGGCCTTTAATTCGCGGTCGCCCGCGATGCGGTAGATCGTCGCGCACGCGCCGCAGAAGCCGTTGCGGCAGCCGCAGCCGCGCACGAGCTGATAGCCGGAATATTCCATCGCTTCCATGATGGTCAGACTGTCCGGCACCTCATATTTCTTGCCGAACAGGAAAACCGTCACCATATTTTCCATACCTGTTCTCCTTTAATACTCATTCGGCAGCTCGTCGAGCTGGTCGAAGCGGAACACCGGGCCGTCCTTGCAGACGTATTTGTCGCCGATGTTGCAGCGGCCGCATTTGCCGAGGCCGCATTTCATCTTGAGCTCCATCGTGGTATAGACCTGCTCGCGGGCAAAGCCGAGCTCCATGAGGCCCGCAAGGGTAAACTTGATCATGATGGGAGGGCCGCACATCACGACGGTCTTGTCGGTCGTGAAGCCGAGCTCCTTGACGTAGTTCGGCACGAAGCCGACGTGGCCGTCCCAGTCCGGCTGCTCGCGGTCGATGGTCAGATGGACGTTGATGCCGTCCTCTTTGCACCAGACGTTCTCGATCTCCGGATAGTCGACCAGATCGTCCTTCGAGCGGGAGCCGTAGACGATGTCGATCTTGCCGTAGCGGTCACGGTAGTGACGGCAGTAGTTGATAACGGAATGCAGCGGGGCCAGACCGATGCCGCCCGCGATGAACAGCAGATCCTTGCCTGCAAACGCGGTGTCAACCGGGAAGCCGTTGCCGTAGGGGCCGCGGACGGTGATCTGCTGGCCGGGCTCCATGGCGTGGAGCCATTCGGTCACGCAGCCGCATTTTTTAATGGAAAACTCCACATATTCCTCCAGCGTGGGACTGGACGTGATGGAGAACAGCGCCTCGCCGACGCCCGGCACGGAGAGCATGGCGCACTGGCCGGGGATATGGACGAAGGGCTTTTTGCCGTCAAGGCCGACGACGCGGAAGGTCTTGACGTCGGGCGTATCCTTTCGAATATCCGTGATTACACCGATTTTCGGAATGAGATTTTCATTAATCATGCGCTTTACCTCCCAACGTTTTTACAACTTTTATGATGTTGAGATGCTGAGGACACTTATTGACGCAACGCCCGCATCCGACGCAGGAATACAATCCTTCATGCTGGGAAGGATAATAGACGAGTTTATGCATAAATCTCTGGCGATACCTCTGCAACTGCGTCGTACGGCTGTTTGCCGCCGCCATTTGCGTAAAGTCGGAATACATGCAGGAATCCCAGCAACGATAACGGATAACTCCTTCGTTTGTCTTGAAATCGCGGATATCGAAACACTGACAGGTCGGGCATACGAAGGTACAAGCTCCGCAACCGAGACAGGCTTCGGAAAGACTTTCCCATTCGGGAGCATCGAAAAGCTCGTTGAGATTTTCGGGCTTGAAACGGGATAAATTCAAATGAGAGAAGGGAAGTTTCTCGATAATCTCGCGCGTCTTTTTCTGCTGAGCAGAGACTTCCTTCTCCCCGCCGTTTTCAAAAAGTTCCTTTACGCTTTCCGTAAGGGCATTTCCCTTCTCGGTATTCGCGCGCCAATAGAGATATTTCTCGTCCAGCCACGTCGTGACGTCGCCGGCAGGCTCCGCCGCGTCGATACCGAACACTTTGCAAAAACAACTTTCTTCGGGGCGGGAACAAGCCAGCGTCACGATGATTCCCGCGTTCCGTCTGGACTGATAATACGTATCGACCGGCTCGGCGAGAAATACCCGATCAAGAACATCAAACGCCTTGAAATCGCACGCTTTGACGCCGAAGAGAACGAACGGCTTCTGTTCTTCTCTGACGTCTAAAATTTC
>ERZ772886.3465-NODE-3465-length-11366-cov-6.572275_pt1 | contig 11366 bp, 8 predicted proteins | sample MGYA00512128_ERZ772886 | MGnify/ENA primary metagenome ERZ772886 (study PRJEB29015, sample SAMEA2737698) | human gut metagenome | biome: human gut; feature: human-associated habitat; material: faeces | place: China | collected 2012 ... | reverse complement strand
ATACGCAGGGAGTCGGTACGCATATAGGTGATCAGGCCCACGGTGCCCTCGCCGGTGATGTCCACGCCCTCATACAGCTGCTGGGCGATGGCCATGGTCCGGCGGGGGGTCATGTTCAGCTTCCGGGAGGCCTCCTGCTGCATGGTGGAGGTGGTGAAGGGAGGCGACGGAGAGCGCCGCTTATCCGTCCGCTTCACGTTGGACACGGCAAAGGGCGTGTCCTGAAGTTGGGCGCGGATCCCGTCCACCTCCTGCTGGGAGGACGGCTCATATTTCTTGCCGCCGCGGCCATAGTAGTGTGCCTTGAGCCGGGCCCCCTGGTCGTTTTTCAGCAGGGCGTCCAGGGTCCAGTATTCCTGGGGCACAAAATCGGCGATCTCCTTCTCCCGGTCCGCCACCAGGCGCATGGCCACGGACTGGACCCGCCCGGCGGACAGGCCCCGGCGGATCTTTTTCCACAGCAGGGGAGAGAGCTCATAGCCCACGATGCGGTCCAGAATACGCCGGGCCTGCTGAGCGTCCACCAGGTCCTGGTCAATGTCCCGGGGCTGGCGGATGCTCTCGGTGACCACCTTGCGGGTGATCTCGTTGAAGGTGACCCGGAAGGTCTTGTCCTCCGGCAGGTCCAGCAGCTGCTTCAGGTGCCAGCTGATGGCCTCTCCCTCGCGGTCCGGGTCGGTGGCCAGGTAAACGGCGTCGCTGTCCTTGGCCGCCTGCTTCAGGTCCCGGATGATGTCCTCCTTGCCCTTGATGGGCCGGTAATTGGGTTCAAAGTCGTTGTCCACGTCCACGCCCAGCTTGCTTTTGGGCAGGTCACGCAGGTGTCCCATACAGGCCTTCACCTGATACGCGGGGCCCAGGTATTTGCCGATGGTCTTGGCCTTGGCCGGGGACTCCACGATCACCAGGTATTTTTCAGCCTTTTTTGCCATATTTATGATCCTTCCTTTTCCGAATGTAGCCTGACTGTGCGCACATAGCTGCGGGGGCCGGAGCGTTGGGCATAGCCGTCGATCTCCAGCACCGTCAGCGCCGACAGCACCCGCCTTACCGGCAGGCCCGTCTGTTCCGCCGCCTCATCCGTCAGCAGAGGCGTTTCTGTATCCAGCACCCGAATCAGCGCCAGCTGATCGTCGGTGAGCCCCTCCCGGTTGCGGTCCAGGTCCAGCACCGGCAGCTGCGGCTTTTGGGCCGGCTCCGGCGGCGTATCGGGCAGGGGAGAGGACTTGTCCTCCTCCGGCTTGGGGGCGTCTCCCGGCTCCGGCACGGTGACGTGGGCCGGATGCAGCCGGTGAGGAAACCGGCTGTGGTACACCGACAGAATGTCCCAGCCCGAGGCCGCCAGCCCTGCGCCGTCCCGGATCAGCCGGTTGCAGCCCACGCTGGCTGCCGCGTCGATGGGACCGGGCACGGCGAACACGTCCCGCCCCTGGTCCAGAGCGGCATGGGCAGTGATCAGGGCCCCGGACCGCACCGGGGCCTCCACCACCAGCGCCGCCAGACTCAGGCCGCTGATGATGCGATTTCGCACGGGGAAATGCCCCGGCAGGGGCTCCGTTCCCGGGGGATATTCCGACAGCAGCACGCCGGTGGCGGCGATATCCTCATATAGTCTGCGGTTTTCCGCGGGATATACCACGTCCACGCCGCCGCCCAGCACGGCGGCGGTGAAGCCTCCCGCCTGCAATGCGCCCCGCATGGCGGCGCCGTCGATGCCCTTGGCCATGCCGGACACCACCACGGCGCCCTGCCGGGCCAGCTCATAGCCCATGCGATGGGCGCAGCGCAGCCCGTAGGGAGTGCAGGACCGGGTGCCTACCACGGCGATGGCCGCCTCCTCGTCGAACAGCGGCAGGGAGCCCTTGCCGTACAGCAGCACCGGCGGGTCAAAGATGTCCCGCAGCCGGGCGGGGTAGGCGGCGTCCTGCATGGTCAGCAGGAACATGTCGCCCCGGGCGCAGTCCGCCAGGATGCGGTCCGCCCGCGATAAGCTCTTGTCCGCCAGAAGGGCTGCCTGTCCCGGCGTCAGACCCTCTACCTGGGCCAGCTCCTCGGGGTCGGCGTAATACACATCCTCCGGGGACCCGTACCGCTCCAACAGCAGCAGCCTGCTGCGGTTGCTGAGCCCCGGCAGAGCCGTCAGCCAGACCCAGTATTTCAGTGCCGCCACGGCGGTTCCCCCCCTTCGTTTATCGCCAGCTTTCCCACAGCAGCACCGCCGCCGCGATGGCCGCGTTCAGCGACTCGCAGCGGGGAGACATGGGGATGAGCACGGTTTTGTCGCACAGGTCCAGCACCTCCCGGCTGAGGCCCTGTCCCTCGGAGCCGATGGCCAGGGCGCATCGGGAATAGTCCGCCTGCCGGGCGTCCAGGGCGTCCGGCCGCAGAGCCGCACCATACAGGGGGATGCCGCTGTGCCGCAGCAGGGCTCCCAGCTCCTCCGGCGTTACGCTCCATACCGGACGGCGGAACACCGCCCCCATGGAGGCCCGGACGGTTTTGGGGCCGAAGGGGTCCGCGCAGCCGCCGGTCAGCAGCAGGCCGTCGGCGTCAAAGGCGTCCAGGGTCCGCAGCACCGTTCCCACGTTACCGGGGTCCTGGACCCCGTCCAGCACCACATATCGCCGGCCCGGAAGCGTTTCCGGCACCGGCAAAACGGGAATGGCGCAGGTGAACAGCACCCCCTGGGGCGTTTTGGCAGGACTGATGGAGGACATGACCTCCGGCGGCACCAGCACCCGCCGGACATGATCCGGCAGCGGCCCGTCCCAGGGCAGAACGGATACCACGGTCCGCACGTCTGCGCCCCATTGGGTGGCCTCCCGCAGCAGCTTGGGGCTGTCGCACAGGCATTCGCCGGTCTGGCGGCGGTAGGCGGCGGACCCCGCCAGCTTGCGGATATGGGTCATCAGCGGGTTCTGGCGGCTGGTAATGGTCTCCATGCTTCACGGCTCCTTCTTGGCATCCGGACCTTCTATATTTAATAGGTAAGCCCGGTGTGTGATCAGGTGCATTGTAGCACACCTTTATCCAAAAAGCAACTACCTGAAAAAATCCCCGGCGTCCGGCCCGGAAACTCCCGGATTGACGGCGGCAGGGAAATACGGTATACTGGGAAAAAATGATGGAGGAGCTGCTATGGAATATGTTGCCGTGATTGGCCTGCTGTTTGCCCCTGTGATCTGTCTGCTGTGCGCAGGCTGGTTTTTTGTCCGGTGGAAAAATGAGCACGAAAATCAAAAGCTGGCCCTTCGGGACCGGAAAACCTGCTTCGTCTGGCTCATCGCCGCCGCCGCGTCCCTGGTGATCTTCGGCGTGCTGAAGCTCCTGTTTCCTATTACCGCCTGACATGGATGACTTTTTGCATCTGTCAAGAAGAATTGTCTGAAATAAGCAAAACCCTCGGCGCATCGCGCCCGCATTTTCAGAACTTTTATAAAAGCTCTGAAAATCCTTTTTGACAAGCGCAAAGCCCCGGTGCCGTACACCGAGGGCTTTGCTTATTGGAAAATTGGGTTAGGCAACGCGCTTGCCCTTATAGCGGGGAGCAACCGCCATGGCCACCAGGCCGCAGCCGCACAGACCCGCCAGGGCGAACCACAGAGCCGCACCCTTGTCACCGGTCTTGGGACCGCTGTCGCCGGTATTGCCGTTGTCGCCGGTATTGCCGTTGTCACCGGTATTGCCGTTGTTGCCGGTATTGCCGTTGTTGCCGGAGTCGCCGCCCTGACCGGGCTGACCGGGCTGATTGGGCTGACCGCCCTGACCGGGCTGACTGGGCTGACCGGGCTGACTGGGCTGACCGGGCTGACTGGGCTGACTGGGCTGGCCGCTTCCTCCGGCGTCACCGCCGGAGCCGCTGCCGGTTTGCTGATAGCCGCAGACGGAGCAGACGCCGTTCACATAATCGTGGGCGCCGAAGCCGTCCTTCTGGCTGTTGTCGGTGACGGTGCAGCCGTCGGCCAGGCAGTCATGCCAGTGATTCTCGCCGTCGGAGGACCAGGTATCGGACCACTGATGGGTATGCTCCTTCACCAGGGGCTTGTCCTCGGCGCTGTACATGCGCCACAGCTGGGTGCCGTAGAAGGGATTGGCGGTGCCCATATACACGCCGTTCTCGGTGGAGCAGATGGTGCGCAGACCGTGGTTGGAGCCGTCGCCGAAGCCGTCCCGGGTGATGGCGTCGAAATTCACGCCGTCCTTGGACACCAGCAGGTCAAAGCCGTTCTCGCTCTGCTGGGCATAGTAGTTGCAGCCGAAGTAATACACAAAGTTGTGGATCAGGTCGTCATACACGGCCTTGTCCAGGGCGGCAAAGATCGCCTTCACCGCATCCTGCAGGTCATCCTTCAGGCCCTGGGTGTCGGCGCTGCACATAGCCACGCCGGTGACCTGGGCATACTCCTGGGCGAAGTTGGCACTGTCCAGCTTGATGTCCAGCAGGTCGAACACCTTCTGCTTGAAGGCCTCATACTCCTCCAGCATGTTCCGGTAACCGGGCACGGGGTTCTTGTCGGCGGACATATCCGTGGCAAAGCCTGCCAGCATCTGATACAGATGGGCGGTATACTTGGTAAACAGGACCTTGTCCAGGAACCAGGTCAGATACTTGTTGTCGTGCTGCTGCAGAACCTCCAGCACGGCGTCCTTCAGCATATCGGCCCGGCCGCTGATGTCGGCATAGTCCATATTGGCCACCTGACCGTCGGTGATCTGGGTGAACTGATAGGTCAGAGTGGAGGTGTCATAGGTGCCGATGTACAGCTCACCGTTGTGCTCGCCGTAGCGCCAGACATACTGGTTGGAGTTGTTGCCCAGCCCCGCGCCCAGGTTGCCGATGGGGCCGTCGGGGAAATAGGGGTTGTCGTCCTTACCGGCCACCTGCTGGAAGTTGCCGTCGGCGTCCATGCGGTACAGATAGATGGAGTGGTCCAGATCGTTGTACAGCAGCTCGAAGTTGCCGGAGGCGGGGACCTCCGCCAGGTCCAGCATGGGATCGTTGTAGGTGCCCAGGTACAGATAGCCGTTGTACACCCACATGTTGCAGCTCATGGAGTAGTTGATGCCCAGGCCGAAGTCGTAGCCGCTGGTGCCGTGGTCACCGATGACCTGGGTCCAGGTGAAGCTGCCGTCCTCATGCTTGTCGCCGCGATACATGGCGAAGCCCTGCTTGTTGATGTGGCCGTCGATGGACTTGTCGGTGACCACGGTGACGTACATGGAGCCGTTATACTCGATGATGTCCCAGATACCGCCGCCGTTGAGGCCGTCTACCCGCATCACGGCAGGCAGGTTGTCGAAATCGTCCTGATCGGCCACGCGGCGCCAGGAGCTCAGGCCCGCAGAGGGGTCAGAGCTGGCCACGATGATGCCGCCGGGGGTACCCTTGCCGTCATAGTTGTCGGAGGCCAGGCACATATAGATCTCGTCATCGAACACCAGCAGGCCGTGGACACCATTGGACACGCCCCGGGCGTAGTTGGTGTTGTGATAGGCGATGCGGCATTCATTGGTTTCGGGGTCCACCTCAATGAGGGTGGCGGTGGGGTTGCCCATGCCGGCAAAATAGATCTTGCCCTTGAACTCAAAGGCCATGCGATAGCCGGCCAGATAGTTCACGCCCTTGAGATAGGGGGGATAGCCGGGGAAGATGTCGGGGTAATCCTTCAGGATGTCCCGCTCCCGGAAGATCACCTGGGCCTCGCCGGTGTAGCGGTTCACAGCCATGATCACGGGGGTCCACTGGGACATGGGGGTTTCATCGAAGGTGTCCGTGCCGAACATGACCTTCACAAAATCTGCCGCAGCCCGGCTGGTGTCCACGTTCTGGTCCAGCTTGCCCTCCTTCTTCATGGCGTCCAGGGACGTCTTGACGTTGTTGTGATAGATGTGGTAGGTGGAGTTATAGCAGGTGCCGATGTAGACATAGTCACCGGCCTCGGCCATGGACCAGGAGTAGCTCTGGCCCCGGTCCTGAAGGTCGCCGGTCAGGATACCGTCCACCTCTCCGGCGCCCAGCGTGGGGTGGGAGACCTTGTCGATGGTGTAGCCGCCCTTGGAGTAAACACCCTGCTCCAGGGGCTCGTAGCTGATGGTGTCGTCGTCATTGCGGACGACGGCTGCCAGTGCGCCGCTGACCAGGCTGACCGTCATAACCAGGGCCAGCAGAACAGCGGTGCAGGCTTTGAACGCTTTGTGCATGTTATCCCGCTCCTTTGAAATAATTTACCTGTCCTTGAACGAAGAACACTTTATCTATCATATGTGCACCGACAGGCACACAGTCTCCTAACATAATTCGCATCCTTTTACAATAGACAGAATCTGAAGATACAATAATCATTTCTTATAACAGAAAAAAGAACGGGCGATGACGGCGTTTTTTGCAGAGTTTTCCTATAAAGGCAGCGAAATGCGGAAAATTTTGCCCAAAGGCAGTTGCCAAAGGGCGGCAAGAGGTGGTAAAATAATCGTATCCTATTCCAACCGGCGGCGGCCACTCCACTTTTTGGCCCCCTGCCGGAAAAACAAAGGAGGAACAAGGTCCCGCTGAGACTGGCGGTGCGGCAGTGTGGAGACCTGCCGTAAGGCGCTGCGGCTTTGCCGGGCGCGAGACCGTTCCCTGCGGAGGCAGAACGGTTACAGTCTGTGCATATGGCAGAGGTCATTCTGAAAAACCTCAAGAAGGTGTATCCCAACACCGAAAAGAAGAAAAAGGCCAAGAAGGGCGAGCCCGAGAAAAAGACCAGTCTTCAGATCACCGACGAGGGCGTGGTGGCGGTGCAGGATTTCAACCTGCACATTGCGGACAAGGAGTTCATCGTGCTGGTGGGCCCCTCCGGCTGCGGCAAGTCCACCACCCTGCGGATGATCGCCGGTCTGGAGGACATCTCCGGCGGTGAGCTGACCATCGGCGGCAAGCTGATGAACGACGTGGAGCCCAAGGACCGGGACATCGCCATGGTGTTCCAGAGCTACGCCCTGTATCCCCACATGACCGTGTACGAGAACATGGCCTTCTCCCTGAAGCTGAAAAAGCTGCCCAAGGACGAGATCGACCAGCGGGTCCGTCAGGCGGCAGAGATCCTGGACATCACCCAGTATCTGGACCGCAAGCCCAAGGCCCTGTCCGGCGGCCAGCGGCAGCGTGTGGCCATCGGCCGCGCCATCGTCCGCAACCCCGCCGTGTTCCTGATGGATGAGCCTCTGTCCAACCTGGACGCCAAGCTCCGCAACCAGATGCGCGCCGAGATCATCAAGCTGCGGGAGCGCATCGACACCACGTTTATCTATGTCACCCATGACCAGACCGAGGCCATGACCCTGGGCGACCGCATCGTCATCATGAAGGATGGCTTCATTCAGCAGATCGGCACCCCCCAGGAGGTGTTCGACCACCCTGCGAACCTGTTCGTGGCGGGCTTTATCGGCGTGCCCCAGATGAACTTCTTCGACGCCAGACTGTCCCGCCGGGACGGCAAGTACACCGTCACTGTGGGCAGCGTTACCGTGGAGCTGTCTCCGGAGAAGCAGCAGCGCCTGGCCGCCCATAACGTGGCGGAGCAGGACGTGACCCTGGGCGTGCGCCCGGATCATATCATGCTGTGCGCCGACGGGGTCAAGGGTACGGTGGACGTGTCCGAGATGATGGGCTCCTCCGTGCATCTGCATGTTACTGCCGAGGGCAAGGACGTAATCGTCATCGTCCCCACCAACGGCGCCGCCGCCCACTTCCCCATGGGCAGCGAGGTCAACATGATCTTCGGCGGCAACGTGGCCCACGTTTTCGATAAGACCACCGGCAAGAACCTGGAGTGGTAAATCCGGAATCCCATAGCGACAAGAGTATAGGACTGCCCCCCTCCGGCGCTTTTGCATCGGAGGGGGGCAGCTTGCGTATGTCTGAATAGGATGTTATACCGGAAAAGTACGCCTTGCACCAGGAAATCAGGTGTGTTATACTATACAGAACAACACACTGGATTACTATGCGTATTTTTGCCCAAGAAAGAGAGAAATCATGACCACCCAAGACTACCGTACCCGCAGACCTCTGCGCATTTTCCTGTCCTACTTCCGCCCCCACCGGGGCCTGTTCCTGCTGGACATCACCTGCGCCTTCTTCATTGCCGTCATCGACCTGGCCTTTCCCCTGATCTCCCGCACCGCCATGTACCACTGGCTGCCGGAGAAGCAGTTCTCCATTTTCTTCACGGTCATGGCCCTGGTGGTGGCGGCCTTTGTCCTCCGGGCGGGGCTTTACTTCATCGTGGGCTACTGGGGCCACACCTTCGGCATCCTGGTGGAGGCCGATATCCGCCGGGACCTGTTTGCCCATATGCAGGACCTGGGCTTCGACTTTTACGATAAAAACCGCACCGGCCAGCTAATGAGCCGCCTGACCACGGACCTGTTCGAGCTGACGGAGCTGGCCCACCACGGGCCGGAGGACCTGTTCATCTCCCTGGTCACCATCATCGGCGCTCTGGCGGTGATGTTCTCCATCCAGTGGCGGCTGGCCCTGGTGGTGTGCTGCATCATCCCCGTGTTCCTGCTGGTGGTTATGTACCGCCGCCGCCAGATGTCCCAGGCGTCCCGGGCCGCCAAGCAAAAGACCGGCGCCATCAATGCCGAGATCGAGTCCGGCCTCTCCGGCGTCCGCACCACCAAGGCCTTCGCCAACGAGGACGCCCAGCAGGAGCGGTTCGACGAGGCCAACGAGGTGTTTAAGACCGCCAAGCGCGGCTTCCATAAGGAGATGGGCTTCTTCACCGCCGTCATGGAATTCTTCACCAACATCCTGCCGGTGGCGGTGATCGCGGTGGGCGGCTGGCTCATCATGGAGGAGCGCATGGACTATGTGGACCTTATCACATTCTCCCTGTACGTCACGTCCTTTGTCAGCCCCATCCGAAAGCTGGCCAACTTCGCCGAGATGTTCTCCAACGGCTTCGCGGGCCTGAATCGCTTCGTGGAGCTGATGCGCACGGAGCCGTCTATTCAGGACGCGCCTGACGCCGTGGAGCTCAAGGACGTGCGGGGGCAGGTGGACGTGGACCACGTGTCCTTCACCTACACCGGCGAGACGGAGGTGCTCCACGATGTGTCTCTGTCCGTCCCCGCAGGGGAGACGGTGGCGCTGGTGGGCCCCTCCGGCGGCGGCAAGAGCACCCTGTGCCAGCTGCTGCCCCGCTTTTACGACGTGGACGCGGGCAGCATCCGCGTGGACGGGCTGGACGTGCGGCATGTGACCCAAAGCTCCCTGCGCCGCGCCATCGGCATCGTGCAGCAGGACGTGTTCCTGTTTGCCGATACCATCCGCGAGAACATCCGCTACGGCCGGCCGGAGGCTTCCGATGAGGAGGTGGAGGCCGCAGCGAAGCGGGCGGAGATCTACGACGACATCATGGCTATGCCCGATGGGTTCGACACCTATGTGGGCGAGCGGGGCACCCTGCTGTCCGGCGGCCAGAAGCAGCGGGTGTCCATCGCCCGCATCTTCCTGAAGGACCCGCCCATCCTCATTCTGGACGAGGCCACCTCGGCGCTGGACAGCGTGACGGAGGCGAAGATACAGGGGGCCTTCGACCGGCTGTCCCAGGGCCGCACCACCCTCATTATTGCCCACCGTCTGTCCACTATCCGCGCGGCGGACCGCATCCTGGTCATCCGGAACGGCCGCATCGCCGAGGAGGGCAGCCACGCGCAGCTGCTGGCGCTGAACGGCGCCTACGCCAAGCTGTACCATACCCAGGATCTTGGGGGAGGCGCTTATGGACAGGCGTGAATTGCTGGATAAGGCGGCCAGAGATGCCGAGGAACGGATGCTTCTGAGCCGCGTGTGGGACAAATGGGAGCAGTGCCGCCTGCGGAATGTGCCGGCGGCCACGGACTTCCTGTCGCCCCAGGAGCAGGCGTCGGCCCAGCGGCTGCTGCACATGCTGGGCGTGCAGGACGGCTATGTGTTCTTCGGCGGCTACGACGGGGCGGAGCGGCAGCGGCTGTTCTTCCTGCCGGACTGGGCGGAGGAGCCGGAGCCGGACGCCGTGATGGCGGTAGCGGCATCGTGGTACGGCGGCGACAGCCTGACCCATCGGGATATTTTGGGCAGCCTTATGGGCTTGGGATTGACCCGCGGCACCATCGGCGATATACTGATGACAGACGGCGGGTGCCAGGTGCTGGCCCAGCCGAAAACGGCGGCCTTTCTGCTGACGGATTGGGAGTCGGCGGGCCGCGTGAAGCTGAAGACGTCGCCGCTGCCGCTGGAGGAGCTGACGCCCCCTGCCCAGCAGTGCAGAGAGGTGCGGGACACCGTGTCCTCCCTGCGGCTGGACAACGTGCTGGCGGCGGGATTCTCCATCAGCCGCGGCAAGGCGGCGGAGGCCGTGGAAAAGGGCGCGGTGCAGGTGAACTGGACCGTCTGCCAGAAGCCGGATAAGCCGGTGGCGGCGGGGGATACCATCACTTGCCGCGGATTGGGGAAATGCGTGCTGGACAGTGTGGGCGGCCCCACGAAAAAGGGACGCCTGCCGGTGGTCATCCGGCGCTTTGTATAAGGAGTAGCTGTTATGGATCAGAAGAAGATCGACCGCATCAACGAGCTGGCCCGGAAGGCCAAGACACCGGAGGGCCTGACGGAGTGGGAGCGGATGGAGCAGGCGGCATTGCGGCGGGAGTACATCGACTCCGTGCTGGGGAACCTGAAGAGCCAGCTGGACCACACCTATGTGGTGGATGACCAGGGCAACAAGCGGAAACTGAAGCAGAAGGAGGACTGAGTGCCGTGGCCGGAAAGAAACAGAAGCAGGAAGGCGTTGGCGCTTGGATAGCCATCGTAATCCTCTTCGCCGTCGGCCTGTGGCCCATCGCCCTGGTGATGCTGCTGGTCAAACTCTTCGGAAACGACGGGCAGAAGCGGAGGCAGGCCCCGCCCCCGCTGCAGACGGCGGCGCCGGAGCCGGCGGCCGCCGCATCCGCCGGGACTGCCGGCAGGACCAAAAAGGCCGTGCGCAGCGCCATGAAGTCCCCGGCGGTGAAGAAGTCTAACGCCAAGTGGCTGAAGATCATTGGCGCGGTGCTGGCGGTCTGCGGCCTGGCGGCCTGCTGGTCCACCATCGAGATGATGATTTGGCTGGGCGGCGTGGAGCCTTGGTATATCGAAGAGCTGCTGTGGGCCTTAGCCATTGCTGCTGCCGGTGGGGCTATGTTCTGCAGCGGGGTCTCCATCGGCCGCAGTCTGAAGCGGTACAACAAGTATCTGGCCGTGGTTGGGAATTACGAGGCTATGGCAGTGGAACAGCTGTGCCGCACCCTGGGCTATTCCAGGGACCGGGTGGAGAAGGACCTGCAGAAGATGATCGATA
>ERZ772886.3462-NODE-3462-length-11373-cov-3.943806_pt1 | contig 11373 bp, 11 predicted proteins | sample MGYA00512128_ERZ772886 | MGnify/ENA primary metagenome ERZ772886 (study PRJEB29015, sample SAMEA2737698) | human gut metagenome | biome: human gut; feature: human-associated habitat; material: faeces | place: China | collected 2012 ... | reverse complement strand
ATCGCCGATACTGCGGAGGAGCCCGCTGCAGAGCCTGCCGAGGCCTGAATCATGTGCAGCCGGGGAGGAAAACCCTTCCCGGCTGCGGGCAGGAGAATCCTATGAAGTGCAGAATTTTACATGAAACCAAGGGCCGCCTGCGTGTGCATCTGTGCATCGGGCGGATGACGCTCCGGCAGGCAGACCTGCTGGAGTATTCCATGCGCGCCGTGGACGGCGTGGCGTCGGTCAAGGTCTATGACCGCACGCAGGACGCCGTCATTGAATATTGCGAGGCGCGCAGCGCTGTGCTTGCGGCGCTTTCCTCGTTTTCATTCGCGGCGGCTGAGGAGGCCGGGCTCGTCCCGGAGCACACCGGCCGTGCGCTGAACCGCGAATTTGAGGACAAACTCGTCTGGAGAACGGCACTCCACTATGCCTGCAAGCTGTTCCTGCCTGCCTATGTGCGGGCGGGCATCGCCATCGTGCGCTCCGTGCGCTATCTCAAGGCCGGTCTCTCTGCCCTGCTGCACGGGAAGCTTTCTGTCTCCGTGCTCGATGCAACGGCCGTGACGGTCTCACTGGTCCGCCGCGATTTCGACACGGCGGGCTCCGTGATGTTCATGCTCGGCCTCGGCGAGCTGCTGGAGGACTGGACGCACAAAAAGTCCATCGCCGATCTGGCGGGGGCCATGGCGCTGAACGTCGACCGCGCGTGGGTGCGCGACGCAGACGGGCAGGAGCTGCTTGTCTCCGTGAAGGACATCCACGCGGGCGACTGCGTCGTCGTCCGTACCGGCAACATGATCCCGCTCGACGGCCGCGTGACCGGCGGCGAGGCCATGGTGAACCAGTCGTCCATGACGGGCGAGTCGCTCCCCGTGCGCAAGACGCCGGGCAGCTATGCCTATGCCGGAACGGTCGTGGAGGAGGGCGAGTGCCTCATCACGGTCGAAAAGACCATGGGCGGTGGCCGCTATGACCGCATCGTCCGCATGATCGAGGAGTCCGAAAAGCTGAAATCCACGGCGGAGGACCGCGCCTCCCGTCTGGCGGACCGGCTCGTGCCCTATACGCTCGGCGGAACGGCCCTCGTGTGGCTGTTTACCCGGAATATCACCAAGACGCTTGCCGTTCTGATGGTGGACTTCTCCTGCGCACTGAAGCTTGCCATGCCGATCGCCGTGCTGTCTGCCATGCGCGAGAGCAACGCCCGGCACATGTCCGTCAAGGGCGGGCGCTTCCTCGAAGCCGTTGCCAAAGCGGATACGATCGTGTTCGATAAGACGGGCACGCTGACCTATGCGCAGCCGCGCGTGGCGGAGATCGTTACGTTCGGCGGCCGCCGCGAGGACGATATGCTGCGTCTGGCTGCCTGCCTCGAGGAGCACTATCCGCACTCGCTGGCCAATGCCGTCGTAGAGGAGGCGCGCGTGCGCGGCCTGAACCACGAGGAATATCACTCCAGCGTGGAGTATGTCGTGGCGCACGGCATCTCGAGCACCGTCGAGGGCAAGAAGGTCATCATCGGCAGCTATCACTTCGTGTTTGAGGATGAGGGATGCCGGGTGCCGGAGGGCGACGAGGAAAAATTCGACGGTCTTTCCGATGCCTACTCCCATCTGTATCTGGCCATTTCCGGCGAACTTGCCGCCGTCGTGTGCATCTCCGACCCGCTCCGGGCCGAGGCGGCGGATGCCGTCCGCGCTCTGCATGAGCAGGGGATCGCGCACATCGTCATGATGACGGGCGACAATGAAAAGACGGCTGCCGCCGTGGCGCGCGCCGTCGGCGTGGACGAATACCACGCGGGAGTCCTGCCGGAGGACAAGGCGGCCTACATCCGCGCCCGCCGCGCCGGGGGCCACACGGTCATCATGATCGGCGACGGCGTGAACGACACCCCGGCCCTGTCCGAGGCGGATGCCGGCATCGCCATCAACACGGGTGCGGCCATTGCCCGCGAGATCGCCGATATCACGATCTCGTCGCAGGACCTGTTCGAGCTTGTAACGCTGCGCCGCCTGAGCGAGGCCCTTATGGGACGCATCGACCGGAATTACCGGTTCATCGTCAGCTTCAACCTCATGCTCATTATCCTGGGCGTGACGGGCGTCATCCAGCCGACGCTTTCCGCCCTGCTGCACAACATGTCGACGCTCGGCATCAGCCTGCGCAGCATGACAAACCTGCTGCCGGAAAATACGGAGCAGAACAACGCATAAAAAAACGGCCCGGTGCGGAACAGAACGCTGCTTCGCACCGGGCTTTATCTATGGGTTGACGGGAGCACCGAAAATCGGTACAATAGGAGAAAACGTCACAATAGGGAGTATCAGCAATGGAAAGCTTGATTTTTGATGTCGACGGCACGCTCTGGGATGCCGTGGCCCTCGTAGCCGAGGGCTGGAACGACGGTCTGCAGAGCATGGGCTTTGCGCCGCACTGCACGGAGCAGAGCATCCGTCCGCTGTTCGGCAAGACCATGACGGAGATCGCGCAGGTCGTGGTGCCCGGCGTCCCGCAGGAGCAGGCCATGGAGGTCATGGACCGCTGCATGGACGGCGAGATGGCGCGCCTGCGCCGCGATCCGTGCCATATTTTCTACCCCGGCGTCAAGGAAACGCTCACGGAGCTGCACAAAACGCACCGCCTGTTCATCGTCAGCAACTGCCAGCAGGGCTATATCGAGCTGCTGATGGAAAAGGGCGGCCTCGGCGGCCTGATCAGCGACTTCGACTGCTTCGGGAACACGGGCCTGCCGAAGGGGCAGACGCTGCGCCTGCTGTGTGAGCGCTGCAATGTCCGCGACGCGGTCTACGTCGGCGACACGCAGGGCGACATGGAAGCGTCCGAGCAGGCGGGCCTGCCGTTCGTGTGGGCGGCCTACGGCTTCGGCAAGCCCGCGCACTGGGATAAGCGCATCGATCATTTTACCGATCTGCTGCGCCTCTGAGACTCAGATCGTTCCGTGCAGGATCAGAATGAGCACGATGCACACAGCCAGAACGGCCAGCGCGGCGAGCCACACGGCCAGACGGCGCTTGACCGGCATGCGGCCGGGCGTTTTGCTCGGCGGCAGCAGGTGCGCATGGCGCAGTCCCTGCACGACGGGCTTGTAGAGCAGCACGGTGATCGTGGCGTTCAGGCAGCCCTTGAGCAGGTTGAACGGCAGGAACACCGGCACGAGCATCGCGGCGACGTCGGCGCGGGCCGTGTGCATGTACAGCGGTGTGATGAGATAGTTCCACAGCAGCATGAGCACGGTCATAAGCAGCGCGCCGCCGAACAGGCCCGCAATGGCGCTGCCCTGCGTGCGCTTTTTGCGGTAGAGCAGGGCGGCCGTGCCCGCAAAGGCGGCGGAGCTGAGGAAGTTCATCACAAAGCCGATCCAGCCCGTGGAGCTGATGGTCAGCATCTCGATGAACGAGACGACAAGCGAGATGCCCAGTGCAGCCAGCGGCCCGTAGAGGAAGCCGCCGATGGCGATGACGACGTCCTTCGGCTCATAGCTGAGGAACAGGACGACCGGGAAGCGCAGCAGCGCGACTGCGACATAGGCAATGGCGCTCAGCATGGCCAGAACGGTCAGTTTTTTCATTTTTTCGTGTTTCATGGTTGCCTCCTGAGAAAAAAATACACCCGAAGGATACGATCCCTCGGGTAAACGGCAGGAAACACGGACAGGTGCGCCAGCCGATTCTTCTTTCATCCAGACTGTACTGTCGGTCCCGGAATCTCACCGGATCATGCGCAGCGCGCTCGCGGACTTTACCGCCGGTCGGGAATTTCACCCTGCCCTGAAGAGTCGTATTCGATTGGCTGCTGTCATTATAGCACGACGAAGCGAAAATGCAAGTGTTTTTTAGGATGTGGTTGAAGGCTCGGCGGAGGGCTCCGTCGGTTCTTCCGTTCCGGCCTCGGTCTCCGTTCCGGCCTCCGTTGCCTCGGACGGCTCGGCGTTCGGTGCCGTGGTGCCGGGCTTGCAGAAGCCGTGGATGGCGCCGCCGGGCGCAGTGTCCGTGATGTCTCCGCCGATGATGTGCCCGTCGAGCACGAGCACGCTGGCGTAGACCGGCGCGGAGGCGTCCGGGTAATTCAGGATCTCATAGACATAGCGCGTGGCCTCCTTGCCCGCGTGCGCCGTGAGATCGAAGCCCTGACTTTTCTGCAGCGCGTTGTAGCGCGAGAAGACGCGGTCGTCGGCCGACTTGGGAATGCGGACCTGCTGCGTCTGCTTCGGCGTACCGTTCACGCTCCAGCCGAAGCCCGCGAGATAGGCAAGGCGCGCGTCGTTCGTCGCTCCGTCGGGCGCGTCCGCCGATCCGCCTCCGCCGCCGGAGACGAGCGCAACGACCAGGATCACAACGGCCAGGATCAGGACGCCTGCGGCGATCAGCCGCGGCTTTGACAGCTTTGCAGTCATGACAAACATGATGTAGCTCCCCCTTAAACAGGTTTTTATGGTCACTCCAATGTATGTCCCACAGGGGACGGTTATGCCGGAAGGAGGCAGACGGATGCAGCGTCTGGACAGGTTTTTATCGGAGGCCGGTGTGGCCTCGCGCCGCGAGCTGCGGGCCATCATCCGCGCCGGGCGGGTGCGCGTCAATGACGTTCCCGCTTCGGCCCCGGAGCAGAAGATCGACGAAACATCGGACCGGGTCACGCTCGACGGCGAGGCGGTCGGCCCGCGCGGGCCGGTCGTTCTGCTGCTGCATAAGCCGACGGGCTATGTGACCTCGACGGACGATCCCCGCGACCGCACCGTGATGGAGCTGCTGCCGCCGCAGTACCGCGGCCTTGCACCCGTCGGGCGGCTGGACAAGGATACGTCCGGCCTGCTGCTTCTGACGGACGACGGACAGCTGGCGCACCGGCTCATCTCGCCCCGCCATGCGGTCTGGAAAATTTATGATGCCGTCCACGAGGGCGAGGCCGGGGAGGCGGACTGCGCCGCCTTCCGCGCCGGGCTCACGCTGCGCGACGGAACGGTCTGCCGCCCGGCTTATCTCCGCCCGCTCGGCCCCGGCCGCAGCCTTGTGGCCGTGTGCGAGGGAAAGTACCATCAGGTGCGCCGGATGCTGGCCAGCCGCGGCATGCCGGTCACGGCGCTTCGTCGAATTGCCGAGGGCGGACTCGAGCTTGGAGCGCTCCCAATGGGAATGACACGCGAGCTGACATGCGGCGAAATTCGACTTTTGGAAACTGTGGATTTTGACGAAGCCTATCTGGAAAAACTTGTACAAAAAAATTAGAAATATGCTCTGAAAAACTGGATAATTTAACGAAAAAGTCGGAATCTTCCATAAAAAAGTACCTATGATTTGAAATAAAATGCCGAAAACCTATTGCATTCTGCCGAAAAAAATAGTATGATACTAGCATAATTTTGCCGAATATCGACACTTTGTCTTTGGCGTAAGGAGGACGGCTTATGTCAAGTCGTATGTTTCAGGGCGTACTGCTCCAGCTCAGCGAAGCCGCACAGACCACCATCGGTGTGATCGATGCAGAAGGGAATGTCATCTCCTGCAGCGATACCACGCTCATCGGCGAAAAGTGGCCGGATGCTGCAACGGCGGTGGCCGCCATGCTGGAGAACCCGGTGCGTGAGGAGCCGTATACGTTCTACGCGCTCAAGGGCTGGAACCCTGCCTATGGCTACTCCGCCTTTGTGCTCGGAACGGACGCACAGGCCGAGATGCTTGTGCGCATGACGCAGGTCTCCCTGAATTCCGCAAAGGCCTATTATGAAGAAAAGCACGACAAGGGGACCTTCGTCAAGAACATCATCACGGACAATATCCTTCCGGGCGACATCTATATCCGCGCGAAGGAGCTGCATTTCCCGACGGAGCTGCCGCGCGCGGTCTATCTCGTCCGGCAGGTCGGCCGTTCGGACGTGGCCGTCGTGGAGCTGCTGCAGAGCATGTACCCCGACACGCAGCAGGACTTTGTCATCAATGTCAACGAGACGGATATCGCGCTCGTGCGTCAGGTCCCGGCGGACACGACGGGCGAGGAGCTGACCCGCGTCGGCCGCACCATTGAGGAGCGCCTGAAGTCCGAGCTGTTCGTGCGCACGACCATCGGCATCGGCACGATCTCCGAGCATCTGCGCGAGCTGGCCGATTCCTACAAGGAGGCGCAGGTCGCCATCGAGGTCGGCAAGGTCTTCGATACCGAAAAGACCGTCATCAATTATGAAAACCTTGGCATCGGCCGCCTGATCTATCAGCTGCCGACCACGCTGTGCGAGATATTCCTCTCCGAGGTCTTCCGCAAGAATTCCATCGAGTCGCTCGATCAGGAGACGTTGTTCACCATCAACATGTTCTTTGAGAACAGCCTGAATGTCTCCGAGACCTCCCGCAAGCTGTTCGTCCACCGCAATACGCTGGTCTACCGTCTGGAGAAGATCAAGAAGCTCACGGGCCTCGACCTGCGCGAGTTCGACGATGCCATCATCTTCAAGGTCGCCCTCATGGTCAAGAAGTATCTGGCCTCCCGCGACAACCGTATGATCTGATCTTCCGCGGAACGCTGCACGGCTGCAGCGCCGTTGGTACGGACATTTCAATATTTAATAATAGTTGAGTAAGAAACTGGTGTGATTTATGATCGATTTGGTAAACGTCACAAAAACATATGAGACCGGCACGCACGCGCTCAACGGCATCGATATGCACATTGATGACGGCGAGTTCGTGTTTCTGGTCGGTCCGTCCGGCTCCGGCAAGTCTACCATCATCAAGCTGTTGACGGCGGAGCTCAAACCGACGTCCGGCTCGGTGCTGGTCAACGGCTATCAGCTCGAGTCCATCAAGCGCGCGTCCATCCCCTATATGCGCCGCACGCTCGGCGTTATTTTCCAGGACTTCCGCCTCATTGAGAACAAGACGGTCTATGAGAACGTCGCGTTCGCCATGCGCGTCATCGGCGCAGCGCCAAAGGAGATCAAAAAGCGTGTGCCCTATGTGCTGGAGCTGGTCGGGCTGGAGAACAAGGGCCGCCGTCTGCCGAACGAGCTGTCCGGCGGCGAGCAGCAGCGTGTGGCCATTGCCCGCGCGCTCATCAACAATCCGACGATGATCATCGCCGATGAGCCGACCGGCAACCTCGACCCGCAGCGTTCGTTTGAGATCATGCTCCTGCTCGAGCAGATCAATGCGCTCGGCACGACGGTCATGGTCGTTACGCACGAAAAGGGCCTGGTGGACCGCTTCACCAAGCGCGTAGTCGCCATCGACGAGGGCAGAGTCGTCAGCGACGGAATGGACGGGTATTACAGCTATGAAGCACAATAATTTCAGCTTTCTCGTCGGCGAGGGCACGAAGGCGATCTTCAAGCACGGCTTTATGTCCTTTGCCGCAGTCTGCATCACCGTGGCCTGCCTCGTGATCGTCACGAGCTTCGGCCTCATTACCTATAATATTGGCCTGATCGTCGATGATCTGCAGAAGGAGAACGAGGTCCTCATCTGCATCGACGAGAGCTACACCGAGGCCGAGGCCAAGAGCGTCGGCTCCCGCATCAATCTGATCGACAATGTCGCGGATGCCCGCTTCATCTCCCGCGAGGAGGCTCTGCAGACGTTCGTCAAGGAATATGACGCCGTCATGTACGACGGCGTGACCGCCGAGACCATGCGCGACCAGTACATCGTCACGCTGGAGGACAACTCCAAGCTGCAGGAGACCATCGACGCGCTGAAGCAGGTGCCCGGCGTTGCGACCATCTATTCCGATCCGACGGTCGCCAACGCCATGTCCACGATCCGCAACGTGCTGTCCATTGTTTCGGCCTGCATCGCGGCCGTGCTGCTTATCGTGTCGCTCATCATCATTTCCAATACGATCAAGCTTGCCATGTTCGACCGTCGCGAGGAGATCGCCATCATGCGCATGGTCGGCGCAACGAACGGCTTTATCCGTCTGCCGTTTGTGGTCGAGGGCTTCATCCTCGGCCTGTTGGGCGCCGTGTGCTCGTTCTTCCTCGAATGGGGCCTGTACGAGGCCATCCGCGGCGCCATTGCCAGCTCCGGTCAGCTCAGCTTCCTCCACGTCGTCTCGTTCAGCACGGTCGCTCTGCCGGTCGCGCTGGTGTGCGTGGTCACGGGTCTGCTGATCGGCGTTGTGGGCAGCCTGATGTCCATCCGGAAATTCCTGAAGGTCTGAAATACGCGCACAGGAGGGTATACTATGTATAAGTACAGAAGAGTCATCATCTCCGTCATCGCGCTGCTGCTGGCCGCTGCGATCCTGACAGGTCTGCTTGTTACGGTCTTCGCGGCCAATTCCGCGGATATCCGCACGGAGATCAGCGGCCTGGAATCAAAGCAGGATGAGCTTGATCAGAAGAAGCAGGAGCTCGAGGCACAGATCGCCGCAAACAACACTCAGACGCTCAATGTCGTGGAGCAGAAGGCGCAGATCGATCAGGAGATCGAGCTGACGCGGCAGGAGGTCGAGAATCTGAACGAGCAGATCCGTCAGTACAATCTGCTCATCGCCGAAAAGCAGGCGGAGCTTGACCAGCTCCAGACCGATCAGAACGACCTGCTCGACCGCTATAAGCAGCGCATCCGCGCCATGCAGGAGCAGGGCGACGTGTCGTACTGGTCCATCATCTTCGGCGCAAAGACGTTCTCCGAAATGCTCAACCGCGTTTCCATGGTCGAGGAGATTGCTCAGAGCGACCAGCGTATGCTCGAGAACATGCGCCAGATCGCCACGGAGGTCCTCTCCGCCAAGGAGGAGCTGGCAGGGGAGAAGGTCTCTCTCGAGGAGAAGAAGACTGAGCTTGCCAGCGCGCAGGAGACGCTCACGGCCAAGCGCGCCGATTCCGACGAGCTGCTGCAGGAGCTTGTCTCCGATGCAGACCTGCTGCGCGAGACAAACGAGACCTATGAGGCCATGCTCGAGGATCTGACGGAGCAGATTGCCGAAAAAGAAAAGGAATACACCGATGCCAAGCGCGCTGAGGAAGAAGCTGCCAAGAACAACAATAACGGCGGCAATAACAACAATGACGGCGGCAATAACAACAATGGCGGCGGCAATAACGGTGGCAACAACGGCGGCAACAACGGCGGCGGCAATGGCGGCACAAACGCCGGCGGCTTCCTCTTCCCGCTTCCCGCAGGCAGCGGCGTCGTCATTACATCCCCGTACGGTTACCGTTATCACCCGATCGACGGCGGCTATCGCTTCCATAACGGCGTTGACCTTGCCGTTGCGCAGGGTACGCCCGTCTATGCCACGAAGAGCGGCACGGTGACGACCGCAACCTTCTCTTCCGGCTACGGCTACTATGTCACGATCAACCACGGCGACGGCTTCTCGTCGCTCTATGGCCACATGACGCATTATACCGTTTCGTCCGGCGACTATGTCAATCAGGGCGACCTCATCGGCTATGTCGGCTCGACCGGTTACTCCACCGGCCCGCACCTGCATTTCACGATGTTCTACAACGGTGCCACCGTCAACCCGATGGACTATGTCAGCATCCGCTGAGATCGGATGCTGACCCCGCTCCGGCGGGATCCGCGTGAAAAAGCCTCGCAGAATTCGCCGCCTGCCGGCGGCGAATCAGCCTGAATCAATTTCTCCGACACTCTCACCCCGCTTCGGCGGGGTGTCGGCCGTAAAGGAGGACCTATGGAACCCAACGAGACCCCCATGGGACCGGAGGAGCTCCGTCCCGAACCCCAAAAACCAAAGAAAAAAGTCTTGCCGTATGTCGTCTGCTGCCTGGCCACGGCCGTCGTCGTGTTTGCACTGACGCTTGCGGGCATGACGCTCCTGCAGAGCAGACAGAAGAGTACGTCGGGCGATGACTATCTTGCCAAGGTGCAGGAGGTCGTGGCCCTGCTCGACGCACGCTATGTCGATGGGCTGGATCATACAAAGCTCGGCGACGAGTTGGCCGCCGCTGCCGTGTCTGCGACGGGCGACCGCTGGAGCTATTACATCAGCGCCGATGAGCTTGCCGCCTATCAGGAGCAGAATGCCAACGCCTATGTCGGCATTGGCGTGACCATTCGCCTGGAAAATGAGGACGATGCCGGATTCACCGTTGCCTCCGTCACACCGGGCGGCCCTGCCGAGGCAGCCGGGCTGCAGATCGGCGATATGCTCTTTGCCATAGACGGCGCCAATATGAAGGAGCTCGGCATGGAGGAGGCCCGCAATCGCGTCCGCGGCGAGGAGGGCACGAGCCTGACGCTCACAGTGCAGCGCGGCGGCGAGACGTTTGACGTCACGGTCACGCGCGCGACCATCGAGGTGGAGGTCGTCCGGGCCGAGCTGCTGGACGGAAATGTCGGTTATCTGAAGATCAACAATTTCGATTCCGGCTGTGCCGAAAAGTCCATTGCCGCCATCGAGTCCCTGCGGGAGCAGGGCGCAACGTCTCTGCTATTTGACGTCCGCTTCAATCCGGGTGGCCACAAGGATGAGCTTGTGGAGCTGCTGGATTATCTCCTGCCGGAGGGCCCACTGTTCCGGTCCGTGGACTATAAGGGCAACGAGGATATCGATTATTCCGATGCGTCCTGCGTCGAGCTGCCGATGGCCGTTCTCGTGAACGGAGATTCCTATTCTGCCGCCGAGTTTTTTGCTGCGGCGCTGCAGGAATACGGCGTCGGCACCGTCGTCGGCACGCAGACGGTCGGCAAGGCAAATTATCAGCAGACCTTCGTCCTGAGCGACGGCTCTGCTGTCGCCGTTTCGACCGGCCATTATCAGACCCCGCACGGCGTCACGCTGGCGGGCGTCGGCATCACGCCGGATATCCCCGTCGAGGTCGATGACGATACCTACCTAAAAATTTACTCCAATGCGCTCGAAAAAAGCGAGGATGCGCAGCTGCAGGCGGCCATCGCGGCCCTGACGCAAGGAAACCCTTGACAAGTGCGGCGGCAATCCTCTATAATCACAACGAATGAACGGGCTTTGCCTGATTTTGGGAGGAACATGGAATGGCAAAAGAATTTAAGCTGACCAGAGAACGTCTGAAGGAGCTCGAGGAAGAGCTCAATTATCTGAAAACCACGCGCGAAAAGGAAGTCGCGGAGCAGATCAAGGAAGCCCGCTCCTTCGGCGACCTTTCCGAGAACAGTGAATATGATGAAGCGAAAAATGAGCAGGCCAAGCTGTATGGCCGCATCGCAGAGGTCGAGAACATCCTGTCCCATGCTGTCGTGATCGATGAGAGCGCCGAGCAGGAGCGCGCCGGTGTCGTCGGCCTTGGCTGCACCGTGAAGGTCCGCGACCTTGATCTGGAGGAAGAGGCGACGTATGCTATCGTCGGCTCGCAGGAGGCCAACCCCATGGAGTCTCGCATTTCTTAAGGCTTATACCGATAAGAATGGCGCCTTTGAGATT
>ERZ772886.3458-NODE-3458-length-11383-cov-3.794315_pt1 | contig 11383 bp, 8 predicted proteins | sample MGYA00512128_ERZ772886 | MGnify/ENA primary metagenome ERZ772886 (study PRJEB29015, sample SAMEA2737698) | human gut metagenome | biome: human gut; feature: human-associated habitat; material: faeces | place: China | collected 2012 ... | reverse complement strand
CCTCCGGCCAGACGACGCAGCCTTTCCCGGAGGCGTGGCTGAAGCGCATGACGTGGTACTGGCCGCAGTCCGGGCAGCGCACGGCAAATTCAAGCCGCACCTGCGCCCGCAGATAGGCCAGCCAGATTTCGCCTTCCACGGTGGTGGGGGAACTGGACAGCATGATTTTGGACGTGTCCCGGTAGGCGCGCACGCGCTTGTAGGCCAGCGATACCGGCCCGGCTTCCTGCCTGTTTGTGGACTCGTACTTGTCCACCTCGTCCAGAAACAGGTTGCGGACGGATACGTTGGAGAGCGTGGAAACGGACGTCGCCCACCCGAAGCCGATGCGCATGTGCCTGAGCCGGAGAAAGAAATTGGCCTCATCATCCTGTTTCCCCGTGAGCATCCCGCGCAGGCGGGGCGAGAGCCGGAACAGGTTCCGCACCCGGCCCGTGCTCATGCGCTGCGCCAGTTCGCGCTGGTCGTAGACCATGAGCGCGGGGCCGGGATAGTGATCCGCTGCAAAGCCCATGCAGTTGAGCAGGATTTCCGTTTTGCCCGTCTGCGGGGGAGCCACCACCACGGCCTCCCGCACATGCGGCAGGGAAAAGGCATCCATCGGCCCGGACAGATACCGCGCGGTGGCGTTGCTCCACTTGCCGGGGCGTGGTCCGTCCGGCTCCATCACGCGATAGCGTTCCGCCCACTCGGAAACGGACAGCCGCTCGGGACGCCGCCATATCCGGCGCACGGCATCCGGCCACTCGAACCGCACCCTTCCCGGAGGTACACCGGGAGGACAAGATAATCCCTGTGGGACAGCTTGTCTGCAAATTTTGCCGACAGAGGCCGGATCCGGATACAGCAGATGGGAAAAGGCTGTTCATAGCCCAGCTCCGCCTCACTGCCGAAGCGAAGGAGCTTCCGCTCTGCCTCTTCCCTGCCGCCGTATAAGGTGATCCCTGCGAACTTCACTTCCCGTTCCACCTGCCACAGGGCATCCTGCTCCGCCAGTCCTAAGAATCCGGTAAATGTGTACTGGTTCTGGTTGTAGGATTTGTCTGCCAGTTCACGGATCCGGTTTTTCAGCTGTTGTATTTCTTTTTCATTTTCCACGGACATTCCCGTACATCCTTCCTGCTGTTCTCACTTTGCTTTTGCAAATATTACACTGTACACATTATCCCAGTGCCACATCCAACATCATCATCAACGCAAAACCAATCGCAAAGGCAATGGTTCCCAGGTTGGAATGCTCTCCCTCACTGGCTTCCGGAATCAGTTCCTCCACGACCACATAGATCATGGCTCCGGCTGCAAAAGCCAGCATATAGGGTAAAATAGGTGTCACAATGCTTGCCAGTGCAATGGCCAGGATTGCTCCCACCGGTTCCACTGCTCCCGACAATACGCCTAAGGCAAAGGACTTTCCTCTCTTATTTCCTTCACTCCGAAGAGGCAGGGAAATAATGGCTCCCTCCGGGAAATTCTGAATGGCGATACCGATGGCCAGCGTCAGGGCTCCCGCCATCGTAACAGTTCCGTCCCCGTTTAACACTCCGGCGAAAATAGCACCACACGCCGCACCTTCGGGAAAATTGTGAATGGTCACCGCCAGCATCAGCATGGCTGTGCGGTTCAGACTGCTCTTATGGCCTTCCGGTGCATCGCTTCCCACATGCAGATGGGGTACCATGCTATCGATGAACAACAAAAAAACAATACCGATCAGGAATCCGATCACTGCGGGAAGAAATGCAAGCTTCCCCATCTCTTCGCACATATCCATGGCCGGTATCAGCAAAGACCACACCGAAGCTGCCACCATGACACCGGCAGCGAATCCGGTAAATATTCTCTGAATATTGCCGCCAATCTGTTTTTTCAGGAAAAACACGCAGGCTGCCCCTGCAGTCGTTCCCAGAAACGGAATCAGAAGACCGGCTACAATGCTTAAATTCATGAAACACTCTCCTTTCTTTCATTATTCTATGTAACTCGCAGCAAGATGGTATCTTGTCTGCCTTTTCAAATCATTTTTACTAAAATCCCGCCAGATCGTTGCCCAGGACGGCATACATCAGGAAATTCACACCACACACCAGATGGTAGCAGAATACCGCGATCTCGCCCACGACGAAGATCACCTTCCAGCTCTTCCACCACTCCCTGATATTCCGCACCATGACGATCAACGTCATCAGGAAGACAAAGAACATACCGTGCATATAGCCCCAGGAAAAGTTGGCATGCATCATGCGGAATCCTTTTTCATAGAAGATCAGGAACATTACTGTACCCATAAGATAATTCAGCCATGCAAACCAGTAATATCTGTTGGACTTTATATTTTTAAAATCAAATACCAGATTCAGGAAAAGTACGCCGATGGGCAATGCCATTCCCATGATAATACTTAAAGGAATGCTTTTGGAATAATTGCTCCATACTTTGGCAAAGCCGATGGCGATGCCTGTCTCCTCTCCCATGGCATTCGTCCCGGTGAAAATTCCGGAAAACTGGTACAGCAGGGCAATTCCCGTGGGGATCATGGTCACACACAGACAGAAGGCATTGCGAAAACTTTTTCCTCTGCTTACGATCAGCTGGATCAGGAGGATCAGACCGATCAGAGGCACCACTACCATCGTATAGCTTGGTTTGGTCATGGTGGTCAGCAGAAGGCTGACTGCGAAGAGAACGCAGTTCTTCCACTGAAAATCCTTCTCATATTCTGACAGCACCTTCACCGTCTCAAAAAAGCAGATAATCGCAAAAGGTCTGGTGGCCAGATAAGTGGCATTCCAGAAAGGATTCGGCGTATAAATCCCCATACAGCGATACGCATAATCAAAGCCGAAAAAAGCTGTATTCTTGGGAGAATACAGGTTAGAAAGCAAAAATAGCGAAAAGACAAGCAGGGTCACAAGAATGTCCGTCATAGCCTGTCTTCCCTGAGTTAAGTCATCATAATGACTTACTTTCCGGATCTCCCGGTTCATATAATATTTTGTGATCACTACCGCTGCCAGATTGAACAGCGCGGTGGTGATGGCCATGGCCGCTTTCGCTCCGATCAGCCAGGCGGAAAGTCTGGCTGTCCAGAACAGGATCGGATAGGGAAACTCATAATTTCCCGCAATACCTGCCACCTTATTCACATAGTCCGGCATATCCGACTGAAAGCCCGGCACCTGATAGCACTCCATCCAAAACAGATATAACATAACCCCGGTATACAAAAACAGCAGGAAAAGAAATGTCACTTTTCCTGCCATTGTCTCCCGCAGGCCGCTCTTTATGGGATTCTTTTTCATAGAGCCGATCCTTTCTAGTTGAAACTGATCACGGGATCTTTGGGAGCCTTTGCCTTCTCCACACGGATGGCATGGAGTACAGGGCCCTCTCCCTTATAGTCTGCGAAGTATTCTCTGGCAACCTTCGCTGTCACTTTGACCCATTCCTTCTGCTTCAGGTCTTTCGTGCCTGCAAACTCACAGGCATAGCCCAGAAATGCCATATCTTCCGCACAGCAGGTCATTGCCATGCGTCCCGGTACGAAATAGCCATCGGGATATTCCTCGGGCTTCAGTACCATGGCCAGAAACTGGATATTTTTGCCTTCATAGCGCTCCAGATGATCCATGGAATCCAGATACCAGATGCCATAGCCCTGGTTGTCCAGTACGATAGGATCCTGATTCAGATCGTAGGGCAGATCCTCCTCGAAGATCTCATCGATCTCACCGTTGGAATCCTCGAAGATCACATCTGCGGAAGGATTCACCGCTTTGATGTTGCGCTTGTATACATTCAGATCCTTGATACCGTCGCAACGGTTGAAAATGATCATCTCGGACTTACGGATCATCTCTGCCAGCAGAGACTTCATATTTGTGTAGTACATAGGGAAGGTGGAGCCGTCAATGGTCGTGATCTGCTGCTCTACTTTCCAGTACCAGGGAAGCGTCATGTTCTTACAATTCCACATACCGTTATACTCGATGATGATACGGGCGGGCTTGTACTGCTTCTCCAGCTCGATCAGATGATTCGGAGTAAACTCCTCTTCCTCTTCGATCAATACGACATCCGTACGACTCTTTTTTAATAAAGCGGGATCGTATTCATTCTCGCCCTCTTCACAGAGGATGAGCAGTGTCTTTCCTTTGATCTGGAAATACGGCTGTCCCAGTGTAAATGTGATAAATTCTGTCTTACCGCTCTCCAGAAAACCATTTATGATATAGACTGGTTTCGTCATAATTCATACCTTTCTCTTTCTTATCCTGCTGCCTGTAAAATCCGTTCCGGCAATTTATTTATGGAACAGTTCTGCCAGCTTGTCCTCGTCCAGTTTGGAACCGATGACACAGATCTTACCGGTAACTTCCGGCTTACCGCTTCTGATGTCATGCTCTTCGGGAACATAATCATAATATACCCAGGTTCCGTCGGGAGCGGGTACCATACCCTTGGCACGCAGGATTGCACCGTACTCTCCGCTGTCCAGAGCAGTAAGGATCTTCTCGATGTCCTCTGCGCTGTAGGTGTTGGGTGTCTCGATACCCCAACTGGTGAATACTTCGTCTGCGTGATGGTGATGATGGTGGTGGTCATGATCATGATCGTGGCAGCCGCAGGTGCAGTTCTCGTCATGCTCATGATGATGCTCATGGTCATGGTCTTCATCATGGTCATGATGATGGTGATGCTCATGCTCGTCTTCATCATCGTCGTCATCGTGGTGATGTCCACAGCAGCACTCATGGTCGTGGTCATCCTCGTCATGGTCGTGATGGTGATGATGCTCGTGGTCACAGCACTCATCCTCATCGTGATCGTCATGGATATGCTCCAGCATTTCCTTCATCATATCTTCCAGCTTGTCAGCGCCTTCGATGGTCTTCAGTACTTCCCTGCCATCCAGCTGATCAAGAGGAGTGGTGATAATGGTAGCCTTGTCGTTATGCTCACGAATCATCTCCACGCAGGCATTCAGCTTTGCCTGATCCACTTTGTCGGTTCTGCTTAAGATAATGGTTCCGGCGTACTCGATCTGGTTGCTGAAGAATTCGCCGAAGTTCTTCATATACATCTTGCACTTGGATGCATCTACTACTGCTACCGCACTGTTGATCTCCACATCCAGATCTCCTGCCACGTTCTCCACAGCCTTCAGGACATCGGACAGCTTGCCGACACCGGAGGGCTCGATCAGAATACGCTCGGGAGCATAAGTGCTGATAACTTCCTTCAGGGAAGTACCGAAATCACCTACCAGAGAGCAGCAGATACAGCCGGAGTTCATCTCTTTGATCTCGATACCGGCCTCTTTTAAGAAACCGCCGTCGATACCGATCTCACCAAACTCATTCTCGATCAGAACGGTCTTGCTGCCGTCCAGAGCTTCTTTTAACAGCTTCTTGATCAGGGTGGTCTTACCGGCACCCAGGAATCCGGATACTACATCTATTTTCGTCATTGTTTTTTCCTCCAATCTGAGTCTAAGACCCATCCTTTTTATTTTCTATCATATTTACAGTATTGTCAATAAAACGATTATTAAATTTTTATCAACTAAGCCATAATGTTCGTCAGACACTGTGCGGATGCTCGCATACGCAGCTGTGCTACGGTCTCTCCGTCTCGATCATGCTGTAAGGCACCACGGCCACTTTTCCCTCTTCATCACCGCCACACAGGATTCCTACGAACACACCGTCCTCCGTAAAGGCTCCGCCTCCTGACATTCCGGGAGCGATCAGTCCCTGCAGCAGAAGCATATACTGGTCAAAATCCTCCACATAGATCCAGGGATCCACCACGAAAGCATAGACCGGCAGCCCACTCTCCCCTCCGTACATCCATACATCGTCATATTCCTTCAGTGCATCGAATACTTCCCGATCCGTCTGCACCGGCAGACAGACCTTCCATGCTTCCTCTGACAGTTCCGCCTTGTCCACCCACAGGAAAGCCAGATCGCAGCTGTCCACTGTCTCCACGCCGGTGGCAGCCACCTGTGTTCCGTCCGGAAATGTCACCCGGGCCTCTCCGGTATCGTCCGCCAGTACGTGCCCTGCCGTTGCGATCAGAATCCTGTTTTCCTCTTCATCATAGATCACACCGCTGCCCTGCCGCTCTCCCGTCTGAATTCCCACCAGGGATTTCATTACCTTAAAATCATTCTCCGTCAGTTTCTGCTCTGTCTGCACCGGCAGTTCCACAAATTCCATTCCTGCGTCAGCCTGTCCCATGCCACTGTTTTCTTCCGAAACCTTCTGGCCTGCGGTCTCCGTGGAGACATTTTCCTCACTCCCACCGTTTTCCCCGCAGCCGGCGAAAAGTAACAGGCAGCTCAGTATCACAGTGATCCCTTTTATCCGCATTCTCTCTTTTTTCTCCATGACTTCTCCATAGTTTCTCCGTGAAACATGCTCTGCATTGCAGTCGCTTATAACAGAAAACGGACCGCATCCGCAGTCCGCATTTTTCTCAAAAGGTGTAAGCAAAAAATAAGCCGAGTTCTGTATATGACGATCATCTATCTAGTACGACTGTCACCAGCCGCATCAAGCGACCTACCTGAAAGCAGACCGGGCCGGTCTATAGCTCTCTGTTTGGTCTTGCTTCGGATGGGGTTTACATGGCTCCGTCTGTTACCAGCCGGACGGTAGTCTCTTACACTGCCTTTCCACCCTTACCGGCCAAAAGCCGGCGGTATATCTCTGTTGCACTAGCCTTGGAGTCACCTCCACCAGACGTTATCTGGCATCCTGCCCTGTGAAGCCCGGACTTTCCTCACCTGCATAAAGCAGCCGCGATCATCTATCTTACTTACACCTGTTCGATTATATCTTTTTCCGGAAAAAGCAATATTTTTCTGCCAGACGTATGATTTCCCCATATCCCAGCGCTGCCAGCGGGAACATCATCATGTAATAGGCATACATATACCTGGCCTTTGCTTCCCAGAAAATACTGAACAAAAAGCCCCCGATCACAGCCACTGCCAACAGATGCTGTGTGATCTCACTGTCTTTTCGGACACAGAAGATAAAGTAAAACAGACACCCCAGATAGATAATGAACTGTAAACGATCTGCCATCCTCACCACACTGTCAAACAGATCTCCACTCAGCCGGTCTTCCAGTGCCGCCAGTTTCTCATGGTACACATCCCCGTGGTTAAAGTTGAAATACAGTGACTGATAGGTCGGGACATTCCACTGGGACAGAAGTTTTCCCTGATAAAAACCTCTCAGATACCCCGGCTGTGCTTTCATGGCCTGCATGCGCTCCTGCATCATCTCCCGGTAGATCTGATCGCTCTGCTCTGTATTACAGTCCGTTGCATAATATTGTGCCCAGCAATCGCTGTAATACCAGCCGTACCGGCCACCGATCTCTTCCATTCCCAGATACAGGTAAGCCGATGTGGGCAATCCCCGGGAATGCTCCATTCCGGATCTCATCTCATACATTTTATAGATTCCCTGATAGCACAAGAGTGGCAGTGCCAACGCCAGCACCAGTGAAATCAACAGGCGTCTGTCCCATTTTGAGAATATCCGTACCGCGCCGACCATGCAATATGCCACCACCAGGACCAGTGTGTTCTTACGCAGCAGAGTTCCCAGTGTAAGAGCTGTCACAATGCCCACCAGTGATCCCGTTTTTCCATATTTGATATATCGGACCAGCATCCATGCGGAAAACAGGGAACAGAATACCCAGGGAATCTCTCCGTAGACCCAGCTGGTATAAAAGACAGATGCCATACAGCTGCCCGCAAGCAGTGTCCCCATGGCCACCACCGCAAGTCTGCCGGAAACTTCCTTCAGAATGCCGTAAATGCAATAGATACCCGCCACGTTCAGAAGTACGAACACTATCTGGATCACATGATAATCCGCCTCTCCAAGAATCCGGAACAGCATCTCTTCCATGGCCGCCGGTCCCAGCTGATGAGCATACAGACCGCAATAATGATCCGGAGCCAGCGTCCCATAGTCACCCTGTATAAAATCTATGGCCGCACCAATAACCGATGCCTGATCTGCACTCGGCACTCTGTCTACCGCCAGAACCCAGCACAATCCTGCGATTCCCTGCCAAAGCATGCCGAGCGTTACGGCAATTCTTTTACACCAGATGGCGATTTTGTCACCGGCCTTTTTTTCCACTGCCGTCAGAACTGCATACAATAGCAATATCAGCGCTGCTGCCGCCAGATTCCGTATTACGGAATCCGGAATCTCCACCAGATCTTCATGACCTGCCACCGGAAGCATATACTGCAGGGTACGCATGGCATACCATACAAGGAACAGAAGGATCAGGCTGCCCATGATCCGGATCACCCAGTTTGCTGTCTGCTTTACTATCGATTTTATCTTTGGTAAACGACTCTCCACAGGTATTCTCCTTTTCTTACTGTAGAGTAAACTATTCAGAACCATGCATGTAAACTATTCAGCACCTCATTCGCAAAATCGCCTCTCCGAGGCTTCCTTTTTGCTCATGTGGTTACTTCGTCGCATCAATTCTGCCGCACAGTCTTACGAATGCAGGCATTCGACACCTGTCAGCAGAATTGCGCTACTCTGAATAGTTTACACGTTGAAGCAGCTTCCACCCACAAATTCTCTGCACAGAGAATTATTGGGAAGGCTTTCACTGGTCACACCCAGGAAATACTCCAGGAACTTAAGCAGTCTCTTGGCTTCGTAATATTCCGGTTCTCCCTTATCGATCTGGAACAATAACGGCTCTGCGAACTGCTTTAACACTGCCAGTTCATAGATCAGGACGGAATTAAACATGGCATCCGCATCCTCCTGGAACGGGAAAATATTCTGTTCCTCACCCCGTCGTACAGAAGCCCACATATCGATGGTGCGTCTCGCATCCGCACCTCTGGTCCTCGCATCTCTGACCATACGGCGGAGAAGTCTTCCGTCCGTAGTCGGGATCCGGTTATGCTCATCAATATTGATATTGGTCAATGCACTGATATAGATCTTGTATTTACTCTCCTCGGGAAGTGCATAAGATGTCTTCTCATTCAGACCGTGGATACCTTCGATCACCAGAATATCATCCGGTCCCAGTTGTTTGAAATTGCCCTTATATTCCCGCTTTCCGGTCTTGAAGTTAAAGGAAGGCAGCTCCACACGTTCACCGGCTAACAATCTGCACATGTCGTCATTGAACTGCTTTACATCAATCGCTTCCAGACATTCGAAATTGTAATCACCGTTCTCATCCCTTGGCGTGAATTCTCTGTTCACGAAATAGTCATCCAGTGCAATGGGATGCGGTGTTTTCCCCAGGGTCTTCAACTGAATGGATAATCTGTGGGAAAAACTGGTCTTGCCGGAAGAAGAGGGTCCGGCGATCATGACAAATTTCACGCCGCCCCTGTCTACGATGCTCTTGGCAATCTCGCCGATCTTACGCTCCTGCTGCGCTTCCTGTACCAGGATCAGTTCACTCAGCGACCCACGGCAGATCTGATCATTCAGATCACCTACGGTCTCAATACCGATCTCCTTTCCCCATTCCTCAGATTCTTTCAACGTCCGGAATAACAGCTTTCTCTCTTGAAACGGCTTAACATGTGTAGGATCTTTTTTATCCGGCAGCAGCAGCATAAATCCATCCTCATACGCTATGACATCGAACCACTTTACATAGCCGGCATTGGGCAGCATGTAGCCGTAATAATAATCGTAATAACCGTCCATTTCATAAATATTTACGAAAGAGCCTCTGCGGTAACGGAACAGCTTTTCCTTATCCTTCATCCCCTCTTTCCGAAACAGTTCCATGGCATTATCCAGGGAATAGGATCTCTTCAGAAAAGGTGTCTTTGCCTCCACCAGCTCCCGCATCCGGTTACGGATCTTTGCAGCATTTTCTTCCGTCGCATTGATCTTCTCTTTTGGAGAGATGTAGGAGCCGTTGCCGATGGCAAATTCCACACGACAGCTCTGGGCCGCCTCTCTGCCGTAGACATCAAATACCGCTTTCAAAAACAGCATTGTGGCAGAACGCACATAAGTCTTGTTGCCCACATCATCCTTCAAGGTAAAAAAGGTAACCTCGCAATCCCTTGTCAGTTTCTTGAACAATTCTCTGATCTTGCCGTCTCTGGCTGCCAGTGCGATCAGATTCTCATACTCCTGCTGATAATCGTTGGCCACATCCTCGTAAGTGGCTCCCTGAGGATATTGTCTCTCTTCCCCGTTTATCTTCACTGTGATCATTTTTCTCACCCTGTCCTTCTGTAATCTGCTTTTACAGGTCTTATTGCCTAAATACAATCCGCTTCCTTGCCATTATCATACCAATCCAGTGCACGGGTAATCAGGGTGATCTCGTCTGCGATCTCCTGTCTGCGGCATATGGTTCTGGGATTGTCCGCATCTGCCTTTTGCTCCATGCGTCCCACGATCTGCTTTCGCTCGGTCAGCATCCATTCCAGATACTCCCGAAGTATCCGGTCTCTGCGGGATAAAAGCAGCGGGCCGAACTTTTCCGCCAGTCCGGGATCCAGACCTTCCGTCTTCCAGGAGTCCCTGACCTTCTGCCGTACCGCATCGTCCGTCATCGCACCCAGCCAGCGCACCTTCATCATAAAATAATATTTTCCTTCTTCGTAGATGATATTCTCATCCAGCAGAAGATATCCCTCATCCATCAGGAATGTCCGAAAATGCGGGATCTCCGACTGTGGCTGCAGGATCAGCTCTGCAAATCCCTGTGCCTGTTCTCTTCCTTCGGTAAGAATCTTCTCCATGAGAGGTCCGCCCATGCCGGCACAGATCATCCCGTTCGCCTCTCCGGTCTTCAGGCCGTGCAGACCGTCGGAAAGTCTGGTCTCTATCCTGTCCTGCAGACCATATTCCCGGATATGCTCTCTGGCACGCTCCAGGGGCCCTGACCGCACATCCATGGCGATCACCCGTGGGGAGAGCCCCTTCTGCACGAGATAGACCGATACAAAACCATGGTCACACCCCACATCTGTTATCACAGTGCCGGGAGTGACCATGTCTGTTAATGCCTGCATTCGATTAGATAATATGATCTCCGCCATTAATCCAGATAATCCTTCAGCTTGCGGCTGCGGCTGGGATGACGCAGTTTGCGCAATGCCTTTGCTTCGATCTGGCGGATACGTTCACGGGTAACGTTGAATTCCTTACCTACTTCCTCCAGAGTACGGGCCCGTCCGTCATCCAGACCGAAACGGAGTCTCAGTACTTTCTGTTCTCTCTCTGTCAGAGTACCCAGCACTTCCACCAGCTGTTCCTTCAGCAGGGTAAATGCTGCAGCATCGGAAGGAACCGGTACATTATCATCCTGAATGAAGTCGCCTAAATGGCTGTCT
>ERZ772886.3456-NODE-3456-length-11387-cov-3.685492_pt1 | contig 11387 bp, 15 predicted proteins | sample MGYA00512128_ERZ772886 | MGnify/ENA primary metagenome ERZ772886 (study PRJEB29015, sample SAMEA2737698) | human gut metagenome | biome: human gut; feature: human-associated habitat; material: faeces | place: China | collected 2012 ... | reverse complement strand
CAGTCAGTAAGTTTATTAAACAGAGGTGAATAGGACTTGATAGTGAAAAAAGGAGATCTTTATTTCGCTGATTTAAGTCCGGTAATAGGCTCTGAACAGGGGGGAATCCGGCCGGTTTTGATTATTCAGAATGATGTTGGTAATTGTTACAGTCCAACCGTCATTGTGGCAGCAATTACAAGTCGGCCTAATAAGCACTGGATACCTACACATATCGAATTGGGAAATCATGTAAGAGGACTCCATAATGATTCTGTTATTTTATTGGAGCAGGTAAGGACGATTGACCGGATAAGATTAAGAGGGTATGTAGGAAGTCTGAGTGGAGCCATGATGCGTAAAGTAGATGAGGCAATTCTCGTGAGTTTTGGTGTAACAGTACAGAGAAGAACATAAAGGGTGTTTGGAAAAGGAGCAGGAGGCAGGAATGGGTCAGGGAAAACGTGCGTGGATCTATTGTGCGATTGATGCACCGGAAGATAGAAATGGTGCATTAAAAAGTCAGTTTAAACAGCTGATTGATTATGGAGAGCAGATGGGATTTGAACTGGTTGGAAGTTCCAGTGATGTGGGGACAACTCCGCTTTGGAATCGAAATGGATTTCGTCATTTTATAGAAGCGGTTCAGAGAGAACAGGTAGATGTTCTTTTGATTGTAAACCGTGGCAGGCTGTCCAGATCATCCATGCAGCTCGCAAGATTTCAGATCCTTCAGGAAAGCTATGATGTCGATGCATATTCGCCATTGGAAGGGAAAATTGAGTTTGGCAGTTGAAAAAATAGGAGAGAAGATTTTATGAGAGCAGAAGAAAAGAATATGGTAGAACGGATCATGGACACAGAAACGATGGGATATGCCTATGAGTATCCATATGGTGGGGGAGCCAGAAAAGAATATATGTTGGCACTGACCCCGGAGAACTTGGCAAATTTTATCGGTGCGAGAGGATATGATGCTAAAAAAATAGTGATTACCGATGTGTTGGATCGCCTGATTGTGAATACCTGTATGGGGATGCTGGATGTTTGTCCGGACCAGAAATTATGTGGGAGAATTATTGAGTATTTGGCGCCGATCCAGCTGGGAGAGAAGGAGGCTGGAGAGATTTTGGCGGTGGAACGCAATGTGGCAGATGAATATTTTGCTATGGAAGATGAAGAGGTTACGATGGCAGAATGTCAGATGTTATAGAGATTGTTGAGGAGGTAGAACGATCATGATTGGGATATTGATTGTTGCGGCAGTTGGAATTATTGGATTTTTGTTAACTGCAGGTATTGCATTTGGAATAGCAGGGAGTTATCAAATCGATTGACGTTGTTTATTGATAATGCTTCGTTTGAAAAGGAAAGATTGTTACATTGTGTGATAGCTATGAGAAGAGTAACACGGTATACTGTGTATAGCGTTAGAGGAAAGGAGTAAAGTAATATGGCAAGGTATATTGTGGATTCCCAGATAGATAATCACGAAAAATATTATTTCATTCGTGAACAGGAGAGCCAGGATATAGTATTACTGCCCTCCAAGTATCTAATGCATAAAAAAAGATCAAAATTGTCACCTAACACTATCAGAAGAAGTGCAGGAGCCATTTCATACTATCTGAATTATATAGATGAGACTGGCATTCAGTTAGATGATGTATGGGAGATGCCATATAATAAGCAGCAGGAACACTTTACAGACTATTTGATATGGTTACAGGCAGGATTGCATAGTGGAGATAGTTACAAAAAGAAACCATATAATGAGACCTGTAATGCGTATTTAAAAGAGGTGTTCCGATTTTATAGATTTTCTGGACAGCAGGATGAATCTACAAAGCAATTGAAAGTCCTCTCTGATATGAGAATTATTGTACATAATTCAGTGGGAGTAAAAAGAACATTATATCGGAATACATTTCATGGATATCTACAGGAAAAAGGACATATAGGGAAGACCATAGAGCAGGATAAGATCGTGATTTTATTAAAGGCATGTGCCAATTGTCGCGATCAAATCCTGCTTTTATTATTAGCAGAAACGGGATTTCGCATCGGGGAACTTTTGGGAGTCCGGTATGCGACAGACATTGATTATGAAAGACACTTACTGTATGTCAATTTTAGAGAAGATAATGAAAATGGAGCCAGGGCTAAGAATGCAGAATACAGAAAGGCAAAAATCAGCGATGCCACCTTTGAAATTCTGCAGTTTTATATAGAGGAATATAAAGACCTTATTTTCCAGCAGGAATACTTGATTATTAACATTTCGGGAGATTATGCAGGAAAACCGATGCAGGACTCAGGCGTCTATGCATTGATGGAACGGCTGCAGAAGAAGACTGGGATTAAAGTAACACCACATATGCTGCGGCATTATTTTGCAAATGCTCGCCGGAAGGCTGGATGGAAGCTGGAACTTATCAGTCAAGCGCTTGGGCATCGAAATATAGAAACAACAATCAGATATTTAAATATATCGGATCAGGAGTTGATGGATGTCAGTGATGAATTTTATAGAAAACATCAGTCCATTTATGAAATTGACAAATTACTTTAGGGAAGGAGGAGAAGTATGTGATTGCATTAAGATTATTGAATACGGAATCACAGGATAAAGCGGATTATCTTCACAACCAGTTGATAACAGATATAAATGTACCGAGTACATACTGGGAGTGTGCAGAGTCCTACCTAAAAGGTGTAGGGATATATGATGTTTTCCTTATAGAAGAACAGGATTTCCGTAATTATAAAATCTTTTTGCGTGAAACAGGGAATTTTACAAAGAAACAGGTATTTGAGCGAACTGGGTTCCTGCGAAACTTGAAGAAGACTCTCATCCAAGAAGAGTATAAAGAGTTGTTGGATGAAATTGAGCAGTGCAATACAGTGCAAGAACGCTTGAAAGGAAATGTCAGGAATTTCTTGATACGGCAGGGAATTCATCATGTAAAGGAAATTGATTATAGAATCAGAGAACTGTATGAAAGTGAGTTGCGCAGGACAAAAACTTCCTCTAAAGGTCTTGAATATTTGAAGACATTGGATCGGATCAAACAGTTTGATATCCGAAAAGAAATGGAAACCCTTTCTGGAAGAAATAAAGAGCGGCTCAAGTATGAAGGGCAAGTGATTTTTCTTCCCTATATACCGGATCAGGACATAGCATCAGATTTTGATTATATCCAAGATAAAAGCGAACTGGTATGGGATTTTAGTCAAAAGGTGCCAGAAACTTTAAAAAAACAAATTTTTCAGATTTTATGCTATGCCTTGAGAAATATAAAAGACAGCAAGGATCGCAGAGTGCGCTATCTACTTCCTTTAAGGTGGATGTATGAGTTTTGCGTAGAGGAAGGAATTGATGATATCGAGCGGCTTGAACTGGAGCAAATAAAGAAATTGGAAACAATTGTAGCCAGGAAAGTTGCAAATGTGAAGAATAGTATGCAGATTGTGGATAACAGCCGCAAAATACTATTTATGAGTGGAAAAGAAATTCACTGGCATGCAAATGTCTGGTATATGGAAAGATTTAATTTTGCACCAGAGCGTGTAAATCCAAGCAATCCTGTGCAGCGACTCAGTTTTTACGAAGTGACGAATGAGAGAAACAGAGAATTGCTGCAAGAGTATATGAAATATCAAGTAGGTATCGGTGATTTAGCACTTGGAAATATACGAAATCAATTGTGTTATATTAAAAAATTTCTAGTTTACTTTAACACATTGGAATCCATATGTGAAATTACGGAAGAACAGATAGCAGAGTATTTCAAACTTCTGCAGGAAGAGGAAATTAAAGCAGAAACAGTAAACAGACAGATATTTGATATTCACAGATTTTTTGTGTACTTAAATGCTAAAGGACATATCAAGAGAATAATTTTTGATCCGAATTATTACATCCAGAAAGTTTTTCCATATCACCATGATCGAAGTGTTCAGGAAGATGAGTATATGGAAATATTACAAAAGCTAAAGTTTTTTCCGGAAGTACAAAGACTTATTTTCCTAAATTTATGGGCAACAGGACTACGGATCAGTGAGGTATGTACATTAAAAGGAGGTGCGTATTATTGGGATGGGGAAGATGCATGGATTAAGGTTTATCAAATTAAAATGAAAACGGAGAAAATGATACCAATTTCATTGGTGCTTTATCAAATTATGAAAATTTATATAAAAAAGCATCATATTAAACCTACCGATTTCCTGTTTAAATCAAAGGATGGCGGGGCATATAGGACTGGTACCTTTGTTAAGGGCTTCAAAGCAAATTGTAAGAAGTATGGAATACATATTTCGGGCGAAACATTCAAGACGCATGATTACAGGCATACATTGGCAAGTAGTTTCTATGATGAAGGAGTGTCCATTCAGACGATTCGGGATTATTTAGGGCATAACAATGAAAATATGACAAAGCAGTATATAGACTACATGCCTAAACGGATCGAACAGGCGAATAAGGAATATTTCAATCAGGCAGAAAATCTTCTTGCAACTGGAATTATTCCAAAGAAACGGGGTGAAAAAACTGGAAAATAAGATACATATCTATGAATTAGACTGCTATAAGAATGCGACTGAAGAACAAAAAAAGAGAATGAGGGTTCGGAAAGACCGTTACTTCGACTTGGAGGGACTTCCGTCAGAAGAAGTAAGAAAGCTCCTAGAAGATTTTGTCTGGGAAAGGGGAAAGAAACTTGCTCCAAGTAGTTTGGCATCTGAAATATTATATTTTAATAATATCCGGAATTTTCTTATAGAAAAGAATATTAAAATCCTGAGATATGAAGACGAGAATAAGATTATTTTGCAGCTAAAGAGTTGGATGATGGAAAAGGGATATGCCCTTACAAGTAAGAAGTATCGAAGCGTTTATGAAATTGTAGCAACAGAAACACCTGGCATAATAAAGCATATGAAGAAGATTCTGAGGTATTCTCAGAAAGATGGGGGGTGCTTAGAACAGGAGAGAGATGTGTGGGAATTGGACAAGTTTGAATTTCCTCTCCGCAGCAACCCGATAAAGAATGTAAAGACTATAAATTTTAAAGGAATTAGTCAAATAACAATCCGAAAAGAAGTTAAAACAGTAATTTTTATGCATTTGAAATATATGGCAATAGGAAGTATTATGGCTGAGATGGTAGCGACTAAAAGATTTTGTAGATATCTGGCATTAAGGTATCCTAAGATTATATCATTACTAGATTTGACACGGGATATTATGGAAAGCTATTTGATCTATCTTCAGACAGAGGCAAAGGAGAGGAAAAATTATCGCTCTGATTTATATGGTCTACGAAGGGTAGTTGAAGATGTGGGAAATCATTATGATAGGCAGGATATCAAAAACCTATTTATAAGTACAGATTTTCCTAGCACGCCAAGATATCTATTTAAGTTTTACTCGGACGAGACCATAAAGAAGCTGAATGAAAACATTTTTCAGATGGATGAACAAATAGCGAGGGCGTTAATCCTTCATCAGCTGCTGGGAACACGAATTTCGGATACGCTTACACTAAAAACAGACTGTTTGAGTATAAGAGAAAATCGATATTTTATACGAATCGAGCAGGTAAAATCAATTACATTTGAAAAAGCAATTAGTGATGAAATAGCACAGCTTATTATAAAGTCAATTGATTATACCGAGGAACATTATGGAAAGACAAAATATATTTTTGTAAAAAAAGAGGATCCATTGAGACCATTTCAGTATAGCATGCTTCAACATCGAGTCATGCAGATGATTAGGAAAAATGATATTCGGGATGAGAATGGAGAGTTGCTGAATTTTGGAACACATACATTCCGACATTGTTATGGGAAAAAGCTGACAGAGATGCATATCGACGACTGGATGATCGCAAGGCTTTTGGGGCATAAAACATTACAAAGTGTACATCATTACCGAAAGATTGGGAACAAGATAATGGCGGATGAAACGAGGGCAGTCAGAGAGAAAATCGATATGATTTTAATGGATGTGGTAAAGGAGTGGGATGGATATGAAATATGATAAGATGATAGCCGTTAACAAAGCTGAGAGTGAGCAGAAAATAAAAAAGGCGATTCGGGCAATCGATGATATGGGTGCCAGAGGGCTGCCGATTTCTGTAACAGAATTGGTTCGTTGGACAGGTTTATCAAGAGGATTTTTTTATAAGAATGTGCAAGTCCGTCAGAAACTGGAGGAAGCTATTAAACAGCCACGGCGGATAGATGTACAGCAGCCATCTGAAGAAAGAAATGCTGCAGATTATAATTTTCAGGAATTGAAGAAGGATTTTAACAGCTGCCAGTCAGAGAATCAAAGGTTAAAGGCTGAAAATGAGCAGCTTCTCCAAAAGTGCAGTATACTTCAAAAAGAGGTGGACACATTGAAGAAACGGTTGGATCGAAAGGAAATTGCATTGTTAAAAAAACTATAAAGGTTGTGATTAAGGATGAAGGCAAATAAAATCATCGAAATGAGCCAGGAAAAAAGCAGGCAAAAAGTAAAACTAGCAATGGATGAAATTCAAAGAATGCGTAATGAGGGCGAAAGGATTACAGTTTCCGGATTATGCAAAAGAACAGGCTTATCTAACTCGTTTTTTTACAGAAATCCAAAAATCAAAGAAGAAGTACATAAAGCTGTTGATATTCAAAATCAAAGCTATAAAATGAACATAGACGAAGTGGAACTCCTTGATGAGTATAAGGAAAAATTGTTAGCTATGAGAATCGAGATTATAAAATTGAAAGCAGAAAATCAAAAGTTAGAATCAGAGTTAGATTTTTTGCGAAGACAACAGGAAGGTGTGAGTGATGTTAAATGAAGTATGATAAAATTGTAGGGCTCAAGAAACAGCAAGAAAAAGAGAATTTAGAAATTATTCAGAGAGAGATTGATGCGATGCTTCGAAGAAAGGAGCGGATATCAATTACTGCATTGGCAAAATATGCAGGGGTGGATAGGAGCTATTTTTATAGAAATTTGCAGGCCAAACAAATGGTAGAAGATGCACAATTGAAGCAGGGAGAATGTTATAACCCTAAAAAGGCAATTTTTGATAGAGCGACTGAGGAAGTTAATAAGCAGCTGAAAAGACAAATGATTTTATACAAGAGACGAATTAAAGAGCTAGAGCTGCAGATAGAATTACTAGAAGAGGAAAATCAGAGGTTGAAAGAAAATAGGTAATTTTACATAAAGTAAGAGAGCAGACTTTTGGACAAGAGGATATCCAAGAGCCTGCTTTTTTACTAAATTAAAAAGAAAAATAATTTACACATCGGAGTGATGTGAAAGATGAGACAATTATTTTCAAGCATTCCGGGGCAGGTACTGGATTTTATTGTGGTACTGGTAGGGCTGGTCATTATTTTTAAAGAGAAGATCACGGAAGTTGTCAATTCCATTTTCACAAAGATTACAAATCAGACCAAAAAGATATAAGGAAAATACGTTATGACATCCGTGAAAAAGGTAACCCCGGGTGGTTATATGACGATATATCTGGCACTGACGGTGACAGTGATCATGGCCCTGTGTCTTGCTTTGATCGAGGGCTGTCGGTATCGGGGAATCTCACTGGAAACAGAATGCGTCATGGATATCGGAATGGATAGTATCCTGGCTGAATATCATAGAGAACTGCAGAAACAGTACAATCTGTTTGCCATAGACTGCTCTTACGGGACAGAAAGTGCTTCGACAAAGCTGACGGAGAGTCATTTGCTGGAGTATATGAACCGTAATTTTTCTCTGGAGGATGTGTTTCTCGAAAAACTGTTGTACCGGGATTTTTTTGCTGTTCAGGCAGAAGAAGCACAAGCTGTGAAAGCGGCATTTCTGACGGATGGCGAAGGAGAAGTCTTTCGGCGGGTTGCTGTCGATGCCATAGAGGATACGGTGGGAATCGGACTCTTACAGCAACTGACGGACTGGCTGCAGGTCATAGAATCCCGTGGACTGGAGCAACAGGATATTGCGGGACAAAAACAGCAGATCGATGCACAGATTCAGGAATATGACGGGAAGGAGACCACGGAAGGAAAAACCGTTCATATAGAGAATCCTACCGCAGCCCTGGAAGAGAAAAGAAATAAAGGTCTGTTAAAGCTGGTAACAGAGGAAGACAATATCTCCTCCCGCAGGATAGAAACAGAGTCCCTATTGGAGACGCGGATGGAGCGAGGAGAAATAAACCGCGGAAATATGGTGCCGGGAACCGCAGAAAATTATGAAGAATGGGAAGCGTTAAAACAAAAAGTTTTTTTCCATGAGTATCTGTTGCGGTATCTTGGGCGGTATGGCCAGGAGAAACAGGACAGCCCCCTATGGTATCAGACAGAATATGTCATTGTGGGCAAGGATAATGATACTGACAATCTGAAGGGAATAGTGAACCGAATATTCGTTATCAGAGAAGCTGCAAATACCATGTATCTGACCGGTAGTGAGGAAAAACGGGCAATAGCGGAGCTATTGGGAGAGGCACTTGCAGCGGCAATGATGGTTCCGGAGATTGGAGAGTTGCTTGCGGCGACACTGATCCTGGGATGGGCTTTTGCAGAAAGTGTTTATGATGTAAAGGAACTTCTTGCCGGGGAAAAGATTCCCCTGTTAAAAACAGATGCTACCTGGCATTACGGACTTTCTTCCGCATTACAGGGAGAATTGCCCGGGACTTCCGAAGAGGATGCCTCCGGTTCCGATTCACCGGGAATGGGATATGAAGATTATCTGAGAATATTTTTGCTGCTCTGTGAGGAAAAGTCTGTTACCTGCCGGGCTATGGACGTGGTGGAAATGGATATTCGAAATACTCCGGGAAACAGAGCATTCCGACTGGATACCTGCATTGTGGAAATTGCAATGAATGTGAAAGTAAAAAGCAAATATGGCTATTCTTTTGAGATCGAGAGACAGAAATCTTATATAGGATCTTTAGAGGCAATAGAAAATACTGGTAATTAGGAAGACGAGCCGGGAAGGGAGGTGAGCAGCGATGTCCTCTTTATGCAAGTACAGCTTTATAACTATTAACAAGAATGATTCAAGTCCTACTCCGACTTTAAGAAAAACTCTTAACCCATGTAACGATTTACTCCCCGTAAAATTCCTACAGACAGCAAACTTCATAAAGAGGATATCACTGCTTATACTCCCGCGAACACCGGTGAAGGCAAGTATGACGGTGGAAACAGCACTGGTTTTGCCGTTGTTTTGTTTTTTTATGATCCATATGGGAAGCGCTATAGAAATGATGCGTTTGCATGGAAACCTGGAAGTAGCATTGTGGGATGCCGGCAGACAGGTGGGAATCTATGGCGGAATACTGAATGCAGGAGATGCCGGAGAGAAAGAGGATAACGATGACAGGTTGGGAACAGTGGCTGTTTCCTATACCTATGTTAAAAATCAGATCTGCAATCAGCTGGGAGAAGAATATCTGGAGCAGTCGCCATTAGAACAGGGGGCAGACAGCCTGCAATTTCTGGAGAGCAGCACAAAGAATGATATCTGTGAGATTGTAGTCACCTATGGGATCAGTCCGCTCACGGAGGTTTTGGGATTTCGAAAATTCCGTATGGCGAACCGATACTATGGTCATTTGTGGAACGGCTATGCGATTCCGGGGACTGAGAATGATGAAGAATATGTCTATGTAACGGAAGATTCAGAAGTATATCATAGAAGCAGAGAATGTACACATCTGAGATTGTCGGTTCGACGGGTGGAAGCAGCGGAAATTCCTAAGGGTTATCATCCCTGTGAGAAGTGTATGGTACAGAAAAAAGATGCCGCTGCCCCGGAAGAGAATGGCTACTATATTTGCTCGGAGGGTGAATGTTATCACAGAAGGCGGGACTGCCCCGGGCTTAAGAGAACCGTATATTGCATTGCCAGGAAAGATGTGGACGGGTACAGAGAATGCAGTAGATGCGGAAGAATATAAAACGGGAGAATGGTGAAGATGGAGCTGTGGGAAAATGTGATACTGACCGGCTATCTGCTATGGGGCAGCTGGTATGATATCCGGAAGAGAGCGGTTCCGGTGGGGGTATTGTTCCTGGGCGGAGTACTGGCTGTTATGGTTATTGTCTGGAAAGGCTTTGAATGCAGCAGGCTTGTCGCACTACTTCCCGGAATTCTGCTGTTGCTTTTGTCAAAGGCAACAAAGGAAATCGGTGAGGCGGATGGTATCGTACTGGCGCTGACCGGTTTTATAAGCAGAGATAAAAATATTCTTCTTATCTTAGGCATAAGCCTTCTGTATATCTTTCTTTATGCAATGTTCCTGTTTTGCAGAAAGCGGAATCGCAGCCTGCAGATCCCATATCTTCCCTTTTTACTGGCAGCATATATAACGGCATGGATGACAGGATGATTGGAGGGAGCAATCGTATGCAACGAAAGAATTATAAAGCGTATTTTACCGTGGAGGCGGCAGTTCTGTATCCTATAGTGTTGGGAGTGATAGTGTTGATGACGTATTTACTGTTTTTTCAATATGATCGCTGCCTTTTGGAACAGGATATGGGAAGGGCGGCAGTGAGAAGCGGCAGTAGATGGATGCAGAAAAAAGAGGAACTGAATCGACAGCTGCAGGAGAAAGATATGTTTTTTGACACGGAGAAATATATTGCCTGGGAGAGTGAATTGCCGGTCTGGAAACTGGAAAAGAATCAGGTAACCGTGGAACAGACGGGAAGAATGCCTTATCCGTTTTCCGAAATAGCGGAAGTACCCAGGTATTGGAGCGCAAAAGCCGCATTTCAGGTGAAGAGGAACAATCCGGTGGAGATTCTGCGAAACAGTCAGAGGTATCGTGGGAAGACGGAAGAAACAACAGAGAGTGATAACAAGGAAAATACAAGTGGTGCGGTACAGTGAGAAAGGATGGAAGAATAGTTGCTAAATACAGAATATATCAGAAGCTTAAATGCGAATTATGAGAGACTATTATTAGAACGGAAACCGGAGGAAAAGAAATATCAGTATTGTATGATCAGCCGGGGAGGGATCAAAGGATTGCTGCCCTGCAGTTTGAGATACATAGACGGAGAGGCCTATCTCTATTATGATATTACTTCCAGACAGAATATTGCACAGCTTTTTGAGAAGAAGCCTATTACAAGACAATGGATCATGGACTTTTTGTGGAGTATGCGCAGAGTGCGGCAGGAAATGTCCCGTTTCCTTTTGGAAGAGAGTAACATCGTGTGGTTTCCGCAACATGTCTATCAGGATCTGGAGAAGAAAGAATTTTATTTTATATATGTCCCGTATTGCACGGAAAATACAGGATTTGATGAGCTGATGGAATACCTGGTGGAACATGTGGATTATCAGGATGAAAGCCTGGTGGAATATGTCTATAAAGCCT
>ERZ772886.3454-NODE-3454-length-11392-cov-3.734586_pt1 | contig 11392 bp, 9 predicted proteins | sample MGYA00512128_ERZ772886 | MGnify/ENA primary metagenome ERZ772886 (study PRJEB29015, sample SAMEA2737698) | human gut metagenome | biome: human gut; feature: human-associated habitat; material: faeces | place: China | collected 2012 ... | reverse complement strand
TTCTGAAGAAGAACAACTATACCGGTCCCAGCTTTACGATTTTGATGGTGCAGAAAATAGAGAGGATAGCGGGAAAATGATGGCCGTGGTATAACATTCTTGGATAATATGCCTGATAAACTGTAATTTATTATTTACTTTTTATGCAGTACGTTGTATACTAAAAGCGGCAGACGGCGAAGCGAGGGTACGGTGCTGTCTGACTGACTTTTGGAGGGAACGATCATGAAAAAGAGACTGCTTGCGCTCCTGCTGTGTGTCGTAATGGCCTGTGCGCTTCTCGTTCCGGCATTCCCCACTGCCGCCGCTGCGGAGGTGACAGAAACTGACAAGGAGATCCGTCTTTCGTGTACGGATACATGTGTAGCCGTGATCAACAAGGAAACCGGCGCTTTGACCTTTGAAGGCGATGGAGATATGGTCCAAGGTTACAAGATGAAGGTCCGCTTTTCCGATTACAGCGATTATATTCGAAAGGTGACCCTGAAAGCTGGTATGTTTGAAATCCCAAGCGGAGCATTTGAAAACTGTACCCGGCTCGAAAGTGTAAATCTGTTTTCGGCCTCAGCTATTTATGAGAATGCATTCAAAAACTGCTCAAGCCTGAAAGATATCAAAATCACGGGTAATGTAAATTATATTTCCGGAAGTGCTTTTGCAGGATGTATAAGTCTTACAAAATTTGATCTGAGTAAATATAACACTTTTTATAAGATCGATGAGGCGGGGGCCCTATATCGGGATACCAAGCTTATTCGGTACCCTGCGGGCAGAACCGGAAGCTATGAAGTCCGTGCTATGACGAGAGAAATCGGTGAGGGAGCGTTTGAAGGCTCCTTAGTCCACGATGTTGCACTGCCTGACTCTCTTTACAGAATCGATGAGAGAGCATTTGCGGATTGCCCCAATCTGACCGGGCTTACCATTCCAAAATCTACGGTGAACATTGAAAGGTGCATCAGCTTGGGCAGCCCTAATTTCCGCGGGTTTCAGGTGGAGCCGAATAATCGTTTTTATTCTACGGATTCCTATGGCGGGTTATACACGACAAAGAATTTATCCGGAAACCTGGAGTTTAAAGAGTGCCCGGGGGGCTTCCGCGGGAAGTATGTCCTGCAGGATGGAACGCGGATTGTAAACGGATTTCATGAACATGACGGTGTGACGGAAATCTGGATGCCGGACAGCGTATTAGAAGTTTACTATTCTGACGGCTGCAAGAATCTTAGCAAAGTCAGACTATCTAAGAACTTATTAACAATAGATTCTTCCGCTTTTAGAGACTGTGCCGCACTGCGTGAGATCGTGTTTCCGGAGAGCGTTAAAACAATCGGTGAGCGCGCCTTTTCTGGCTGTATTTCACTCAAGCACGTCTATTTTATGGGAGACTTGCCTGAAATCGGCTGGCTTAGCTTCGCTGACAGCAATGCAATAAGTGACTTTGCTGCGATTCCCGGCATGGTGTTTTATTACCGGGAAGAAACCTCCGGATGGGGACCGACAGTTTTTGATCAAACTTTAAGCTACCCCACAGCGGTTTGGACAACAGCCCCCTATACGGATGCCAGCCCGGACAGCTGGTATGCCTCGGCCGTGCGGTATACTTACGACAATGGTCTTATGAACGGCACAGGCGAATACAGCTTTGAGCCGGAGAGCAGCATGACCCGCGCGATGCTTGTGACGGTCCTCTGGCGCTATGCCGGACAGCCGCAGGCTGCTGCCAACCCCTTTACGGATGTTCCGGGCGGCGAGTGGTACACGCAGGCTGTCGCATGGGCAGCGGAGAACGGCGTGGTCAACGGCATCGGCGGCGGTAAGTTTGATCCGAATGGCCGCGTAACCCGAGAGCAGGCAGCGGCGATCCTGTTCCGCTATGCGCAGAAGGTTGGCGCTGCGTCCGCGGAGCGTGCTGATCTGTCCGGCTTCCCGGATGCGAACGCCGTGTCGGATTATGCCAGCGATGCCATGCGCTGGGTTGTGGCGGAGGGCATCATCGGCGGCAGCCGCGAATACGACGGCCGCGATTGGCTCAAGCCGCAGGGAAGCGCCACCCGCGCACAGGTCGCGGCGATCCTCATGCGCTACATTGAAAACGCTACAAAATAGGGAAAAGGAACGGCTGCGCCCCGGTTTCGGAGCGCAGCCGCTTTGCATGGTTTGCGTGGTATGGTCGGAGGGCCACAGCATAAAGCCGCAGCCCTCCGTCTTTATGTTATATGAGGGAGCCTTCACACAAAGTGATCTCGCGCGATCATGGCCAGCCGCTCCCGCAGGTCGGGGCTGAAGCCTGCGAGGTCCTCGAGCGTGATGGTCTTGTCATCCAGCAGATAGAGCAGGTTATAGTACATTTCGGAGCGGCTGACATCGGCCACGACACCGACGCGCTTCTTGTCCTTGCGAAGCCTCTTCTCCAGCTCCCAGAACTTGTCGGATGCCTTGCCGGGCCCGGCCAGCAGGGCCGCGTAGGATTCGGCCAGCTGCTCCATGCAGCGCTCCTGCCACTCCGGCAGCCTTTTGCGGAACAGCTTCCAGTCGGATTCGTTTACGGGCAGCATGGGGGACCTCTTGTGTAGAATAATTTGACGTTTGCAGGATGACAGAATGTCTGATGCGGCTTTACTCCCGGTTCTCCAGCCGCCTGCGGATGGCGTTCAGCCACGCGCCGTTGTATTTGAAATACTGAGGCCCGGCGACCGAATTCCGGGTCCCCAGCAGATGCTTCGCCAGTGCGGCCAGGGACCATATTTCGTCCTGAAAGCGCACATGCTTGTCGTCGGCGACGGTGCAGCGCTCGCCGGTATGTTCATTCCCGCGGCAGCAGAATTCCAGCTCCGCTCCCTCGGAAATGCCGCATTTGGAAAATGCGAACGGGGAGACCCGTTCCCGGTGCTGCTCCTCGATCTGCCGGGCCAGCGCCTCGTCCTCTGCGCTGTTGTCGTCACCTTCCATTTTTTCAGACGGTGGTGGAAGCCGTTGATCTCCGCGATCGCCTCGAGGATCGCGTAAGCGTCCTCCGGCGGCATGGCATAGAATTCCCGGATGCGGCGCTTGCCGTCCACTTCTTCGGCAGAACGCAGATCGGGGTTCAGCTTGTCCAGAATGGAGTGGAGCTTCTTGTCCGAGAGGGCGGAATCCACCTCGTAGGTGGCGTACACCCGGAACGCAAAGGGGACCGCCGTGCTGCGGTTCAGCTCCGCGGGCCGCTGCTTTACATCCGTGGCATAGCCGAGCTTCCCATATTGCGGGAAGGAGGGATTCGGGAGAATGTAAATGTATCCGGTCGTGGTCGTCTGGGTCCTTTCGTGAGGGTGGAAAGATTGTGCTGTTTTGGGCCTCATAATAGGCCTCCCTGGCATCGGAGATCAGCTTCTCAATACTGACGTATTTAACGGCTTGCTTCTTCTCTCAGCGCAATTTGTGCGGATCGCAACTAACGATATGCTTGTGAACACAAACGGCACGGTCTTTGTCTCAGTGCACCGCGTGCAGATCGCAACGGGTACCACACCGGGGAGTGGCTGTACGTCGTGCTTTGTCTCAGCGCACCGCTTGCAGATCGCAACCTGGGCAGCCTGCTCAACGGCTTCGGAGCGTTTCTTTGTCTCAGCGCACCGCTTGCAGATCGCAACTTGATTCCGGCCATGCCTCTGGCTATGTCGAGGGCTTTGTCTCAGCGCACCGCTTGCAGATCGCAACGGCAAATGTGCATAAAGCACCGCGTGCGGATTTGTGGAATGCGCTGTAAGTCGGTAGATAGCTTTTCGCAGCACGAAGATCTGCTGCGCGCTGACTATTTTCCCGAGCTCTTCTGCTACCAAAGCAGCCTCCGCTGCCATTAACGGTAGCCCCGGACGGACAATCGACCGGTTTTCTCCGGTGCGAACGGCACCGGCATTTTATGTCTTCCTGGCCTTCGCGTCAGGCAATGCTTCTGCGGATGCCCATACTGGAGGGTGTTTTGGGGAGAGCGTGCAGGCGCTCGATTTCCCGATGATGGTACTGCACAAAGGCGGGATAGTCCCGCGCAAGGGAATCGAGATCAAGAGCTTTTGACATAGAGTCATAATGCTGCAGCAGGAAGGCGGAATAGAGATCACGTTGGAGATGCTCACCGTCCTGCATTTCGTTCCAACGCCGGGAAAGAGACTTTTTAACATATTCACCGGTCAAATGATTATATTGGCTTGCTTTGATGTCTGCCGGGTTGATCTCTACAACATTCGGCAGCCCGAGAGACTTGCATTTTTGCCGCAATATTTCGATCAGCATGGCGGGTGCCTTGTTGGCAATGGACTTTCCAAACCGCTTTTTGCTTCGGGGCTTTCCGGTCTTTTCAGATATCACGGTCTTCTTTGCCCGGTGCGTCAGGGAAGACCATTCCATTTTTTCCACATAGAAATGATCACCCAAGGACAGCAAATGGTTCGCCAGTTGAATGTGCTGGAGCTTTCGTATTTCAGCCTGACGGTGCTGCAGATATTTCAGTTCCTGTTGGCTCCTCCGATATCGCTTGGACTTATTATGTGTTAACTTGACACCGCGCCGGATCGTGCCGTCCTCGGCATAGTTATCCGGGTTGGCTGCCCTTCTGCTCCGGTCCATTTTTCGCTGCAGGCAGCGCTTTTCCTGCTCGATGTTCTGTACCCGATCTGCCAGTTCGACGAGTCCGGCCACCCCGGCGGCGGAATACGCCAGTGTTTGCGGCCCGATGTCCAGCCCGACGGGGCCGCTGCCGATAGGGCGAACCGCTTTTCCGGTAACGGGATCGGCCTTGATCGCAGGCTTCCCCTCCAGAACGAGCTGGGCATACCAGCGGTCTCTGCGCTTTCCGGGCCGGCGGACCAATCGGACAAGCTTTACTCTGCGCTGCAGCATATCGGTCTCGTAAGCATTGTCCGGCGATACCTTCAGCGGCAGCTTCAGGCCCTTCCACTCGATGTAGGGCCCGCGGAACATGATCTCCGTGCCGCCGCTTTTTCCCGTTCTGGAGTAGCCCTGCACAGAATTTACCTCACCGGGCTTTTTGTAATGTACCTTCTTGCCGCCCTTTTTGAACAGAACCTTATCAAAGGCCGCCCAGACCTGCGGCGCGATCCCATGAACGGCGACACTGGAGCCGATGTTATCACGGAAGTGCTTGTAATATTTTCCCATATCTGTAGTGAAGGAATAATCCGTAAACCCGGCCGTTTTTAAACTTTTTCGCCGCTCTTTGTATAAGCCTTTCAGTTTGGCTTGATCACCGGGATCATTCCAGTCCAATGTCCGTATTTTCCGTTCATTCTCCCGATATTCGGCAGTCTGCTTTACCTGCGCAAGCCGTTTCAGCTCTGCATGGACCAGCGTGTTATAGAGCTGCCGCGCGATCTCAAAGCGCTTGGCAAGACGGTCCTCCTGCCACTTTTCCAGTTTTAACGGTAAAGTCAGGCAGCAGGTATCTGTGCTGCTCTTTTTCACAGGACTCCCTCCTTGCCGACTGCAGCAAAATGCGATCCGGATCGTTTAGAACTATTTTATCATTAGGTGTGCAAAAATACAAGCTGTGTGACAGCGGTTTCCTGTCCAAATTCCTTTCAAAACTGCAAGGATAGAATTGTTTGCGGAGCGCTGCAGCGCCCCGCAATGTCTTTTTATCAGTCCATAATTCCATACCGCTTCATCAGCTCGATCCGCTCTTTTCCCAGCTTGATGGAGCCGGAGGCGCTGCTGTCCGCGCCGGTCTTCTTCTCGCCCGCATAGTGGACGAGGCGCTGCACCCATGCGACCGGCAGCAGGTACGGGCGCTTTTTGAGGTACGGATAGCGACGCTCCAGATACTCGCGCTTGGGGAACACCGTCCGCAGGACGCTGCTCTTCTCCCCCGTCCGGCTAGCCTTCACGGCGTTCAGCGTGACGGTGGAGGAATGGAGGCGCGTTAGGTCGTTGGAGCCGTACACGCCGCCGCAGAGGCTGTCGTGCAGCAGCGGCTCCGCGTCAACCGCGTCGCTCCACGGCGCGGGCAGGTCAAATTCGATGCCGAGATAGTCTCTGGCAATACGGAACGCCGCCGCGGCGAAGGTTGCCGCGTGGACGCTCTCGCACTGGTCATGCAGGCGCTGCCAGTCAATTTCCGCGTGATACGCCCTCGCCCACAGGCCGATGTCACAGAACTGCCGCAGCCCGATGCCGCTGCGGACGAAGTGCTTGTAGGCGTGCAGAAGCAGGTACAGCAGATGCTCGTGGGGCGGCATGGCAAGAAAGCCGTCGATTTCGACGGAGTTGAGGTCGGCAAAGAAGTGGTTCAGCTCGTCGTGGGCATCCTCGGAGGAATCGAATAAATGTCGGTGCAGCTCGATGTAAAGCGAGCTGCCGCCTTTTGTGTAGGACACCTCGCCGCCGTAGACAACTCATCCGCAGGCGTGTCGGTGGTCAGACCGTTCGCAAGAAGCTGCTCATGGCAGGTCATAAACTCCGCGTCAGGGATATAAAGATCGTCGTCCGCGCTGATGCGGTGATCCTTCAGCGGATACAGTCGGCTGCAAAGCTGCCCTTTGACCACAATGGGATGAAGCCCCGCCGAACGCAGTTTGCGATAGAGGTCGGCAAACTCCGCCGAGCGCACGGTTTGGTTCAACACCTGCCCAATGACCTGTTGCTTGGTCACAGCGAACAGCGCAGCGTTTTCCCCGGCGGCAGGCGTTGCGCGGGCAGCCTCAAAGAGGATCGGCAGCAGCTTCTGCTGATTGGCCAGCGTAAAGATGGCAGGCCAGTCCACCTTTTCGGCGGGCAAATCTCCACCGGAGATGGCAACTTTGGCGATATGCAGGAATTGTGTTTCGGTGGTGGTCAGGGTCATGTTCGTGTGCCAAGCCCTTTCTTTGTGTTTTTCGATGGCGTGAGCGATGAGCAACGAGGTGGAGCCGATGAACGCGCCCAAGGTGTTGCAGATCACGTCGTCCGTCTCCGCAAGCCCCAGCGCGCAGCGGTACTGCGCGTACTCGATTCCCGCGCTGAGCGCGCAGCCGACGAGCGTCGTGAGGATGATTCTAAGCCAACGATGCCACTTTCGCGGTAGGGCATTGGAGAGCGTTAAGCCAAGAGGGAAGAAGAGAAATATGTTCATCAGCATCTCGCGGTAGAGCTCCGGCTGCACCCGCGCAGCGGTCAGGGCGGCGAAGGGCGTGAGGATGGCCTCGGGGGCTCCCGGTGTGCGGGTCAGGATGGTGGTGTAGAGGATGATGAACGCAGCCGCGCAGGCGAGCGCGGTGTTGAGAAGCACTCGTCTCCGCTCTCCGACCCGCTGGCAGAGCACGGGCCAGAGAAGGAGCAGGGACAGCAGCAAAATGCACACCGTCCATGGGTTCATTGCGTAGATTTGTCGAAGCATCGTGTGTTATCGTTTTAGGCGGCGCATGACGCGGGCCAGAAGGCTCTTGCTCCGGCGTTCCTGCGCCAGTTCTTCTTTCGTCGGTTCGCAGCAGGCAGATACCAAATCGGCAAAGGCCGTTTGACCGTAGCCCTCCCAAAATTCATCATAGCGGGCGGGCTTTTGAATGGGTGCAAGCACCGCTGGGTTAAAGGCAAACGCGTCTTTGGCTGCGGGCTGGAGTTGCAGCTGATCCTTGCAGCCTTCCAGCAGGCTGCGTCCCTTTTCACTGTGAATCAAAACGAGGGATGTGCCCTGCGGATTGTAGGCGTCCGGCTGAATTCCCTTGACGCCCCAATAGTCCGCAAGCGTGATGTCGCTGCAACGTTCGATCCCTTTGAACTTGCATACAAAGCAGGAGCTGCGGGAGTACAGTCCCTTGATAAAACCGCGCTGATAGGGGCTTTCGGCAGCGGGCTGGGCGAACTCTCTACCGTTATCAAACGCGGCGCGAATATGGTACGCTTCCCAGCCATTTGCCTTGTTGCGGAAGGAGAACGCGGTCAGCTTGCCGCCATACTGCTTCTCCAACTCTGCTTTATATTCGCCCCACACCAGAGGCGAGGGGACACTGTGACAGGCTGTGTCCTGCGTGATCAGAGTCTCATAGTCCCGACCAAGGTAGCTTTTCAGCGCTGCGACCTGGCACGGCATTCCGCTAAAATAAACCCAGCGACCGACGGCCAGCGCCGCTTTGACCTGTGAATAGCAGTCGCTTGGAATGCGGCCTTGGACATACTTGGAGCTGCAAAGCGCAGAAAGCTCCTCCACGCTCTCAGCGGCAGTATGTATCACATGGAACTGTCCGTCAAAGGCCGCACCGAACACGAGGCCGCCTTTGCGGATGATCTCCGCTGCCAATATGGGAAAGATCGCGCCGGACGAGGATCGGGGCAGGAGCGTTCCGTCCTTGGCGTAGCCGGTTAGAACCTCCGTATGCGCCGAGGTCTGCGGCAAAACGGAAACCGGACATTTTCCGGTGCAGAGGCCGCAGTCGGTACACGCTGCGTCATCAACGACAGGGCGCAAAAAGCCATGCGCATCCGGCTGCATTTCGACAGCCGCTGATGGGCAAACCGCAGCGCACACCCCGCAGCCGGTACAAGCATCATTTTTTTGAGCGACGTTCATATGTAAGTCTCCTTCGGTTCTTCAAGGAGTGATAGCCAAAGCCCAATAGCAGGCATATTGCTGTCGTAATCGTAAACAGGAAAAAGTTCGCATTAACAACTTTCCGCAGCGCAAGAATGACAAGCGGATGCCAGAAATATGTAAAATTAGCCGTATCACGGCAGGCCGAAGCAAGATCGCTTTTTCTTTCAAGCGGATAGGCAAGACAAATCTGAAACAGAAGAAACAGCAGCGGATAAAGGAATACCGTGATTTCGATTGTTCTTGACATCCCCGTGACAGTCACAGTAACAATCTCAGCCACGAATAGCAGTGCCACCAGCGTGGTCGCAAACAGCAGATGTTTCTTGGAAATGCGTAGTTTCAATTTTTCTTCCGAAATGATCCACCCCAAAGCGGTAAAAGGAAAGCCCATCAAAAATATCCGCCGAACACTCAAAAACCATCCACTGTCAAACAGTGTACTCATAATCGGGAGCCTGCTGCCGAGGCCATAATACGACGTTCCCAAAAGCCCAACGGCATAGCAAAAAACTGCCAGCGGAAGCAGCGCTTTCGTCAGCTTGAATTTGCAAATCAGGTAGATCATTACCATGGAATAAATGACACCCACCATGTACCACAGGTGATAGTAGCTGCCATTGAACAGGAAATCTATCAGCATCCATTTTTTCGGTTCACGCAACAGTATAGGGTTTTGTATAAATATAAAGGCAAAATAAGCCAGCGATACAAAAACATATACTTTTATCAGTTTCAAAAGAGTACCCGAAATAGCGGAGCAGTCCTTCCGGACATAGCCTTTTTGAAGAAAATAACCGCTAGTGCAAAAGAAAAATGGAACAGCCACGCGGGTCAGTATCTGAATACTGCCGTTGGCGCGATCTGAGAGCCACATAATCGCTTGTGTGTGGATCGCAATGACAAGAATCGCCGCAAACAGACGCGCAATATCAATGCTGTTGATACGGTGGTTCGTTTCCATTTTCTCTTCCTTTCATGCGTGTAAAGATTTTCAATACCGGACCTTTAATGAACGCTCTTTCATAGTCGTTCATCATGAAGAAATATGCCAACACCCAATAAATCAGGGTATAAGCTGCGGCGAGGGCAAAGAAGATCAGCCAATTGCTGATATGCAGCGCGTCCAGAATGAACCACCCCACCGTCCCCATGACCAGCATGACTGGGCACATATGCAGGATGTTCTTCCAGAAGAGCGGAATATCAATGCCGATTTTCTTATAGTAATACCAGTTGATAATTAGAATGTTGCCCACCACATAGGCAATGCAGGTGGCCATAGCTGCGCCGATGATGCCGTATTCCTCCACCCACCAGAAGGTCAGCCCGGCATTCAGCACGGCGATGCAGAGGTATACAGCAGAGCGGAACTGGTGCTTATTCATGGCGTAGAGAATGTTCAGACCGGTGTTCTGAATCAAGGGCACTGTCACCGGGATCATCACCAGAAGCGCCACATAATAGGCATCCTCGTACCCAGCACCCGCCCATAATGCGATGAACTGCCGTCCAAACGCCACAAACGCAGAAACAATGAAGGAAATCAGCAAAAATTGCAGCCGCCCGACCTTGATGAACAGGGCTGTAAACTCCGATGGCGGAGTGTTCTTAACAGCCATTTTTGTCACCTTCGGCATAAGAACACCGCTGATTGCCGTTGACAGGCTCGTTATGTATGTGTTGAAGGTTGCGCCAATGTTATAGACCGCTGTAGCTACTGCGCCGACGGCCCAACCGATAATGAGCTTATCTGTGGACCAAAAGAGAATGTCAACAATGTTTGCCAAAAACACAAACAAGGAAAAACGAATGATCTCGCCAAGAAGTCCACCACCGACATGCTGGAAGCAGGGGCGGATATGCAGCCGTCGAATTACATATACGGTGTAGATGGCGTAGGTAACAAAATTCAGGACCGTCGCAGAAAGGACTAGACCGATAGAGCCAAAACCCATGAACAGCAGCACAAGATTCAAGCATGGTGATACCACGCTTGTGATTAGTGAAGCCGTTTTGCTAAAGATAAATCTCTCGTGGGCCAGAATCATGGAGCTGAACACATTAAAAGGCATGAAAATTGCCGTGTTCAGCGTCATCAGGCGCACCAGACGCTCCAATAGAACAAGCTCATCCGGCGAAAGGGAGCGTCCGTATGCGCCAAGATGGAAGGAGCAGAATGTGCCGACCAGCAGAATTGCAGCGCCGATCACTGAATAGATCTTGATGAACAGGCCAAAGACGCGCTGTTCTCCGTCCAGATCTCCCTCTGCGCGGTATTTGGCAAGGTAGCGGATGATCGAGCCGCCGATGCCGAAGTTCAGCAGGCCGATATATCCCATAACAGACTGTGCAATCCCGTAAATGCCATACTCCGCCTGTCCCAGCATACGGAGCATGATGGGCGTATAAATGAACGGAATCAGATTGCCGATCAGCAGGTTCAGATAGGACAGCAGCGCACCTGCCTTGATCTCATCGCGTTTCATGCGTTTACAAGTTCCTCCAATGCCTTGCGAGCCTCGTCGGCTCGGGCGATATAGCCGGGAAGCGTCTTATTGAGGTGCGCCCGGATGGCATCGCGCTTTTCATACAGGCGAACGAATGCTCGGGTCAGTTCATCGCTCTCCCTGAGCTGCTGCACCGGCAGAACGTAGCCATCCTCCGTGCCGAACAAATCCCGGGCAATGCCGCGCGCTTTGACGGAGTAGCCCACCACCAGTGTCGGAACGCCGGTAGAATACGCAGCGATAGTCGCGTGGGTTCGGGCACCAACGAAGAAGCTGCATTGAGAAATGATATATTTCAGTTCCGGCGCGGTATGGTCGTCTA
>ERZ772886.3453-NODE-3453-length-11395-cov-17.378660_pt1 | contig 11395 bp, 7 predicted proteins | sample MGYA00512128_ERZ772886 | MGnify/ENA primary metagenome ERZ772886 (study PRJEB29015, sample SAMEA2737698) | human gut metagenome | biome: human gut; feature: human-associated habitat; material: faeces | place: China | collected 2012 ... | reverse complement strand
ACTTCTTCGATTTTCTCTGCATCCATGGAGATGACCGCACACATAGCACCTTCTCCTGCCGGCACCGTTCGCGCAGCCGGCTGACAAGCTCCTCGGAAGCTTCGTAACCGAGGTCGGCCATGATGAAGATTTCCTCCATCTGTTCCCAGAACTCATCGTTCAGTTCTCCATTGCTGGCGAAGAGCCCCTCAAGGCGCCTGGAAAACTGTTCACGTGTTTTCGCCAGACCATCTGAGAGCTTGATAAAAAGCCTGCTCCGCTCATCCTCCTCGTCTTCAAGATCGAGGGCCAGAGCGAGTCTGTACTGCAGTTCTGAGCGGAATTCGTCCAGATTTCTGTATTCCATCCGCTCAAGCCACCCCGAGAAGTCGCTGACGAAGGAATCGATCTCGGCAGCCGGCGCTTCCAGGGAAGAGAGCAGGAAACGGATTCTCTTTTCAAGCAGGGGACCGGCTTCCGTAACGCCGTCAAGAACTGTATCAAGCCAGACAGAAAGCCTGGGTTCGCAGGCGCGGAGGCGTACAGTCAGCTCTTCCTCTTCAGCAGACGCCGGCGATGGAGCTACCGCTCCGGCAGACTGTACCGGCTGTTCTGCAGCTTTTTCAGGCTCCGCTGCCGCAGAAGGAGCTTCCTTCCCTGACGGAACACCGGATTCGGAAATCTGCTGCGCTGAGGGAGCCGCCTCTTCAGGCATCCCGTGTGCAGCATATCCTTCTCCGCTTTCATCCCGGTCTGCGGAACCACCGTGGCAGGAAGGCTCCACACTTTTTCCGGAGGAAGACTCCCCTTCCCTGCCCGCAGACTGCTGAACCAGGGCTTCGTTTTTTTCCTGCCCGGAGGATTCAGCCTCTTCATCCTGTGAAGAAGAACGGCCTTCTCCCTCCTGTACTTCAGCTTCCTTCTTTTCTTCTTCGGAAGAAACGAACTCTTCCTCCTTGCCAGAGAATATTTTTTTCAGCTTTGTAAAAAAGCCCATACCCCCTCCTCAGGAATGACGTCTCCAGCGCGGTTTTCCCAGGTATTCCTGTGACGCGCGGGACTTTCAGAATTTCAGCCATCTAGAATAGACGCAACAGTCCTCCATCCGCAAGCCCGCACCCTAAAATGCCCCCTCTCCCGGCTGAAGCCGGCTGCTTTCATTTTAATATACTGAATTTGTTATCATTAGCTATTTTTCGAAGAATGTTTTTCAGTGCGGTCACAATTTCTTCTGTCAGCACCTTATGTCTTTACGTAACGCACCCAAAAACATGATATCGCAGGCAGTAAACACAGCCACGACCTCTGTGAATTTCCGATGCCATAGTATCACCACGTTATATATCAACATATGTGTTTTATAAAATCAATTTATACAAGTGGTTATATGCATTTTCATTGTGACATATATTGGCGGCGCCTTACTCATGACCAAAATCACGGGAATGCGGCGGCTCATTTTTCAAAGCCGGTGGATGCGTGTTCTTCACTCTGAGGAATTTTTTCCATCTTAATGCCGGGACTGTTCCTGTCCTTATCCGGGCCTCCGGGTACGGAATGTCCTGGCTTCTTCCCTGCTTTTCCAAAAAGAAGCCTGAAATCCTCCGGAAGCAGTATCCGTACAGAGACAAGCCAGCAGCCCCCGCCTCCGCACACGGCCAGGCCCAGAGTCAGGAGGCGGTTTTCCACCCCGACCATCTGGACGCCCATAGCAGCAGCCCCGGCAGTCAGACCGCAGAAAATGAGCCCGGCCAGAGCCTTGAGGGAAAAAAATGTTCCGGTAAACGGGTGTTTCCCGGAACGGGCCCTTACAAGAAGCCCCCAGATTAAAATACCAGTCTGAACCCACAGAGCGGCGCTCGCGCAGAGGGGGCCGATGGCTGAAGCAGGAAGAAATGAAGAGCCAGTCCACACGAAAGTCAGGGCGACACCGGTCACGCCGGCGCCTGCCGCGGCGGCGGCCGTACTCAGGATCGCAAGCCGGTCCATGCCCCAGGCATGGCACGCGGCGACAAGGGTTCGCAGCATGATGCAGGCGGGAAGAGCCGGAATCAGAGCTCTGAGACACAGAACCGTGCCGGAAAGTCCCGCATCTGAATATTCCCCGTGCCCAAGAAGCAGCCCGACAAGAGGGGCTGAAATGGCAAAAAGCCCGGACGCAGCCGGAATGGCGGAAAGCAGCCCCGTATGCAGGGCAAGCCCCAGACTCTCCATAAAGCCTTTTCGATCCTCGGCTGCCGCTTCACGGGTCAGATCGGGCAGAGCCGCGATGCCCATGCAGGCGCCGACAATACCAACGGGGAGTTCGAGGAGGCGATCCGCGAAATAAAGCGACGTGATGGCGCCCTCACCCGTCAGCGACGCAGCCCCAAGGGCTGCAAGAAAGCAGAGCTGCAGGGATGAGCAGGAAAAAACCACACCGGGAAGACGCTTCAGCGCTGTACAGAAAGCGGCGGCATGCTCCTCTCCTTTGCGGAGAACAGGGTGTTCCCCCTTTCCCTCTGTTCCGGCCAAGCCTCTGCCGCGAAGCACGAAAAACCACAGAATAAGGGCCTGAACAGCACCGCCTGCGGCAAAGCCTGCGGCTATCATCACATCTGCCTGGCTCAGGGGGAAGAGATGATGGAAATGATTTATCCCCAACGGGGAACCCGGGTTTTTATTCCCAGGGATTTCGGAGGGAAACCCGGACGTGTGGTTCTCGAAGCCGTGCATCGATCGGTTAAAGCCCGGATTTATTGGTATGTCGACGAGCAGTTTTTGGGTGTAACCCACTCCATCCATCAGCAAGAAGTATGGCTGAAAGAAGGTCGCCATACCTTGACGTTGATGGATGAAGAAGGCCATATTTTACAGCAGGTATTCCGGGTGGTAGGGAAGGAAATTCCGGGCGGTGGTTAGAAATCACCCGATCCGGTTAATTCAGGCTGAGTTTAATGCCGGCGAACCAGCTACGGGGAAGGCCCGGTCCGTAAATGTATCCGGCATCCCGAAATTCTCCCCGATCGAAATCTTTTTGGTAGCTTTGAAAAATGTTCTGGATACCACAATTGAGTTGAAGAATATAATTTCCGCTGATGGTAAAATCGTAATTCAATTTAATGTTGGCATCGAAGAAATCTCCGCTTTTTTCCAGTTTGTCTTTTTCGATATATCCGGCCATGTGAGGAACATACATACTTCCTGTATAAGTGCCTGAAGCGGATATACCGAATTTTTTGAAAGGAGAAGTAAAAAACGTGAAATAGCCATACCGGTTGGGAGAACGTAACATTTCACGGGTTTTCTTTGTATCCGGATCGTCACTCCAGGATTGAGGACGATTGTATTTATTCTGCTGGAGAGATATCCCCAATTGGATTTGTACATCCCGGTGAGGGATAATTTTTCCTTCGAGATTGATACCTTTTACTTTGGCACCCGAACCATTACGGCGTTCGAGTATTTTGTTGCCTTCTTCGTCGTAACCGATAGGGCTGACTACAAAAATATGCTTCAATTTGGTATAATATGCTTCAATCAACAGATTGGTTTGTACTCGTCCGAAAGAATGATAAATGTCGGCTGAGACGCTATAACTTCCCGACTTTTCGGTTTTTAGATTCGGATCCGATTGGATTAGCGACACTTCTCCCCCGACGGCGGTCACGTGTAGATCTTCATCATAGGTTTGGGGGGCCCGGAAACCGGCCGAATAACTGACTCTGAGGCTGATGTCTTTCAAGGGATTGTAGCGTAGGTTGATACGAGGACTGAAAATGATATAATCGATGAAACTGTTTTTGTCCAGTCGGCCTCCCAATAGGAAACTGAATTGCTCTGTTTTCCATTCATTTTGGAGAAAAAAGCTGTAGACGTCGACCTTTTGGTCGATGGTACGGTGATAACCCAGCATTTTATCGACGAGTTTGTTATAGGAATATTCGCTGCCGGCTGTCAATATTGCCGGCATAAAAAGAAGACGATTGAAATTGTATGAGTATTGAATCCCTGCAATAGCAGTCAGGTCTTTCGTCTTGCCGTAGGCATTGGGATCTTTACCTGCTCCGTAATAGGATTGTCGGTCAGTGTGTTGGACGGAGGAATATAGGCTAAACTTGTGGGTATAATCTTTAGAAAAAAACTGAAATCCACTCCACCACCATTGATATCATGATCGGCCTGTTCGGTGATGTCGGTTTCGTGGGGAGGTAGGCTGAACAGATTTCCTCCACGCCGGAATTCTTGGATATTGTGATATTCTAAGGTCAGTTTTGTTTGAGAAGAAGGTTTGTAATAACTGCGGAATCCCAAAGTGGTAAGCTCGAGTTCCCCGATTTCTGAAAAATGATCCCCATCATGATCATAATGCTGCCGGTGGCGTGAGGTACCGAAAATATAGAGACCTGCATTCCGTTGACCGTTGATCAGAGAGGCATTCAGCGAGGTCGTATTGTCATATGCCGAATTTCCGATAGCTATCAGGTTATGACTGATCATAAACAGGTTGTTCAGAGGCTCTTTGGTGATGATATTCACTGTACCGCCGATGGCATTGGCACCATAAAGGGCAGATCCTCCGCCGCGCATAACTTCGACTCGTTCAATCATTCCGGCTGGAATCTGTTCAATGCCGTATACACCATTCAGTGAACTGAATAGGGCTTTGCCGTCTAAGAGAAGTTGGGTATAAGGACCGTCCAGACCATTTATGCGGACTTGTTGAAAACCGCAGTTCTGACAATTGGTTTCCACCCTAAGGCCAGGTTGAAAACTGAGGCCCTGGGCCAGACATACCGAGTTGGTATTTTCGAATAGTTTCGGAGTCATCACATGGACAACTACCGGCGCTTCCATCCGGTTTGTTTCATTTTTATTGGCCGATATTACTACGGTTTCCAACTGGATAATATCTTCTTCTACTTCGAAATTAAGTTCGCGGGTTTCTCCTTGCCGGAGAACGATTTGTTTTTCTGCCGATCGATAACCTACCCCGTTTACCCGGATGGTATAGGAACCGACAGGCAGGTTTTTCAGAAAATAGTGACCGGTTTCGTCGGTTGCCGTTCCAAGTGTAGTACCTTTCAGACTGACAGTGAAGAAGGGAATGTGTTCTCCGGTATTTTTATTGATGACATGGCCTGTGAGGTTGGCATCGGTTTTAGTTTTTTTATCTGTAAAATGATCTGCTATAGAATGATGAACTGATCCGAGTAAGATCAGAAATAAAAATAATAAACGCATGATGATAGAAGATTTACAAAGTTTAATAGTATAAGAATTTGTAATGACTACATTCCTTGGTCATTGTGGCAAAAGGAGTATCCGTTTAGAACGATGAAACTCATTTATAGGTTTGCTAAATAGTACATAATATATACCCGCCTTAACTTCGTTCCTGTAGATGAAGGTGTATATACAGAGACAAAGTTCCCCTTTTCAGTAATCGATTATATACCTCTTCGGCAAACTGCCGTTAAAATCATAACGTTTTTACAGGAGGGCCTCTGAGGTGAAAGTGAGGAATGGAAATCTGTTCCGGAATGACGGCGGTTTCTGTATAATAAGTGATATGCCGGGTACATGGCAGGTCTGGAATTTCCGGGGAAGTTTGGACCAGACTGTGCCACATCTGCGCATGAGCGATCAGGATTAATGCATTAGCCGAATGATCGTGTCGGGAGGAGCGGGAATCCTTGTTTGTCGGAAGCGGGCAAGAAAAATGCGAATGGACGATAGTAACTCCGGCCGCGGGGCGTGTTGTAGACATGGTCGGCATCGTCGTGGCTGCCGAAGGCGTCGCGCGGATTCAGCGCACCGTCCAGGGACAGGTCAAGATGGTACTTGTCGATAAAGCCGCGCAGGTCGGCGGAGCACATGAACTCCTTCTGCTCGCCCAGCGCGTCGTCCAGGTCGAGCGTGTCAAGGCCGAGCTGGTTCGGCATGACCACATAGACGTCATCGGGCACGCGGCGGGCCATCCAGTGGTGGCCGCCGATGGTCTCGAGCCACCAGACCTCGTCCACATCCTGGAACGCGATGCCGTTCATCTCGTAGGTGCCGTACTGCTCCAGCAGACTGCCAAGGCGCCGGACGCCCTCGCGCGCGGAGCGGACATAGGGCAGGACCAGATAGACAATGTCCTCCTCGCCGATGCCGCCCTTGACGAGCGGGTCAGCGCCCAGCACGCGCGGGTTGGAGGTAATGGTCTCGGTAGCCGTCATGCCGACGTTGGCCGCGTTGACGCCGCTGGCCGCCCACAGGCCCTTGCCCTCGACAGCGTTGGGTACCGCGGTGATGCGCAGGCCGCTGCCGGGCAGCGGGATCTCGACGCCCGAAATGACGGATTTATAGACCGCGGGGTAGTCCTGCGGCTGAAAAACGGTAAACTTTTTGGCAGTGAAATGGCCGGAGCCGGAATCGTCGTTGCGGGCGATCATCGTGGACCCGTCGTAGGACGCATTTTTGCCGACCAGAATGGTGGTGCAAGCCATGGTTAAATCGTCTCCTTTTATAAGTCTATATAGGAATGCCGCGCGGTAGGGGCCGGGCATGCCCGGCCCGCGGGTTTCCCGCGAGCGTGTGCTCATGGACAGGTACCGGGCCGGACATGTCCGGCCCCTACGGGCATCCCACTATTTCCCTATTATAGAACAATCTGTGCAAATTTCAACCGTCACATTTCCTGCGCCACGCCCTGCGCGATCACACCGCTCTGGTAGGCTTCGACCAGGGCTGTCAGGTCGCGGATCAGTGCCTGCTTGCGCCCGCCCTCGTCGGTGTCGCGCACCAGAATGCGCTGGGGCGCAGTATAGATATACTCGCTCTTGCTGGCAATGTCCTCGTCCTCGTGGATGGCCTTGTCCACGCTCTCAAACGGCTGGTGGGTGCGCAAGATCAACCCGCGGGAGTTATAGACCAGTGTGTAGCCGGCTATGCCGGTGCGCCGGTGGTAGGCACGGCAGAAGCCGCCGTCAATAATGATGAGCCGTCCGCCGCCCTTGATGGGGCTTTCCCCCTCGATAGCGCGGACCGGGACATGGCCGTTCACGATGTGGCTGCCCTCGCCGGACAGGCCGAATTCGCGCAAAATATGCTCGGCGGTGCGCGGGTCGGCAATGTGCCTGTAGTAGGGGTCCTTGATCTCCACCTGGGCCGCCGGGTCGGCAATATAGAGCCGCTCAAATGTCGTCATGGCGCTGCGGCCAAACAGCGGCGATTTTGCCCCGCACCACAGGTACCACAAAAAGTCCTGCCCGGCCAGCCGTGCCGGGCTGCCCGCGGGCGCACTGTAGCCCTGGCGGGCGCGGCGGTCACAGTAGTCGAACAGCTGCTTGCCGCTGCGGGCGGTGCCCTCAAACCGAATGGCCGCAAACGCGCCGTCTTCGGTCATCGGCACTGCGCCGTGGTAGAGCAGATTGCCGTTGCATATTTTATAAAACGCGCCGTGGGCGTACAAAAATTGCACATGGCGCTGCAGGCGCTCGCTCTCGGCAAAGCTGCGCACCAGCTCGGCGGCAATCTTTTCCTCGTCGGCAGTCAGCGCGGCAGGGTTGGCCGGGTCAACGGTGGGGAAGTCGCAGTCCAGCAGGGGATAGGTCGTGCCGAAATAGTCCACCGTGCCCGCGGCAAAGTCAATGTGGTTCAAAAAGTCGCGGCCCTGCAAATCAAAATCCGGGTTGCGGGCAATGACCTGCGCCTCCAGCTTGAGCATCATAACGGTCACGGCCTTGTGCATCCGCGCGGCGGCGGTCAGGTCGCCTGCCGCTGTGCGCTGGTCGGCGTGGGGCAGCCAGCGCGAAACATCGGAATCCGCGTAAGTATGCTGGGCAAAGCGCTCCAAGCGGCGCAGGCTGATGCCGTAGCCGCCCTCCAGCGTGTCCAGATTGTTGTAGGCCAGCGTTGTTTTCAGCACGGTCATAATGCAGAGCGGGCTGCCCGCTGCCGCGCCCATCCAGACCACGTCGTGGTTGCCCCACTGGATGTCCACCTGATGATGCGCCATGAGACTGTCCAGAATGCGGTCCGGGCGCGGGCCGCGGTCAAACAGGTCGCCCACAATGTGCAGACGGTCCACAGCCAGCCGCTTGATGACCTCGCAGAAGCGGATAATATAGGCGTCGGCGCGGTCATAGCGGATGATGCTCTCAATGATCTCGCCGTAATACTGGTCCTTGTCGTGGTCCTCAAAGTGGGCGTGAAGCAGCTCGTCGAGGATGTAGCCGCAGTTCTGCGGCAGACAGTGGCGCACATGGTCGCGGGTATGCTTGCTGGACACGAACCGGCACAGATCGATGAGCCGCAGCAGCGTCATGCGATACCAGGCGTGCAGGTCTCTCTGGCGGGCTTTCAGCTCGGGCAGCTTCTGATTGGGATAATAGATGAGCGTCGCCAGCTCGGCACGCTCCTCGGCGGGGACACCGTTGCCAAGCACCGTGTCGATTTTTTCACGGATGACGCCCGATGCGCTGTTTAATATATGTACGAACGCTTCGTGCTCGCCATGCAGGTCACTCATGAAGTGCTCGGTGCCCTTGGGCAGACGGAGCAGGGCCTCAATGCGGATGATCTCGCTGGCCGCGGCGGCCACGGTCTGGTATTTCTGAGACAGCAGGCGCAGATAGCGCAGATGCTCATCGGAATATTGCACGGGCAGGACCTCCCTGTACTTTTCTTTCATCTGTATGGAATTATAGCACACCTTGCGGCAAAACAAAAGGCCGCAGCCCGGAATTTTGGGCTGCGGCCTGATGAGTTTTAGGGCAGGGACTCCTACGGTGCAGCATGGCTGCATTTTTTTGCAATCACTCGATCTCGATCAGCGTCTGCTTCGGCTCGAGCTTCTTGGCCTCGGCCTTGGGCAGATGCAGGGTCAGGATGCCGTTCTCGAACTTAGCGCTGATGTCCTTGGGCTCCAGCTCCTTGCCGACATAGAAGCTGCGTGCGCAGCTGCCGGTAGCACGCTCCTGGCGGATATAGCGGCCCTCGTTGTCCTTGTCATCCAGCTCCTCATTGCGCTGGGCGCTGATGGTCAGATAGCCGTTGTCCAGATCGAGCTTGACATCCTCTTTCTTGAAGCCGGGCAGATCAACGAACACATCGTAGCTGTCCTTGTTCTCGCGGACATCGGTTTTCATCACATTGGCGGCACGTTTGCCAAACATACCGCGGGGCGCAGCGGCCTTCATGGCGCGGTCAAAATCGTGCTCCCAATCGTTGCTGAACAGATCATCCATCAAAGCCTCATTGAACATATACGGAACCATCATCATAAGTCATTCCTCCAATTTTCATCGGCCGCCCGTTTTGTTTGTGAGCGGTTGACTTTTGATACACATTGTTGCGTTCCCCTTGGGGATTCGGTTCTTCCGTTCCTCTTTCCCTTGGAACGCCTCTATAATAGCACCGAACATTAGCACTGTCAATAGTAGAGCGCCAATGTTTACATGTTATGTAATGTTTGTTCACAAAATATGTAATAAGTTTGAAAATAGATCGCAGCCACGTTGCAATCAGGGCTTGCCTGTAAGGGCCGGGCATACCCGGGGCAGCCTTTGCTTTCTAACACCTGCTCACGGGGGGGAGAAGGCTTCTCATTTTTACATTATGTCGTATTCAATCGGCGTCTCAAACAGCCGTGCCGCCTTCTCCCGGTCCTCGGTCTGGCCCAGCGCCCACATCAGCTTGACGGCGACAGCCTCGGGGGTCATGTCGCGGGCCTCCAGGACGCCGGGCAGCTCACCGACGGCGCGGCCCACCTCGTAGACGGCAAGGTCACACCCCTCATGCGGGACCTGCGTGGTAAACACCGCCAACCGCCCGCTCTCACACCAGCGGCGCAGGGCGGCGAACATCTCGCCGTGCTCCCCGCCCGGCAGGCCGCCGACGCCGAAGCTCTCCAGCACCAGTGCGCGGTAGTGCGGGGCCAGCAGCGGGATGATGTCCGCCCGCATGCCCGGCACAAGCCGCAGCACAAAAACGGCGGGCTCAAGCCTTTCATAGAACCGCACGGGCGGCTGGTCCGTGGGGCGGCGCAGAAACGTCACCAGCCGCGTATCGCGGAACACCGCGGTCTCGGGGTAGTCGATGCTGGAAAACGCATTGAAGCTGCGCGTCCGCGTCTTGCGCGCGCGTGTGCCCAGAATGACCTTGTTGTCAAACACCAGCTGCACGCCCCATGCGCCGTCGCTGACCGCGTAGACGAACGCGCGGTAGAGGTTGTTGCGCGCGTCGGTATCGCGGTTGTAGATGGACTTCTGGCTGCCGGTCAGCACAACGGGCTTCGCGCTGTTCTGCACCATGTAGCTGAGCGCCGCGGCGGTGTAGGCCATCGTGTCTGTGCCGTGGGCGATGACAAAGCCGTCGCAGGCATCATAATTTTCTTTGATGCAGCGCACGATGATCTGCCACTGCGCTGGGCCGACGTTCGTCGAATCCAGGTTGAACACCTGCACAGCGCTGACCTCGCACAGGTCAGCCAGCTCGGGCACGCAGGCCAGCAACTCCTCTGACGTGATGGCCGGGGCCAGCCCGCCCGCCGCCGTAGGGCGGCTCGCAATCGTCCCGCCTGTGGCGAGAAGCAGAATTTTTTTCATCAAAATACCTCTTTGGCTTCCCCCTCGGGGGAAGCTGTCCGCAAAGCGGACTGATGAGGGCAGAGTCCGCCTTATAGCCAATTAACGGGTAATATCCGGTGACTTTCCCCTCATCCGTCCTCGGGCACCTCCCCCAAGGGGGGGAGGCTCCTCTCATTTCACTCCGCCCACATCAGATGCCGCTCCGCGACGACCTGGGCGTCCAGTGTGCGCGGACCTGCCGTAAAGCGCACGGTCACGCGGCGGCCCGCAACGCTTTCCACAGTGCCGGGGCCAAAGACGGCATGCCGCACATGGGCACCGACGGCGGTGATGCTGTCCACATCCACAGGCGGCAGCGGGGCGCGTGCCGCGGGCGGGGGTGTGCGGCGGCCCGCGGGCTCGGCGTCGTGGCGTTTGCGTTGGCCGGGCAGACCGGACAGCACCTCATCCACAAAGGCCGAGCGCTCCGCCGCGCAGTCAAACAGCACCAACTGCTGCCGCGCGCGGGTCATGGCCACGTAAAACAGCCGCCGGTCCTCCTCATACTGCTGTGTCTCACCGGGCGTGCGGCAGCACAGCTCCGGCTTGGCGGGCAGGATGCCGTCCAGCACATCCAACAAAATGACCCGGTCATATTCCAGCCCCTTGGCCGAGTGGATCGTCGAAAGCAAAAACCTGCACCCGGGCGGATTCTCATGGTTTTGTATGATGCTGCGCAGCTTTTCCAGCCGACGCAGCAGGTGCCGCGGCGTCGGCTCCTGTGCGCCGAGCATTTCCAGCACGGCCAGCTTCGTGCGGTCCATGCCGTTTTTGTCCAAATATTTGCCGTAGCCCAGCTGGTCGGCCAGGAACCGCACCGC
>ERZ772886.3445-NODE-3445-length-11430-cov-4.328352_pt1 | contig 11430 bp, 6 predicted proteins | sample MGYA00512128_ERZ772886 | MGnify/ENA primary metagenome ERZ772886 (study PRJEB29015, sample SAMEA2737698) | human gut metagenome | biome: human gut; feature: human-associated habitat; material: faeces | place: China | collected 2012 ... | reverse complement strand
CCGCATCCGTAAGGCGGCAAAGCCGCCAACGGCTGCGCAGTGAGCGCCGCTACAGTCAAATTTGATAGCGATTGCGTTCGGCGGCACTCTGTGTATATCGGCAGTGCCTTCCCGAGATTGCCACGGCCCCTTTGGGGCCTCGCAATGACAATTCGGGAGCCATTTCCATTTTAACGCCGCCCTGTTCGGGTCGGCAGCAGTGCGCCGGGCCGGGCTGTCCCCTCCCCTGCAGCGCTCGCCGGCCTACCCTACATAACCCGAAAGGAGCGATCCCATGGACGATCTGGTGCAGGCCGTGGTGGACGAGGTCCTGCGGCGGCAGGGGCAGCGCCCGGCGCTGCTGGTGGGCCGCGCGCCGCAGCAGGCCCCCGGCTGGCGCTTCGTGACCGACGGGCCGTATGAGGCCGTCATCCTCGGCTCGCTGACGGCCGCGGAGCTGCTGCGCTTCCCGGATGAGGCCAGCGCGCAGGCCCTGCTCGAGGGCAAGCCCGTCTACTACTGCCCCGAGGGACTGGACTACCGCCGCCACGCCAAGACGGCAAACCGCGCCCTGTGGTCGGCCCTGCTTGCGGCCGAGCGGCGGCTGCGCGCCCTCGGCGTGCAGGAGCTGGCGCAGAAAAGCGCCCTCGTCACGGCGGAGGAGGCCCGCCGCCTGCTGCACAGCGGCCTGCCCGTGACCGGGCGGCTGACGCCGCTGGCGCGCGACGTGCTGGAGGGCCGCGCATGAGGGCCGGGCTGGTGCTCGGCGCGGTGTGGGCCACGAAAAAAAGCCCCGCCCTCACGGGGCAGAGCCTGCTGCGCGTGCGCTGCGGCGAGACGGAATACCTCGCGGCGGACCTTGTCGGCGCGGGGCCGGGCGACCGGGTCATCCTCGCCTTCGGCGCGGCGGCGCGCGCGGGGCGGCCGGACGTGCCCGTAGACGCGGCCATCGTGGCCATTTTGGACGAAACGGAGGCAACTCATGGATAACATCATTCTCTGGATCATGGCCATCGCCATGGTCCTCGGCGCGCTCGACCGCATTTTCGGCAGCCGTCTCGGGCTTGGGAAGCAGTTTGAGGAGGGCATCCTCGCCATCGGCGCGCTGAGCCTCTCCATGCTCGGCATCCTTACGCTCGCGCCCGTGCTGGCGCGGCTGCTGCGGCCGGTGCTCGTGCCGGTCTACGGCTTCCTCGGTGCGGACCCGGCCATGTTCGCAGGCTCGATCCTGGCAAACGACATGGGCGGCGCGCCACTTGCCATGGAGCTGGCGGGCACGCGCGCGGCCGGACAGCTCGGGGGCCTCATCGTCGGCTCCATGCTCGGCGCGACCGTCGTCTTCAGCATCCCCGTCGCCCTCGGCATCCTGCAGCCGGAGGACCGGCCCGCGCTGGCGCGCGGCGTGCTGGCGGGCCTGCTGGCCATTGCGCCGGGTGCGTTCGCCGGTGGACTGGCCGCGGGCTTCCCGCTCGGCATGCTCGTGCGGAACCTCGTGCCCATCGTGCTGTTCGCCGTGCTCATCGCGCTGGGGCTGTGGCGCTGGGAGCGCGCGATGATCCGCGGCTTTCTGTGGTTCGGCCGGGGCGTTCTGGCCGTCATCACGGTCGGACTGGCCGCCGCCGTCTTCACGGAGCTGACGGGCGTGACGGTCATCCCCGGCACGGCCCCGCTGGAGGGCGGCGTGCAGACCGTCGCGGGCATCGGCTTTGTGCTGGCGGGCGCGTTCCCGCTCGTCTTTCTGCTGACGAAGCTCCTGCGCCGCCCGCTCGCGGCCCTCGGCCGCCTGCTCGGCATGAACGGCACGGCTGCCGCCGGGCTCGTGGCGAGCCTTGCAAACTCCATCCCCATGTTCGGCATGGTGAAAGACATGGACGAGCGCGGCAAGATCGTGAACATCGCCTTCGCCGTCCCGGCGGCCTTCGTCTTCGGCGACCACCTCGGCTTCACGGCAGGCTACGACGCGGCCATGCTCGGCCCCGTCATCGCGGCCAAGCTCACGGGCGGCGTCCTCGCCGTCCTCGCCGCGCTGCTGTTCACGCGGAAAAAGCCCTCGCAAAACATGTAACACGCAGGGACAGCCCGGCCCGGCGACGCACCTGAGGCTGGTACGGGGCAGCGTTAAAATGGCGATTGCCCCCGATTTGTCATTGCGAGGGCGCTTTGCGCCCGTGGCAATCTCGCAGTACCCGACCAGATCACAGGAAAGCCATCGGCGAAAACGCAACTGCCTTCCCGAGATTGCCACGTCGCTTCGCTCCTCGCAATGACAATTCGGGGGCTGGTGCCATTTTAACGGCAGCCTGTCCGTATCGGCGGTTTTGAGCCGGGCCTGGCTGTCCCCGCCCCTACATATTTTACAACAAATTTTACAGCAAATAGTGCTCCAGCTCACGGAGAAAGCGGCTGAGGTTTTCGCAGTCCGGCTCGTAATACAGGCTTGTGCCGCGGCGCGTGGCCGTGAGAAGGCCCTCGTTGCACAGCAGGTTCATGTGGTGCGAGATCGTGGCCGGGGCGAGGGACAGCTTTTCGGCGATATCCTGCCCGTTGCACGGGCCGTCCTTCACGGCGCGCAGGATCTCCAGGCGGCTCTTGTCGCCGATGGACTTCAGCCGCCGGACAAGCGAGGCCGACTGGTCGGAATATTTCACGATCAGCTCGCCGAGCTGGGTGTAGTACACGCCGAAATACAACGTCTCTGCGGCAAAGTCCCACTGCACGCCGTGGAACGCCATCATCGACGGCACGACGGTCAGACGCTCCGGGCGCTGCGGCAGGCTCAGGTTGACGAACAGAGCCACGGGATCGTCGCCGATCTTGGCCTTTGCGTCCTTCATTGCGCTGCGGCAAAGCGACGCGGCCGTGTCCGGCACATGCTCGAGGAACAGGGCCGTGGCCTTGCGCAGGATGATGTCCAGCTCCTCCATATATTCATCAATGGAATAGAACAGTGCTGTGCAGATCCATTTGACGTCCTCGGACGCCGGGCTTTGCAGCAGGAAGCGGATGAGAGCGTCGAAGCTGTCGATCCCAGCGAGGTCCTCCGTCTCCAGCCCGAGCACGCGGGCCAGCACGCGCTTGAGCGCGCCGAGCTTTTCGGCCTCCGGCAGGCTGCCGTAGTGCGGGCGGCTGTGCAGCACGGCATAGAGCGGCCGGGCCAGCGCCGAGGTCGTGCCGCCGCGCGAGGAAAAGAAAAAGCGCAGCTGCTCCTCGCTGACCTGCAGATTGGAGACGACGTAGTTTTCCAGATCGATGAGCGGCTGCAGCATGGCCTCCAGCTCAAACATCGGGATATTGTACTTCCCGGAGAGATAATCGCGCAGGGCGGGAATGCTGTGCGGGGCATCCTCCCCGGCCTGATAACGGCGCTCCAGCAGATAGATGCACTCCATCTCCGGATTGAGGCGCTCAAAATATTGGATCTGCAAGTCAGAAGTCCTCCTGAAGGTGGTCTTTCGATTTCTATCGTAATTCATGCATATTGTATCCCGGATGAGCGGAAAAGTCAAGCACTGGATTCGGACGGATATCGAAGTTCGACGAAATATCTCGTGCAAAATGTAGAATTTATCGGGAAAAATCACAACAGATGTGCACGATACGCGGACAAATGCGGAAGAATGAAAGGCAGAACTATATAAATTCTGAGCGAAATCAATTATTATCTTGAAAATATGCAGAATATAGAGCATAATTCTTGGAATAATTTAAATTCTAATATCTATCGAATTTTGATAAGATGAATATAGAATTTCTATTGATTTTCTTTGAGCGACGTGGTAGAATACCGCCAAGGCAGAAAGTTAGCACTGCCATCTATCGAAATGAAAGGAAGAAGGACCATGAAAATGAAACGGTTTCTGGCGATCCTGTTGGTTCTGGCAATGTGCCTGACAACGCTCGGCGTTGTTCCGGCCATGGCCGTCGAACCCGCGGCCGAAGAGAGCGACGATGCGATCTCCGCCCGCTGGACCGATAAGGATTCCCTGTCCCCCGCGGATCAGGAGATCACCCCGCATGAGGTCGAGGGTGAGATCCCGTCTGCGGACGGAGTTGATCTCTCGAACGACGAAAACGCTCTCAAGGCCTCCGACATCGTTACGGTGATCGTGGAGCTGGAGAGCGAGCCTCTGGCAGACGCAGCCATGGGAGAACTCGACACGTTTATCAGCTCTCCCGCCTGTCTGCAGCTCGAGCAGGACCTCCTGAACGAGCAGGCTTCCGTCCGTGCCGAGATCGAGGCACTGACCGGAAAGACCGAGACCGCTTCCGTCAATGGCGCAAGCGACCTCACCTATTCCTATACGACCGTCCTGAACGGCTTCTCCATGAAGCTCCCCTACGGCAAGCTTGACGAGGTCCGCTCGCTGAACGGCGTCAAGAACGTCTGGGTCGCGGAGCAGTACAGCCTGCCCGAGGACCTCAGTGCCGATGACGACACGATCTCCATGAACAGCTCCACCGGCATGGTCGGCTCGACCGAGGTCAATGCCATGGGCTATGACGGCACCGGCACCATCGTCGCCATCCTTGACACCGGTTTCATGAAGGCGCACGAGGCCTTCTCCGTCATGCCGACGGACACGAAGTATTCCAGGGACGACATTGCCTCCCTGCTGCAGAGTCAGTCTCTTGCAAGCAAGGTGACGGATGCCGATTCCGTGTACATCAATGAAAAGGCCCCCTACGGCTATGACTACGCGAACGGCGATGCCGATGCCGAGGCCGTCGGCCAGGCGCACGGCGTCCACGTTGCAGGCACCGTCGCGGGCAACAACGGCAAGGACTTCCACGGCGTGGCCCCGAATGCCCAGCTGATGATCATGAAGATCTTCGGCGACAACTCCGGCTCCACCTCCGACGATATCATCCTCGCGGGCATTGACGATGCCGTCAAGCTCGGCGCGGACTCCATCAACATGTCCCTCGGCTCCCCCGCCGGCTTTACGGATTATGGCGATGAAAACGAGAGCGAGGAAGAGCGCCTGACGTACTACGGCGTTTATACCCGTGCCGAGAAGGCTGGCGTCAACGTCATGGTCGCAGCAGGCAACGAGACTGCCTCGACGATGTATGTGACGGCCCACAGCAACCTGACGTATGCCGAGTATCCGGATAACGGCATCGTTGCGTCGCCCTCCACGGTCGCGGCCAGCCTGTCGGTCGCCTCTGTGGATAACGTGAAGTTTACCTCTACCTATCTGATGCTGGGCGAGGAAAAGATCCCCTATAACAATGCGGTGGATAACGCAACCTCCAACCCCTATGATATCCTCGAGACCATGGACGGCAAGACGCTTGAGTACGTTATGGTCCCCGGCCTCGGCGAGGAGAAGGACTTTGAGGGTCTCGACCTGACCGGCAAGATCGCGGTCGTGCAGCGCGGCACCCTGAACTTCGGCACGAAGGCGGAGAACGCCTCCAAGGCCGGTGCAGTCGCGTGCATTATCTACGACAACGTCAGCGGCTCCCTGCTGAACGCCGCTCTGGAGACGTATTTCATCCCGACCATCACCATTACGAAGGCTTCCAGCGAAAAGCTGGCTGCGGCTGCCGAGAAGAAGGTCTCCTTCTCCAAGGAGTACTACGGCCTTGTGGACAACCCCGTTGGCGGCGGCGTCAGCTCGTTCTCCAGCAAGGGCCCGGCTCCGGACCTGAGCATCAAGCCCGAAATTTCCGCCCCCGGTGGCAACATCCTCTCCTCCGTCCTTGGTGCGGCCGATGCCTATGAGGTCTACTCCGGCACCTCCATGGCTACCCCGCACATGGCAGGTGAAGCGGCCCTGCTGCGCCAGTATCTCGAGAAGAATTATCCCGATGTCAAGGGCGAGGCACTCGGCGATCTGGTCAACAGCCTGCTCATGAGCACTGCCTCCCCCTCCAGGGAGCTGGACGGGACCTATTATCCGGTCCGCCGTCAGGGCGCAGGCGTTGCGAATATTGCCAACGCCATCGAGTCCGGCGCGTACCTCTCCGTCGAGGGCTGCAAGCGCCCGAAGGCCGAGGCCGGCTCCAGCAAGGACGGCGTCTATACCTACACCGCGACCGTCCACAATATGACGGGCGAGGCCAAGTCCTACACCGTCGACACCACGGCCATGATCGAGACGATCAAGGTCATCAACGGCGAAAGCTTCGCCTCCAACTCCAACCGCGACCTGACGGCCGATGAAGTGACCATCACCTATACCGGCCTGACTGACGGCAACAAGATCACCGCCCCAGCAAACGGCGAGGCGACCTTCTCCGTGAAGCTCGAGCTGACCGCCGCGGGCAAGCAGGCCTATCAGGACAACTTCCCGAACGGCTCCTATGTCGAGGGCTACACCTTCCTGACCGCCGACGAGGGCGTCAGCCTGAGCCTGCCGATCCTCGGCTTCTATGGCGACTGGGACAGCCTGCAGGTCTTCCAGGGCACCTATGATGAAGGCCCCGCGAACGTTACCTATTCCGTTCTGGCCGATGTCAACGCCTCCCTGAGCGGCAACTACGTCGGCGTGAACAACCGCACGGATACCTTCGCACGCCGCTGGATGGGCTTCGGCTCGGCGCGCGGTGGCCGTATGCTGCTGCATCTGTCCAGCCTCCTGCGAAATTCCGAGGCCTATCAGATCACGGTCAAGAACGCCAAGGGCGAGACCATGTGGGATTCCGGCGACCTCGGTGCTGTCCGCAAGACCTACATCACCGTTACGCAGACCGGCTATCAGGCCACGGCGACCCTTGTGCAGAAGGGCTGGAACGGCCGCCTGCCCGGCGCGGACGGCTCCTACAACAGCGGCGACTGGGCCCCCGAGGGCGACTATACCTTCTCCGTCCGCGGCCGCGGCGTCGGCTCTGACGTGGACGACTATCAGAGCTACAGCTTCTATGTCGATAACACGAAACCGGAGCTGAAGAGTGCCGAGCTGTACGAGGACGAGAACGGCGACCTGAAGCTGGCCCTGACCGTCTCCGACAACAAGTACCTCCAGTTCGCGTGGGTCATCGACTCCGCGCAGCAGTACTACTATCTGGAGGCTGCCGACGAGTTCAAGGACGCCGAAGAGGGTGCAGCGGTCCGCGTCGTGCTCGATGCCTCCGATCTGGTCCAGCAGCTGTCCCTGAAGGCCGCCAACCCCGGCCGCGTCGGCATCATGCTCGGCGACTGCGCGAACAATACCTCCACGACCTTCATCGATATCGGCCCGCAGGGCATGGAGATCGAGCCTGCCGAGATCGCCGTCGGCGAGACGAAGCAGCTGAGCTACAAGGTCTATCCCGCCTCCATGCAGGATACTGCCTTCACCTGGACCTCCTCCGATGAGTCCGTGGCTACCGTCAACGAAAAGGGCGAGGTCACCGGCCTGTCCGACGGCACCGTCTGCATCACCGCCACCGCCTTCTCCCGCCTGTCCTCCTACTGCATGGTCACGGTCGGTCAGGGCGTTTCCACGGAGCGGAACTTCGGCGAGTGCGGGAATCTCGGCGAGATCTTCACGACCGAGGACGGCCTGTGGTGGAGAGTTTCCGGCCCGGACACCGTCGTGCTCCTGCCGGAGAACAACAAGACCCAGAACTACAGCGGCTCCTATTCCTCCATGGCCGAGATCGTCGTTCCGGCGGCCGTCAGCTATGCGGGCAAGACCTACCGCGTGACGGCAATCGCCGCCGAGGCCTTCTACTTCAACTCCAAGACCACCTCCATCACCCTGCCCGAGGGCCTGGAGACCATTGGCAATGCGGCGTTCTTCTTTGCAAGCGGCCTGACCAGCCTGAACCTGCCTGACAGCATCAGGTCCATCGGTGCGATGGCGCTCAACGGTGTTTCCAAGGCGCCGCTGACCATCCCGGCCTCCGTTGAATTTATCGGCGACTCCGCCTTCAGCGGCTCCGGCGTGGTGGACGGCGATCTCCCGGAGGGGCTGACCTACCTCGGCGATAAGGCCTTCTCAAATTGCACGGGCCTGACGAGCATCACCCTGCCCTCCACGGTGGAGACCTACGGCCCCAACATCTTCTATGGCTGCTCCAATGTCACCTATGTCGAGCTGCCGCAGAACATGGAAAAGATCCCGAACGGCCTGCTCTGGAGCTGCACCAGTCTGAAGCGCATCTACATCCCGTCCTCTGTCAGGGAAATCGGAAACGCTGCCTTCTACAGCTCCGGCATCGAGAAGCTGAACCTGCCGGACGGCCTGCAGAAGATCGAGCCGTGGGCCTTCTGCTCCACGAAGCTCAAGGAAATCATCATTCCGGATTCCGTCGGGACCATTGGATTCCGTGCCTTTATCTACTGCGACGGCGTGGAGAACTGCGTGGTCGGCTCCGGCGTGAAGGAGATCGGTCAGGACGCCTTCTACTTCTGGAACAACAAGTTTGAGGATCAGACCGGTGTCATGCACGCTAAGACCACCGAGCAGGCCAAGCTCCTGCGCTACTCCGGCTATGGTCACGAGATCCTGATCAACGGCGCGCCCTACACCTCCTACTTCGGCGGTCAGTTCGCCGTGGACGGCATCAGCTATATGCCCACCTCCGACACCACCGTCCGTGTCACTGCCATCAGCGACGACGCCAAGACCGAGACCTTCTCCATCCCGGCCACCGTTACCAACGAGGGCGACGGCCGCACCTATGCCGTCACCGAGCTGGCGGACCGCCTCCTGTTCCAGAACCAGTCGGTTCTGACCATGCTGGATTTGCCCGATACCATCGAGAAGACCGGCGACCGCACCTTTGACCAGATGTTCAATGTCCGTACCTTCGGCAAGCTGCCCGCCAACCTGAAGTCCGTCGGCTATCAGTCCTTCGGCTACCTCGGCTGGGAGATGCGGCTGGAGCAGCAGGGCCTGATCCCGGCCTGGCAGACCGACGTACTGGACATCCCCGGCAGCATCGAATTCATGGACCAGTGCGCCTTTGCGGGCAACCGTTATAAGACCATCAACGTCGGCGAGGGCATCACCTACCTGAGCTACTACTCCCTGTACGGCAACAAGGAGGCCAAGGAGATCAATCTGCCCAGCACCCTGAAGCGGGTCGAGGAAAGTGCACTCTATGACTGCAGGAATGCAAAGATCAACCTGCCGGACAGCCTGGAGTACATCGGCAAGTCCGCCTTCGCGGGCGATCTGGACGGCGAGACCATCCATCTGCCGGAGAACCTGCAGTATCTCGGCGATACGGCCTTCGGCACGCAGATGTACACCGCGGACTACAGCTCCAAGTATTGGGTCGGCCCGACCACCATTTATCTGAACGGCTCCCTCAGCAACATCGGCGCCCGTGTCTTCCGCCCGGATGCCAAGGTCATCGCCGTGCTGAACAGCCAGCGCAACAAGGTCGCGGGCTTCACCGATCTGAATGAGCTGCCCACCGTCATCTGGGACGGTAAGACCGACATTGGCTACAACGACGGCTCCTGCATCCCCGAGGGCGTGACCGTCACCCTGCGCGGCAATGTTACCATCGACGGCAAGCTCTGCATCGAGGGCAAGCTCATCGTCCCGTTTGACGCAAAGCTCACCATCACGAAGGACGCAGTCATCCTCGGCGAGGACAACATCGTCTATGAGGGCTGCAAGCACGAGCATGTCAAGGAGAACATCGTTCCCGCTACCTGCACCGAGGACGGCAGCAAGACCGTCGTCTGCGAGGACTGCGGCGAGACCCTCTCCACCGAGGTCATCCCGGCCAAGGGCCACAGCTTCGGCGACTGGACCGTCACGAAGGAGGCTACCTGCTTCGAGGACGGCGAGGAGAGCCGTACCTGCCCCGTCTGCAAGTATGTTGAGACGCGTCCGATCTTCGCGAACTCCGACCACTGCCCGTCCAAGGCCTTCACCGACCTTGACGCGGACGCCTGGTACCACGAAGGCGTGGACTACGCCCTGACGAACGGCCTCATGAACGGCGTCGGCAGCGGCAAGTTCGAGCCGGACGGCCAGCTGACCCGCGCGCAGCTCGTCACCGTGCTCTACCGCGCAGCGGGCGAGCCCGACACCGGCAAGCAGGTCAACCCGTTCACCGATGTGGCGGACGACGCCTGGTACACGAAGGCCGTCATCTGGGCCGCGAACAACGGCATCGTCAACGGCGTCGCCAAGAATGTCTTCGCGCCGGATGCCAGCATCACCCGCGAGCAGATCGCCACCATGCTCTACCGTTACGCCGGTGCAGAGGCTGCCAAGGAAGACAAGCTCTCCGCCTTCCCGGATGCCGCCAAGGTCTCCGATTGGGCGAAGGAAGCCCTGAACTGGGCCGTTGCCAGCGGCCTGATCAACGGTGTCGCCGATGCCAACGGCACGGCCAACCTCGAGCCGCAGGCTACCGCGACCCGCGCACAGATCGCCACGATCCTCATGCGCTTCTGCGAGATGAGCAAGTAAACCTCACACAGAGAAAAAGCACAGCTTCGGCTGTGCTTTTTCTGTTTCTCCTCCATTTCAAGCTATATATTATAAAGGTAGAAGCTCCTGGGATATTCTCAGGAGCTTACTTTTTGTCCAAAAGGAGGAAGCGAAAATGTTCGACGATCAAAAATTTCTGACGCGCGGGATAGAAAGCGAGATTCCCGCATGGCTTGTTCATCTTATGTGGCACATAGTGCTCACGATGGAGGTCGAGGAAAAAGACTACCTGCAGGTATTCAGGCTGACGAAAACGCCGACCGGTCAGCACATCGTCCACGAGCAGGAGCAGCCGCCCTATCGTTATGAACTCGATGTACCGTGTGACGATGCCGTAAGCGCGAAGGTGTTCGTCATCGACGATTTAACGCATTCCACTATGCTGCTTGCCGAAGAGTATTGATATTAACCAAACGAAATGGAGGACTAACCAATGAGTGAAACAAGAATTTGTGCAAACTGTGGTGCGGAGCATCCGATTGACGAAATGTTCCAAGTAGAGAATATGTTTGAGGTAGAAGGCGACTGGCTCTGCGAGGATTGCGCCGACCGGTTGACCGTAATCTGCGACCACTGCAACGAACGGATTTATGAGGAAAATGCTGTCGAGGATGACACGCACATACTCTGCGATCACTGCTTTGATGAGTACTATGTTCGCTGCGATGACTGTGGGCGTATTATCCACCGCGACCGCGCGTACTGGGACGGTGATGACAACGCTTATTGCGCGTCCTGCTGGGATGAACACTGTGACATTATCCATGAATACAGCTATACGCCCGACCTTGTATTCCACGGAAAAGGTCTGCGGCATTTCGGCGTTGAGCTCGAAATCGACGACGGCGGTACGGTAAACAGCAACGCGCAGAAGCTGCTTGACATCGCGAACAAGGACGCAGAAAATCTCTACATCAAAACGGACGGCAGTCTGGATGAAGGCTTGGAGCTCGTTACACATCCGATGACGCTCGAATACCACTTGAACGAAATGCCGTGGGCGGAAGTCCTCCGCAAAGCGCAGAGCATGGGGTACCTCAGCCACGCGGCAGGAACCTGCGGA
>ERZ772886.3444-NODE-3444-length-11431-cov-9.241385_pt1 | contig 11431 bp, 11 predicted proteins | sample MGYA00512128_ERZ772886 | MGnify/ENA primary metagenome ERZ772886 (study PRJEB29015, sample SAMEA2737698) | human gut metagenome | biome: human gut; feature: human-associated habitat; material: faeces | place: China | collected 2012 ... | reverse complement strand
TGGAAGCTTTGTGTTTGTTTCTTGTCTTGTAACCCATTGCAGGCTTGCCCCAAGGCGTCATAGGACCGGGATGTCCAACAGGAGACTTGCCTTCGCCGCCGCCGTGCGGGTGGTCGTTCGGGTTCATAACGGAGCCGCGGACCGTCGGGCGGATGCCCATGTGGCGGGTACGGCCGGCCTTGCCGATGTGCACGTTCTCATGGTCGATGTTGCCGACCTGACCGATGACTGCAACGCAGTTCGGGCGAACGAGGCGGACTTCGCCGGACGGCAGACGGACCTGCGCAAACTGCGCGTCCTTTGCCATCAGCTGGGCGTAGTCGCCGGCGGAGCGGACGAGCTGTGCGCCGCGGCCGGGGTTGATCTCGATGTTGTGGATGATGGTACCGACGGGGATATTGGCCAGCGGCAGGCAGTTGCCGGGCTTGATATCAGCGGCGGCGGAAGAGACGACGGTGTCGCCGGTCTTCAGACCGACAGGCGCAAGGATGTAGCGGAGCTCGCCGTCTTCGTACTTGACCAGAGCGATGAACGCGCTGCGGTTCGGGTCGTACTCGATGCGCTGGACAGTTGCCGGCATATCGAGCTTGTCGCGGCGGAAGTCGATGATGCGGTACTTGCGCTTGTTGCCGCCGCCGCGATGGCGGACGGTGATGCGGCCGTAGCTGTTGCGGCCCGCGTTCTTCTTGACAGTCTCAAGAAGGCTGCGTTCAGGCTTTGCCTTTTTGTCTACGCCGTCGAACGCGGAAACAGTCATGTTTCTTCTCGACGGGGTATACGGCTTAAAAGATTTGATCGCCATATTGCGTTACTCTCCTTACAAATTGATTAGACCATACCCTCGAAGAACTCGATGGTCTTGGAATCGGCAGTCAGCTTGACCATGGCCTTCTTCCAGCTGGCACGGCGGCCTGCGGGAGCGGCGCCCTGGCGCTTTTCCTTGCCTTCCATACGGATGGTGTTGACTTTTTCGACCTTCACGCCGAAGATCTCCTCGACAGCCTTCTTGATCTCGACCTTGTTGGCGTCGATCGCAACCTGGAAGACATATTTCTTGTCTTCGGTGGCTTCCATGGACTGTTCGGTGATGACGGGCTTGATGATGATATCGTAAGCGGTCTTCATTATGCGAACACCTCCTCAATCTTTGCAAGAGCAGCTTTGTCAACGACGAGCTTCTTTGCGTTCAGAATGTCGTAGACGTTGATCAGGTTGGCGAAGGTCACCAGAACGCCGGGGATGTTGGCCGCGCTCTTGACAACGACTTCGTTGTTTTCAGCGGTGACGACCAGAGCCTTGGTATCGGCGCCGACAGCCTTCAGGAACGAAGCCATGGGCTTGGTCTTGATGGCGTCCAGCTTGATCTCGTCGATGACGACGATGTTTTCTTCCTGTGCCTTCGCGCTCAGGACGGACTTGAGAGCCAGTCTCTTGACCTTCTTGTTGAGCGTGTAGCTGTAGTCGCGCGGCTTCGGCGCAAACGCGACGCCGCCGTGGGTCCACACCGGGCTGCCCTTGTAGCCGGCGCGTGCGCGGCCGGTGCCCTTCTGGCGCCAGGGCTTGGCGGTGGAGTAGGAAACCTCGCCCTTGGTCAGCGCGCTCTGCGTGCCCTGACGGCAGTTGGCCAGGTGGTTCTTCACGGAGTCGTGCAGGACGGACTCGTTGGGCTCAACACCGAAAACGGCTTCGGAGAGCGCCACTTCGCCGACCTGATCGCCGGCCATATTAAACAACTTAGCAGTAGGCATATTCGCTCTCTCCTTTCCTTACTTTCTTGCAGAAGCCTTCTGCGGGTTACGACCGGAGGCCTTCTGCGGGTTGGTGCTGATGCCGGCGTCGCCCTTCTTGACGACGGTCTTCTTGACGGTGCTCTTGATATAGACAATGCCGCCCTTCGGGCCGGGGATCGCGCCGCGCACAACGATCATGTTGAGCTCGGGATCGACCTTGACCACGTCGAGGTTCTGGACGGTGACCTGATCCACGCCCATGTGGCCGGCCTGCTTCTTACCCGGGAAGATACGGGAAGGATCGGTGCTCGAGCCCATGGAGCCGGCGTGACGGTGCACAGGACCACCGCCGTGGCTGGTCGGGGTACGGCCCTGGCCGAAGCGCTTGATGACGCCGGCGTAGCCGTGGCCCTTGCTGATGCCGGTGATGTCGACCTTGTCGCCTTCCTTGAAGGTGTCGGCCTTGATGACATCGCCCACATTGACAGAGGCGCAGTCCTCGAGACGGAACTCTTTGAGATGCTTCTTGTAGCCGACACCCGCCTTGTCCAGGTGGCCCTTCTCGGGCTTGGTCAGCTTCTTCTCGGCGACGTCCTCGTAGCCGAGCTGGACGGCTTCATAGCCTTCCTTTTCCTTGGTCATCTTGCCGGTGACCGTGCAGGGGCCTGCCTCGATCACGGTGACGGGGACGACCTTGCCTGCTTCATCGAAGATCTGCGTCATGCCGACCTTTTTACCGATGATGGCTGTTTTCATACATGTTCCTCCTTCAGGTTATTGGTCAGCTCGCTTAGCTCATGGCCAGAGGCTGCTGACTTGACCCGTCCGCACACGCAAGCTGCGGACTGCGGGTTTGTAAATATGCGCTCGCGCGCAGGGTTAACGGGGTGTGCTTACAGCTTGATGTCGATCTCGACACCGGCCGGCAGCTCCAGATTCATCAGAGCCTCGACCGTCTTCTGGGTCGGGTTCATGATGTCGATCAGGCGCTTGTGGGTGCGGCGCTCAAACTGCTCGCGGCTGTCCTTATACTTATGAACAGCGCGCAGGATGGTGACGATCTCGGTCTTCGTCGGCAGCGGAATGGGGCCGGAGACCTTCGCGTCGGTACGCTTTGCGGTTTCGACGATCTTCTCCGCCGCCTTGTCGATCAGCTGGTGATCGTAGGCCTTGAGGCGGATACGGATCATTTTCTTGTTGCTCGTGGTTGCCATGTTGTTTCCTCCGTTACGAATTTTTTTGGCGGCATTGGCTCCGCCTGGTTCGCACGGATGAGATCGCCATACACCGTTCCGTGCGTATCAAACCCTGCCCGAAAAACAAACCGGCTCTCGCCGGTATGCAGCCGCGCAGGTGATATACGCAAGTGCTGGCTGACTCAACCGCCCGATCATCTGCCGTGCAAGGGCGCGGCAGCGGACATACTCCACGGAAGTTACCGGAGACGGACTCCGCAATCTCCCGCTTCATCGCAGAATGCACCTGTTTCCGCACAGGCGCTTTATAAGAATAGCAAAAACCCTCCCGAATGTCAAGAGGGTTTTTCGCTCAAACGTAGAAATTTTGCAAAAAAGTTTGTGCAGTCCGCCGAAATTACGCCTCCGGCGGTTCGGGCGGCTCCGCGGCCGCCTCCGCCGCAGTGTGCACGGCGGCTGCGAGCGCATCGGCCTGCCGGAGCAGGTCCTCCGCCCCGGTCAGGAGCGTCTGCCCGGCGGGCGTGAGCGCGACGGTGTGCCGGTCGCGCACGAGCAGCGGCACGCCGAGCTCCCGCTCGAGGGCGGACACGGCGCGGCTGGTCGTCGAGTGGCTGACGAAGAGCTGACCGGCCGCGCGGGTAAAACTGCGGCAGGCGGCAACGGTGCAGAAAATGCGCAGCTGTTCCAGTTCCATGGCGGATCCCTTAATAATTAAAGGTATAGGGCATGAGCTCGCTCAGGCGGTTGCTGACATAGCGGCCGCCGCCCATGGCGGACAGCACCTCCATATCGGGCGCGAACTCGGCCAGAAACTGCCGGCACGCGCCGCAGGGGTAGCAATAGTGCTCGCCGTCGCCGTAGACGGCGATGCGCACAAAGTCGCGGCGGCCCTCGCTGACGGCCTTGCAGGCGGCGGTGCGCTCGGCACAGATAGTGCTGCCGAGGGCAGCGTTTTCAATGTTGCAGCCGGTAAAGACCGTGCCGTCGCGGCACTCGAGCGCCGCGCCGACGGCGAAGTGGGAATACGGCACATAGGCATTGCGGGAGGCCTGCTCGGCCAGATTAATCAGTTGACGATCTGTCATGATCCTGCTCTCCTTCCGTTTGTTTGGGGACTGCGAACACAATATATTTATAGCCGAAGTAGTTGAACAGCGCGACCTCGAGCGTGACGCCGACCTTGGCGATGTACGGGTTGAGGCCGAAGTGCGTCAGCAGGCCGATCATCACCTCGCTCACGCCGAGGGACACCACGTTCCACATCACAAAGCGCAGGCACTGCCGCCAGCGGGCGATGTGCCCGTCGCGGAAGGTGATGCGGCCGTTGAGAAAATAGCTGCAGACCGTGCCGACAAAGTAGCCGATGGCCTGGCAGATCACGGGCGTGAAGTGCAGCAGCTCATGTGCAGTTGTGAACGCCACCCAGTCCATGCCCGTGTCAAAGCAGCCGACGAGCGCATAGGTGGCAAAGCGCCTGGCGCGCGCAATCCACTCTTGTTTCATGCGTTATTGATCTTCCAATCCGTGATGTTGTGGAAAATGTTGTACTTCGTGGGAGAAAAGCCGCCGACGGCGCCGCGGTGCACGTACAGGCAGTGCTTTTCAAAGCAGACGGGCACGATGGGCGCGGTGTCCGAAATGGTCTGGAGCATGGTGCTGCAGGCCGCTGCGCGGTCGGAATCCGCGGCGGCGAGGTAGGCGTTGATGACATCGGCATACGTGCCGGTCGTGATGCCGCCGTAATTGAGCGAGCCACCGGCCTTGAGCAGCGCCGAGAGATCGAAGTCCGCCGGGAGGGCGACCTCGCCGTAGTACATATCAAACTTGCCGCCCTTGAGCGCATCCTGATAATTGTCCCAGCTGAGCTCGCGCACCTTCACGGGGATGCCGATGCTCGTGAGGTCGGCCGCGATCTTGTTGGCCATGCTGACCTTGGTCGTGCTGTCGGCATAGACGATCAGCGAGAGACTGATATCGAGCGGGGACTGCCCGTCGGGCATGTACTCGCGCTCACCGTCGCCGTCGTAGTCGACGATCTTCAGCTCGTCGAACAGCTTCTTTGCCTTATCCAGGTCATAGGACAGCGACTCGTTGAGGGCATTGTCATAGAGCGTGCTCGCCGGATGGACGGGCAGCGCAGTGGCGACGGCGCAGTCGTGCAGCAGCGCGACGGCGAACGCGCGGTCGATGACGTAATTGAACGGCTGGCGGTAGCGCGCCGTCATGAAAAAGCTGCTGTTGGTGTTGAAGCCGACATACTGCAGGTTCGTCGTGGCGTACTGGCGCTGGTCGTTCAGGCTCGAAAAGCTCAGGTCCGTGCCGGAGCTGGGGTCACTGAGCGCGAGATCGAGCTGGCCGTTGTCAAACGCGGAGACGATCTCCTCGACCGACTTGCACTCCATGAGATAGACCGTGTCGACGGGCGCTTTGTCCGCGTCCGGGTGGCCGGAATAGACCGTGAGGCTCTGGTGATCGGGCGCAAACTGATACAGCCCCGTGCCGCTGGGGTAGGTGCTGTCGGCCGCGTTGTTTTCGATGACCGGGATGTTCAGCAGCGCGGGAAACTGCGTGTTCGCGCGCGCGAGCGTGACCGTGACGGTGCCGTCATCGCTGTCCTTGACGTCCTTGACGGCGCTCAGGCGGCCGGAATACAGATCCGACGCCATGGCTGTCTGAATGGAATAGGCCGCGTCCTGCGCCGTGAGCGCGTGGCCGTCGTGGAAGGTGCGGCCGGCCGCAACGGTGAAGGTCCAGGTCTCCCCGTCGTCGCTGCTCCACTCGGTGAACAGGCCGGGCCCGGCCTCGAAGGCATCGGTAAGCTCCGTGAGCGTCTCGTACACGAGGCCGCAGACGGCGAGATTATCGGAATTTTGCGTCTTATAGGGGTTCATGCCGGCGGACGCGCTGTAGTTGAGCGTGAACTTGCCGTCGAGCTCGACGGTGGTCTGCGTATCCTTCTGGCCGACGGTGTCGCCGGTGTCGTCCGTGGTCTTCTTGCCGCAGGCCGTGCAGCCGAGCAGCAGCACAAGTGCGAGCGCGAACGCGAGCACGCGGGTCAGGTGCAAATGTTTCATGGTGTTCCCCCTTGGGTCACAGGGTGATGACGGCGGCCTGCACGCCGCGGCGGCCGTCCGTCGCGCGGTGCGACCAGAACACGTCCGGCCGGCACATGGTGCAGGCGTCCGACACGGCGATCTGCCCCGCCGGGACGCCGAGCTGCACAAGTCTCCGGGCGTTGACGCCCTTGAGATCGAGCAGGGCCTTGCCGTCCGCGCGCGGGCACGCGAGCGCACCGAGCGGCGCATGCAGCAGCGCCTCGGCCGCGGCCGCGACCTCGGGCCCGACCTCGAAGCAGCACGCGCCGATGCCGGGGCCGATGGCGGCGCGGATGTCCGCCGGGTGCGCGCCGAGGGCGCACATCTGCGCGACGGCGGCGCCGAGAATATCGGCCACCGAGCCGCGCCAGCCGCAGTGCACCGCGCCGATGACCCCGGCAGCGGGGTCGTGCAGCAGCACAGGCAGGCAGTCGGCCATAAAGACCGCGAGCGGGACGCCCGGTTCGTTCGTGACAAAGCCGTCGCAGGCAAAGCGCGGCTCCAGCTCCGGCGGCTGCGCGTCGGCGGCGTGCGCGATGCGCACGTCTGCGCTGTGGATCTGCCGCGCATACACCGCGCGTGTGAGATCCAGCCCGGCGGCCGCGCCGAGCCGCCGCCAGTTTTCACGCACGTTTTCCGGCGTGTCGCCGCGGCGGACGCTGAGGTTCAGGCTCTCGAGCACGCCGGTGCTCACGCCGCCGAGGCGGGTGGAAAAGGCGTGGCGCGCCGGGATGTTCGGCGCGGTCAGATACGCTGCGCCGCGCTGTGCGTGCAGCGGGAATGTGATCTCTGCGTACATCACTGATCCTTGCCGCAGCAGTCTTTATACTTCATGGGCAGACCGTTCGGACGCAGCTTGCCGCACGGGCACGGGTCGTTGCGGCCGGGCTTCTTGGTACGGCGGACGGGGCGCTTCTTCTCGCTGTCGTCCCCGCCGGCATTGGCCACGGCGCCGCGGGCGACGGTCTTGCGCTCAAGCTTCTGCTCGCGGCGCACGCGCACCGTGAACAGGCGGCGCACCGTCTCGGTCTGGATACCGTTGACCATCTCGTCGAACATATCAAAGCCGGCGCGCTTATACTCATCGACCGGCTTGACGTTGCCGTAGGCGCGCAGGCCGATGCCCTGACGCAGGTCGTCCATGGCCTCGAGGTGATCCATCCAGTATTCGTCGACTACGCGCAGCATGACCACGCGCTCGAGCTCGCGCATGAGCGGCGTGCCGTCCGGCTGCAGGCCGAAGGCTTCCTCGCGCGCGGCATAGGCCTTCATGGCGCAGTCATAGACAGCGTCGGAGAGCGTGTCGGGCGTGAGCTTGTGCAGTTCCTCGGCCGTATAGCTCAGGTCGCACGGGAAGAGCTTTTCGAGCGGGGCGAGGATCTCGTGCAGATCCTTGTCGTTTTCGGGGTGGTGCTCGGCCATACCGGCGGCAATGTCGCCGGTGATGACGGTGCGGATCATGTGCTGGACGTGCTCCTGCAGATCCTCGCCGTCGAGCACCTTGCGGCGCTCTTCATAGATAACGTTGCGCTGCACGTTCATGACATCGTCATATTCGAGCACGTTCTTACGGGCCTGGAAGTTGCGGCTCTCGACCGTGCGCTGGGCCTGCTCGATGGCGTTGGAGAGCATCTTGTGGTCGAGCGGCGTGTCCTCGTCGACGCGCAGCGTCTCCATCATGCTCTGCATACGCTCGGAGCCGAACAGACGCATGACGTCGTCCGTGAGCGCGATGTAAAAGCGGCTCTCGCCGGGGTCGCCCTGACGGCCGGAGCGGCCGCGCAGCTGGTTGTCGATGCGGCGGGACTCGTGCCGCTCGGTGCCGATGATATACAGGCCGCCGGCCGCGCGCACACGGTCCGCTTCGGCGTCGATGCTCTTTTTGTGCTCGGCCATGCGCTCGGCAAACAGGGCGCGGGCCTTGAGGATCTCTTCGTCCTCGGTCTCGGCATAGCCGGTGGCCTCGGCGATGACCTCCTCCGAGAAGCCGGCCTTGCGCAGGTCGGCCTTGGCCAGATACTCGGCGTTGCCGCCGAGCATGATGTCCGTGCCGCGGCCGGCCATGTTCGTTGCGATCGTGACAGCGCCGAACTTACCGGCCTGCGCGACGATCTCGGCCTCTTTCTCGTGGTGCTTGGCGTTGAGGACGTTGTGCGGGACGCCCGCCTTGCGCAGGAGCTTGGACAGGTGCTCGCTCTTTTCGATCGACACCGTGCCGACCAGCACCGGCTGGCCCTTTTCATGGCAGACGCGGATCTGCTCGATGATGGCGCGCAGCTTGCCGGCCTCGTTTTTATACACAACGTCGGGGTTGTCGATGCGGATGACGGGCTTGTTCGTCGGGATCTCGATGATGTCGAGGTTATAGATGGCCGCGAACTCCTCTTCCTCGGTCATGGCCGTGCCGGTCATGCCGGAGAGCTTGCCGTAGAGACGGAAGTAGTTCTGGAACGTGATGGTCGCCAGCGTCTTGTTCTCGCTCTGCACGCGCACGTGCTCCTTGGCCTCGATGGCCTGGTGCAGGCCGTCGCTGTAGCGGCGGCCGAGCATGAGGCGGCCGGTGAACTCATCGACGATGATGACCTCGCCGTCTTTGACGACGTAGTCAATGTCGCGCTTCATGATGCCGTGGGCGCGGATGGCCTGGTCGATGTGGTGCACGAGCGTGGCGTTTTCGATGTCCGCGAGATTTTCCAGGCCGAAGGCCGTCTCGGCCTTGGCGATGCCGCGGGCGGTGAGCGTCGCGGTGCGGGCCTTTTCGTCGACGACGTAGTCGGCGTCGAGGTCCTCGTCCTCCTCTTCCTTGTCGTCGATGGAGGCGTAGGACTTGCACGTCAGGCGGGCGGCAAAGTCCTCCGCCTGACGGTAGAGGTCGGTGCTCTCATCGCCCTGACCGGAGATGATGAGCGGGGTGCGCGCCTCATCAATGAGGATGGAGTCCACCTCGTCGACGATGGCGAAGGCGTGGCCGCGCTGCACCATCTGGGATTTGTAGATGGCCATGTTGTCACGCAGGTAGTCAAAGCCCATCTCGTTGTTCGTGCCGTAGGTGATGTCGGCCGCGTAGGCCTGCTGGCGCTCGGCGCTCGACATGTCGTGCACGATCAGGCCGACGCTCAGGCCAAGGAAGCGGTAGACCTTGCCCATCCACTCACTGTCACGGCGGGCGAGGTAATCATTGACGGTGACGATGTGCACGCCCTCACCGGTGAGCGCGTTGAGATACGCCGGCAGGACGGCGACGAGGGTCTTGCCCTCGCCGGTCTTCATCTCGGCGATGCGGCCCTGATGCAGCACGATGCCGCCGATGAGCTGCACGCGGAACGGCTTCATGCCCAGTACGCGCCACGCGGCCTCGCGCGCCGTGGCAAACGCCTCCGGCAGCAGGTCGTCGAGCGACTCGCCGTCGGCATAGCGCTGCTTGAACTCGTCGGTCTTGGCGCGCAGCTGCTCGTCCGTGAGCGCGGCGTACTCGTCCGACATGGCTTCGATTTTATCAGCGATCGGGTAGAGCCGCTTGAGCTCATGGTCGCTGTGAGTACCAAATATTTTTTTGAGAAAACCCATTTGTTGACACTCCTTGTCCAGTGTAATTTAGGATTATACCATACATTTATGAATAAAAAAAGAGCGAATCGGCCCCGCGATAAATTTTTACCGGATCGGGCATTTTCCCATTGCCGGAATGCGTCGAATGCTGTAGAATATATGTTTGTTTGATAGCTTGAAACAGAGGAGAGAAGCATCTATGCAGGCGATCGGCTTTGACAATGACAAATACCTCCGGATGCAGTCGGAAAAGATCCGCGAACGCATCGGCCAGTTCGGCGGCAAGCTGTATCTGGAGTTCGGCGGCAAACTCTTTGACGACTACCACGCATCGCGCGTGCTGCCGGGCTTCGCCCCCGACAGCAAGGTGCGCATGCTCATGGAGATGCGCGACGAGGCGGAGATCATCATCGCCATCTCGGCGGATGATATCGAGCGCAACAAGCGCCGCGGCGACCTCGGCATCACCTACGACGACGACACTCTGCGCCTGATCGACGCATTCCAGGGCTGCAGGCTGTACGTCGGCAGCGTCGTCATCACGCACCACCGCGGCCAGCCCGCGGCGGAAAAGTTCCAGCGCCGGCTCGAGACGCTCGGCATCCGCGTGTACCGGCACTACATCATCCCGGACTACCCGTCCGACGTTGCGCGCATCGTCAGCGACGACGGCTTCGGCCGCAACGACTACATCGAGACGACGCGCAGCCTCATCGTCGTGACCGCGCCCGGCCCCGGCAGCGGCAAGATGGCCACGTGCCTGAGCCAGCTCTATCACGAGCACAAGCACGGCGTGTGCGCGGGCTACGCCAAGTTTGAGACGTTCCCGATCTGGAACCTGCCGCTGCGCCACCCCGTGAACCTCGCCTACGAGGCCGCGACCGTCGACCTCGACGACGTGAACATGATCGACCCCTTCCACCTCGAGGCCTACGGTGTGACGACCGTCAACTACAACCGCGACGTGGAGATCTTCCCCGTGCTCAACGCCATGTTCCAGCGCATCTACGGCAGCTCGCCGTACAAGAGCCCCACGGATATGGGCGTGAACATGGCGGGCTACTGCATCAGCGACGACGCCGTGTGCTGCGCCGCCGCCAGGCAGGAGATCCTCCGCCGCTACTACGCCACCGCCTGCGCGCAGCTGCGCGGCCTGTGCGCCCCGGTCGAGACGCAGCGGCAGGAGCTGCTGCTCAACCAGCTCGGCCTGACGGCGGCCGACCGCCCGGTCGTGGGCGCGGCACTCTGGCGCGCCGAGGAGACCGGCGCCCCCGCCGTCGCCATCGAGATGCCCGACGGCACGATCATCACCGGCAAGACCTCTTCCCTGCTCGGCGCGAGCTCGGCCTGCCTGCTCAACGCGCTCAAATACCTCGGCGGCATCCCGAAGGACGTCACGCTCATCTCGCCCGAGATTATCGAGCCGATCCAGCACCTGAAGGTCGAGCATCTGGGCAACCACAACCCGCGCCTGCACACCGACGAGGTGCTCGTGGCGCTGAGCATCTGCGCCGTGAGCGACCCGACCGCCGAGATCGCCATGCAGCAGCTCGAAAAGCTCGCGCACTGCGAGGCGCACTCGTCCGTCATCCTCTCGCACGTGGACGAAAACGTGTTCAAAAAGCTCGAGGTGAACATCACGTTCGAGCCGCGCTTCCAGACAAAGAAGCTCTTTCACCGCTGAAATATCCGCGGGGACGGCCTGCGCCGTCCCCCGGTTTGCGATTTTTTCGCATTTTGAACAGGTTTTGCTTGACAAACACCGCGCAGGGATGGTATATTCGTAAAGCTGAATGTGGGACGACCTCTGCGGGTGTAGTTCAATGGTAGAACACCAGCCTTCCAAGCTGGATACGTGGGT
>ERZ772886.3443-NODE-3443-length-11434-cov-6.094912_pt1 | contig 11434 bp, 7 predicted proteins | sample MGYA00512128_ERZ772886 | MGnify/ENA primary metagenome ERZ772886 (study PRJEB29015, sample SAMEA2737698) | human gut metagenome | biome: human gut; feature: human-associated habitat; material: faeces | place: China | collected 2012 ... | reverse complement strand
AAGAGACAGTGGACGAGGTAATACGCATTTTGAAATCGGAGTTTGAAGAAGAAGATCCTTCAATTGAAAATAAAGATGAAATTAAAGATTAAAAGTTGCGATACAATATAATGCAGCAGACTTTTATTTCTTAATTCTCAATTTTCAATTAAACAAGCTCCATTTATTCATTAATTTTAAAATATGACGATAAGGTTAAACAAAGTTACAAGAGATTTGAACGTAGGAATCGCGACGGTAGTTGAGTTCCTGCAAAAGAAAGGGCATACCGTTGAGGCTAATCCTAATACCAAAATTAGCGAGGAGCAATACGCTATACTCGTAAAAGAGTTTAGTACAGATAAGAACCTTAGACTTGAATCGGAGCGTTTCATACAGGAACGTCAGAATAAGGAACGTAATAAGGCGTCGGTATCGATTGAGGGCTTCGAAAAGCAGCCCGAAAAGCCGAAGTCGGAAGATGTGATTAAGACAGTCGTACCTGAGGATGCACGTCCGAAGTTTAAACCTGTCGGAAAAATTGATTTGGATAAACTGAATGGTCGTAAACCTGAAAAGGTGGAGAAAGAGCCGGAACAGAAACAAGAAGTACCTGTTGTAGAACGGCCCGTCGTTAAACCCGAAGTGAAAAAGGAGCCCGAGAAGAGAGAACCCGAGGTGAAGGAGGAAGAGGTGGTGACACCTCCTGTTTCTGTAGTAGAGCCTACTCCAGTGGTGGTTGAACCCGTAGTAGTGCCGGAACCTGTAGTGGAGACGAAGCCGGTAGAAGTTGAAAAAGTAGTAGAAGAAGTGAAAAAAGAAGAGCCGAAGGTAGTAGAAACTGCACCTGTGAAGGCGGAAGAACATAAAGAAGAAAAAAAGGTGGAAACTGCACAGGCTGAAGTAACCCCGGTAGCAGAAAAAGCTCCGGAGGATGATGGTGTTTTCAAAATCCGTCAACCGGAATTAGGCGCGAAGATCAATGTGATCGGTCAGATCGACTTGGCTGCATTGAACCAGTCTACTCGTCCGAAGAAGAAATCGAAGGAAGAGAAGCGTCGCGAACGTGAAGAGAAAGAGAAAATCCGTCAGGATCAGAAGAAACTGATGAAGGAAGCCATCATCAAAGAAATCCGTAAGGATGATTCTAAAGTGGTGAAGAACGGTCCGAAAGAAAGCGCGGATGCTGCTAAGAAAAAACGTAACCGTATCAATAAAGAAAAGGTAGACGTTAATAACGTTGCGACTTCCAACTTTGCTGCACCGAGACCTAATATACAAGGTAAAGGCGGCAATGGTAATAACAACGGTCAGGGCGGACAAGGAAATAATAACAGAAGAAATAACAACAATAATAAGGATCGCTTCAAGAAGCCGGTTATCAAACAGGAAGTGAGCGAGGAAGACGTAGCAAAACAGGTAAAAGAAACTCTTGCACGTCTGACAACCAAAGGTAAGAACAAGACGTCCAAATACCGTAAAGAAAAACGTGAAATGGCTTCCAACCGTATGCAGGAACTGGAAGATCAGGAAATGGCAGACAGCAAGGTATTGAAGTTGACCGAGTTCGTTACAGCTAACGAACTGGCAACGATGATGGATGTATCTGTCAATCAGGTTATCGCTACTTGTATGAGTATTGGTATCATGGTTTCTATCAACCAGCGTCTGGATGCGGAAACAATCAATCTGGTGGCAGAAGAGTTCGGATTCAAGACAGAATATGTAAGTGCGGAAGTGGCACAAGCTATCGTTGAAGAAGAAGATGCTCCGGAAGATTTGCAACCGCGCGCTCCGATTGTAACGGTGATGGGACACGTTGACCACGGTAAGACTTCTTTGCTCGACTATATCCGTAAGGCGAACGTAATTGCCGGTGAAGCCGGAGGTATTACACAGCATATCGGTGCATATAACGTGCAACTGGAAGACGGTCGCCGTATCACGTTCCTCGATACTCCGGGTCACGAAGCGTTTACCGCTATGCGTGCACGTGGTGCGAAAGTAACGGATATTGCTATCATTATTGTGGCTGCCGATGATAACGTGATGCCGCAGACAAAGGAAGCAATCAATCACGCGATGGCTGCCGGTGTACCTATTGTATTTGCAATCAATAAGGTAGATAAACCGACTGCAAATCCGGATAAGATTAAAGAAGAACTGGCTGCAATGAATTACCTTGTTGAAGAATGGGGTGGTAAATATCAGTCACAAGATATCTCTGCCAAGAAAGGTATGGGTGTGGAAGACTTGCTGGAAAAAGTATTGCTCGAAGCGGAAATGCTCGACCTGAAGGCAAATCCGAACCGTAATGCTACGGGTTCCATCATCGAATCTTCACTGGATAAGGGACGCGGATATGTAGCTACTGTATTGGTATCTAACGGTACTTTGAAAGTAGGAGACATCGTATTGGCGGGAACCAGCTACGGACGTGTGAAGGCTATGTTCAACGAACGTAACCAACGCGTCAAGGAAGCAGGACCTTCCGAACCGGCATTGATTCTGGGATTGAATGGTGCTCCTGCCGCAGGTGACACATTCCATGTAGTCGAAAGCGATCAGGAAGCTCGTGAGATCACTAATAAACGTGAGCAGCTGGCTCGTGAACAAGGTTTGCGTACGCAGAAGATCCTTACATTGGATGAATTGGGTCGTCGTATTGCTTTGGGTAACTTCCAGGAATTGAACATCATCGTTAAGGGTGACGTGGACGGTTCTGTTGAAGCATTGAGCGACTCGTTAATCAAGTTGTCTACGGAACAAATTCAGGTAAATGTCATCCATAAGGGTGTAGGAGCAATTTCCGAGTCGGATGTTTCTCTGGCTGCCGCTTCGGATGCGATTATCGTCGGATTCCAGGTACGTCCTTCGGGTGCTGCCGCTAAGATGGCTGAACAGGAAGGTGTCGACATCCGTAAGTACTCTGTCATCTACGATGCAATCGAAGAGGTGAAGGCTGCTATGGAAGGTATGTTGGCTCCGGAACTGAAGGAACAAATCACGGCAACTATCGAAATCCGCGAAGTATTCAACATCACGAAGGTGGGTTTGGTAGCCGGTGCAATGGTGAAGACCGGAAAGGTGAAACGAAGCGACAAGGCTCGTTTGATCCGCGATGGTATCGTCATCTTTACCGGAAACATCAACGCGTTGAAGCGCTTCAAGGACGATGTGAAGGAAGTAGGTACAAACTTCGAGTGTGGTATCAGTCTGGTGAACTGCAACGACATGAAGGTAGGCGATATGATCGAGACATTCGAAGAAATAGAAGTGAAACAGACTTTATGATTTATGAGTTATGATTTATGAATTATAAGGGTATAAGGCCATTCGTGAAGTAATGGTTGCAACAATAGATGGGTGGTAATGTGGTACTATTTTATATGGGACACCACCTTACCACTTTATTGTTTTATCACCTGACAGAAATATAAATCACAGATCATAATCATAGAAACATAAATCATAAATCACAAATCATAAATCACAACGTGGCAACGATTGATATCATTATCCTTATTGTAATAGGCGCCGGAGCGGTGGTAGGCTTTGTAAAAGGCTTTATCCGCCAGTTGGCTTCTATTTTGGGGTTAATAGTCGGGCTGTTGGCGGCGAAAGCTTTGTATGCCTCTTTGGCGGAGAAACTTTGCCCGACAGTGACGGATTCGATGACAGTAGCGCAGGTGTTGGCTTTTATCATGATTTGGATTGCCGTGCCGTTGATTTTTGTACTGATAGCTTCGTTATTGACAAAAGCAATGCAGGCAATTTCGCTGAACTGGCTGAACCGCTGGTTAGGGAGTGGGCTGGGAGCACTTAAGTTTCTGTTGTTAACGAGTGTAGTGATTGGTGCGATAGAGTTTGTGGACAGCGATAATAAGTTAATTAGTGCAACAAAAAAGGAAGAATCTTTGTTATATTATCCGATGGAAACGTTTGCGGGGATCTTTTTCCCTGCTGCGAAGAATATGACGCAACAATATATATTAGAGAATAAAGATAAAGATGCAACAAGAACCCAATAAAATGAAACCCAATCAGAAAGACGAACTTGAAAAGAAGACTGATAATGAGTTTGTCCGGAAATTTGCGGAGGAGAAATATAAATACGGTTTCACCACAGAGGTGCATACGGACATCATTGAGCGTGGACTTAATGAAGATGTCATTCGTCTGATTTCATCGAAAAAAGACGAACCGGAGTGGTTGCTGGAGTTTCGCCTGAAAGCGTACCGCCACTGGCTGACGCTGGAGATGCCGACTTGGGCACATCTCCGTATCCCTGAAATTGACTATCAGTCGATTTCTTATTATGCCGATCCGACGAAGAAGAAAGAAGGACCGAAGAGCATGGAGGAAGTCGATCCTGAATTGATAAAGACGTTTAATAAACTGGGTATTCCTTTGGAGGAACAGATGGCTCTTAGCGGAATGGCGGTGGATGCCGTTATGGACTCCGTTTCCGTAAAGACTACCTTCAAGGAAACGCTGATGGAGAAAGGAATTATCTTCTGCTCGTTCAGTGAAGCCGTGCGGGAACATCCCGATTTGGTGAAGAAATATATGGGCTCGGTGGTAGGTTACCGGGATAATTTCTTTGCCGCGTTGAACTCCGCTGTCTTTTCTGACGGCTCTTTCGTGTATATTCCGAAAGGGGTACGTTGTCCGATGGAACTTTCCACCTATTTCCGTATCAATGCCCGTAACACGGGGCAGTTTGAACGTACGCTGATTGTGGCGGACGACGATTCGTACGTTTCTTATCTGGAAGGATGTACAGCGCCGATGCGGGATGAAAATCAGTTGCATGCGGCTATCGTTGAGATAATTGTGCACGACCGCGCAGAGGTAAAATACAGCACTGTTCAGAACTGGTATCCGGGCGATGCAGAAGGCAAGGGCGGTGTATACAACTTTGTGACTAAACGCGGTAACTGTAAAGGAGTGGACAGTAAATTATCCTGGACACAAGTGGAAACCGGTTCGGCAATCACCTGGAAATATCCTTCCTGTATCCTGACGGGCGATAACTCGACCGCTGAATTCTATTCCGTAGCTGTAACGAACAACTATCAGCAGGCAGATACCGGAACGAAGATGATTCATCTGGGTAAGAACACTCGTAGTACGATTGTAAGTAAAGGCATTTCTGCCGGACATAGTGAGAACTCCTATCGTGGGTTGGTACGCGTGGCCGAGAAAGCGGATAATGCCCGTAATTATAGCCAGTGTGACTCTCTGTTGCTGGGAGATAAATGCGGTGCGCATACTTTCCCTTATATGGATATTCACAATGAAACGGCAGTGGTGGAACATGAAGCCACAACGAGCAAGATCAGTGAAGACCAGATATTCTATTGCAACCAGCGCGGTATTCCGACAGAAGACGCTATCGGGCTTATTGTGAACGGATATGCAAAGGAAGTATTGAATAAACTTCCGATGGAATTTGCGGTAGAAGCACAGAAACTGCTTACTATCTCGTTGGAAGGAAGTGTGGGATAGTGATATAATGTAGAAAACTACATTATATCAGATTACAATATACATAATATACTTGCTTTATGAAAACATTAGGTAAATTGTTAATTTTGATATCAGCATATATTGCTGAAGGTTGTAAATTAGCCTGGTATCATATCAAACGTGAATTTCTAAAAGGTTATTATAGTAAGTAAATATTAATATATAAAGAAACGATTAATTAGTAAATATAATCATGTTAGAAATAAAAGACCTGCATGCCAGCATTAATGGCAAAGAGATATTGAAAGGTATTAACCTGACGGTGAATCCCGGTGAGGTGCACGCTATTATGGGGCCGAATGGTTCCGGTAAAAGTACGCTTTCTTCCGTATTGGTGGGAAATCCGGCTTTTGAGGTAACAAAAGGTTCGGTCACGTTTTATGGAAAGAACCTGTTGGAGTTGAGTCCTGAAGATCGTAGCCATGAAGGAATCTTTCTTAGTTTCCAGTATCCGGTAGAGATTCCGGGTGTGAGCATGGTCAACTTTATGCGTGCTGCTGTGAATGAGCAACGCAAATATAAAGGTCTGCCTGCGCTGACAGCCAGTGAGTTTCTGAAACTGATGCGTGAGAAACGTGCGGTGGTAGAGCTGGATAATAAGTTGGCTAACCGTTCGGTGAATGAAGGCTTTTCGGGTGGTGAAAAGAAACGGAACGAGATCTTTCAGATGGCCATGTTGGAACCGCGGTTGAGCATCCTCGATGAGACAGATTCCGGTTTGGATATTGATGCGCTCCGTATTGTTGCAGAAGGAGTGAACAAACTGAAAACTCCTGAAACAAGCACAATCGTTATTACTCACTACCAACGTTTGCTTGATTATATCAAACCTGATATTGTACATGTCCTTTATAAAGGTCGTATCGTAAAAACTGCCGGACCGGAACTTGCGCTGGAACTGGAAGAAAAAGGATATGATTGGATCAAGAAAGAAGTAGGAGAATAACAAATAATAAGTTATGATAGTTGAACAACAATATATAGACCTCTTCTCACAGACGGAAGCAATGATCTGCAAGCATAGCGCCGAAGTGCTGAATGCGCCTCGTGCAGCTGCATTTGCCGATTTTGAGCGCCTCGGATTTCCGACCCGTAAGATGGAGAAGTACAAATATACGGATGTGAGCAAGTATTTTGAACCGGATTATGGTTTGAACTTGAATCGTCTGGCTATTCCGGTCAATCCGTATGAAGTGTTTAAGTGCGATGTGCCGAATATGAGTACCGCCCTGTATTTTGTGGTAAATGACGCATTTTATAATAGAGCACTTCCTAAAGTCAATCTGCCGGAAGGTGTGATTTTCGGCAGCTTGAAAGAAGTGGCCGGACAGCATCCGGAATTGGTGAAGAAGTATTACGGTCAGTTGGCAGATACTTCCAAAGATGGGGTGACTGCTTTCAATACAGCTTTTGCGCAAGACGGCGTTGTATTTTATGTGCCGAAGAATGTATTGGTAGAAAAACCGATCCAGCTGGTAAATATCCTGCGTGCAGATGTCAACTTCATGGTGAACCGCCGCGTACTAATCATCCTGGAGGATGGCGCGCAAGCCCGTCTGCTGATTTGTGACCATGCAATGGATAACGTGAACTTCCTGGCAACACAAGTGATTGAAGTATTTGCAGGTGAGAACACGGTATTCGATATGTATGAACTGGAAGAAACACATACAAGCACCGTTCGTATCAGTAACCTGTATGTAAAGCAGGAGGCAAACAGCAATGTATTGTTGAATGGAATGACTTTGCATAATGGTACTACCCGCAACACCACTGAAGTATTGTTGGCAGGAGAAGGAGCCGAGATAAACCTCTGTGGCATGGCAATTGCCGATAAGAACCAGCATGTAGACAATTATACAAGCATCGACCATGCCGTACCGAACTGCACCAGCAATGAGCTGTTTAAGTACGTACTCGACGATCAGTCGGTAGGTGCGTTTGCCGGACTGGTATTGGTGCGTCCCGATGCGCAACATACGAACTCCCAGCAGACTAACCGGAATCTTTGTGCTACGCGTGATGCGAGAATGTACACACAACCTCAATTGGAAATTTACGCGGATGATGTGAAATGTTCGCATGGAGCAACGGTAGGCCAGTTGGATGAGGGTGCATTATTCTATATGCGTTCACGAGGTATTGCAGAGAAAGAAGCCCGTTTGTTATTGATGTTCGCATTTGTCAATGAAGTGATTGATACCATTCGTCTGGAGGCACTGAAAGACCGCCTGCATCTGTTGGTAGAGAAACGTTTCCGTGGCGAGCTAAATAGATGTCAGGGCTGTGCCATTTGTAAGTAACCGCTAATAATTAATAAACGTGGATATTCAAAAGATACGTGAGGATTTTCCGATATTGAGCCGTACGGTTTACGGTAAACCTTTGGTTTATTTCGACAACGGTGCGACGACGCAGAAACCCCGTCTGGTAGTTGATGCGTTGGTGGATGAGTATTATTCCGTAAATGCCAATGTGCATCGCGGTGTGCATTATCTTTCGCAACAAGCTACGGAATTGCATGAGGCTTCCCGTGAAACGGTGCGTCAGTTTATCAACGCCCGTAGCACGAACGAAGTTGTCTTCACCCGCGGAACGACGGAAAGCATCAACCTGCTTGTTTCCAGCTTTGGTGACGAATTTATGGAAGAGGGGGATGAAGTGATTCTTTCCGTGATGGAACATCATAGTAACATCGTTCCTTGGCAACTGTTGGCTGCCCGCAAGGGAATTGCCATCAAAGTGATTCCAATGAATGACAAAGGCGAACTCTTGCTGGATGAATACGAAAAACTATTTTCCGAACGAACGAAAATAGTCAGCGTGGTTCATGTTTCAAATGTGCTGGGTACGGTGAATCCGGTGAAAGAAATGATTGCAACGGCTCATGCGCATGGCGTACCTTGTCTGATAGACGCTGCACAGTCTATCCCTCACATGAAAGTGGACGTACAGGAGTTGGATGCTGATTTTCTGGTGTTCTCTGCCCATAAAATATACGGTCCGACAGGTGTCGGAGTGCTTTATGGAAAAGAAGAGTGGTTAGACCGCCTTCCGCCTTATCAGGGAGGAGGAGAGATGATTCAGCATGTCTCTTTTGAGAAGACTACTTTCAACGAACTTCCTTTCAAGTTTGAAGCCGGTACGCCCGACTACATCGGAACTACCGGACTGGCAAAAGCTCTTGATTACGTGAATGGACATGGACTTGAGCAGATAGCCGCCCATGAGCATGAACTGACAACTTACGCTTTGCAACGGCTGAAAGAGATTCCCCAGATGCGTATATTCGGTGAAGCAGCCGAACGGGGAGCAGTCATCTCCTTCCTGGTAGGAGATATCCATCATTTCGACCTCGGAACGTTGCTGGATCGTTTGGGTATTGCCGTGAGGACGGGACATCATTGTGCACAACCTCTCATGCAACGTCTTGGTATAGAAGGAACTGTACGGGCTTCGTTTGCCATGTACAATACGAAATCGGAAATAGATACATTGGTGGCGGGAATTGAACGCGTCAGCAAGATGTTCTAACAATATAAGCCGCTATTCCTGTGGGATGGCGGCTTTTTTTATTCTTTAACTAAAAAAAGATGCCTTCAAGTGCAGTGATTTGAGCTTTTGTGCGTCTAATAGGTAAAGAAACAAAATGTTCATTGAATATCAGGAGGGTCGTGAGACCATGCTTATATTATATAAATTCTCTCTCTTTAACATTAATGCAGCTATATCGTAAAAAGTTACGGTGTAGCTGCAACTTTTTTAGAGACTTCCTCCGTCTAATAGAATAGTTGTAACCATTGAAACAGCTGTTGCGATTGAAGATGAATTGAATATTATTGTATGTAAAAAGAAAGGGGAAACGCTGATAACAGCGAATCCCCCTTTTTTATCGATTATTTCCTTCCTTTTTATTCAGCAGTCAGCTCAATTACGCGGCTGAAAGCCTGATTTGTTGTGAAAGCATTGATTCCCACTTTCATCAGATAATCTCCTGAATAAGTTTTCTCATTGGCAGCCAGATTCGATTTGGAATTCGGCATCAGGTTGATTTCTTTCACCTTATACATTTTCTTCGCATCCAGTCCCTGAAGTTTTACCGGGAGCAGTTTCTCACCGAAACGTGGGTGGATATCGTAGGTATAAAGCACAGCTTTGTTCTTATCCGGTGAGGCATACATGAGAGACATGTGATTGCCATCGTAGGGAGAAACCAATCTGTATTGATCGCCGTCCAGAATCACTTTTTTCAGACGCGTCCAGTTGGCAACTGCATTCTGGCAGTAAGTCTGTTCGTCTGCATTCAGTTCCTTCAGTCCAAGGTCAAAGCCCAGTTTGCACATACTTGCCACATCCGTACGGAACTTCACGCTTGTGTTCTTGTTCCAGCTGGTTACGTGTGCACACATGGCTTTTGCCGGGAAGATTTGTGAGAATCCCCACTGGATAAACAGACGTTCTATCGGGTCTGTGTTGTCGCTGCACCAGAATTCTGTGTAATATTTCAGAGCTTCGTAGTCGCAACGGGCGCCACCGCCGGAGCAGAGCATCATTGGCACGTTTGGATATTTGTCTTTGATACGTTTCAATACATTGTATATACCACGTACATGGTCGATATAAAGCTGTCCCTGTTTATTTTTTAAATATGGAGAATAAACATTTGTAATTGGAGAGTTACAGTCCCATTTAAAGAAAGCCACTTCCGGATTCTCTGTCAGGATCTTATCCACTACACCATATACAAAGTCCTGTACTTTCGGATTGCTAAGATCGAGTACCAGCTGATTACGGTAATAATATGTTTCGCGGTTAGGCAGTTGGATAGCCCAGTCGGGATGTTTTTCGAACAACTCACTTTTAGGGTTAACCATTTCCGGTTCAATCCAGATACCAAATTTCACTCCGGCTTCTTTGGCAGACTGTACAAGGGCAGGAATACCGCCCGGCAGTTTGGATCTCATCACTTCCCAGTCACCCAGTCCGGCATTGTCACTGTTGCGTGGGTGCTTGTTGCCAAACCAGCCGTCATCCAGCAGGAACATATCTACACCAAGATGTTTAGCTTCCTTCATCAGTTCGGCAAGCAGTTCCTCATTGAATTTGAAGTAAGTATTTTCCCAGTTGTTTAATAAAGTCATACGGTCGCCTTGTCCGTCTTTCAGCTGATAGTTGCGTGCCCATGCGTGAAGGTTGCGGCTGGCTTCGCCCGTACCGTTGTTGCTGAAAGTAAAGATGAATTCAGGAGTTGTAAACACTTCATTCGGCTTCAGTTCATAATCAGATGCATAAGGATTGATGGCGGGGATTACACGGAGGTTACCTACGTTGTCCACTTCGAAAGTGAACTGGAAGTTTCCTGTCCATCCGATAGTACCTAGCATGGCACGTCCCTGCGCTTCCTGTGCCGGTTGTTCAAAACCAAGCTCAAAGAACGGGTGGGTGTGCATGGCAGCACGGCTTCCCAGTTTGGTGTCGATCACCTTTTTACCGAACAACAGAGGTTGTGTGCTCATTTGTGCTTCTTTTGCCCAATCGCTACTGAATTCTGTCAGGTAATATTCGTTTCCGGAGAAATAAAGCATGGTGGAAGCATAACGCCATAAGGTCACAGGCTTCTTTTCAGCATGTTTGATTTCGCTCCACGTCTTGATGACGTTTTCTTTCGGATAAGCGATGTAATGTAGTGTGACTTCTACCGGATACTGATTATCTTTTAGTTGAATGATCGTTTCCGTTCCGCCCGCCACTGCCTTCTGCTCGGAGGATATATAGCGGAGAATCGTACTTGGGTTTCCATCATTGTGCGTGATAGCTACAGCCGGTTCAAAATAATCTTCGGCGCCGGAGCCCGGATATACTTCCCATCCTCGGGTGGATACGCTACCGTCACTTCCTCCTTTTACGTAAGGAGAAAAGTTAT
>ERZ772886.3438-NODE-3438-length-11449-cov-5.243023_pt1 | contig 11449 bp, 10 predicted proteins | sample MGYA00512128_ERZ772886 | MGnify/ENA primary metagenome ERZ772886 (study PRJEB29015, sample SAMEA2737698) | human gut metagenome | biome: human gut; feature: human-associated habitat; material: faeces | place: China | collected 2012 ... | reverse complement strand
AAAGGAGTGTTTTTTTATGACTCAGAAGCAAAAGACCCATCGTATCGCCGTGGCCGCCCTGCTGGCGGCGGTGGCCGCCGTCCTCCAGTTCGTGGAGTTCTCCATCCCCATCATGCCCGCATTCGTCAAGCTGGACATCTCCGACCTGCCCGCCCTGCTGGGCACCTTCTCCCTGGGCCCCGTCTACGGCGTGGCCATCCAGCTGGTGAAGAACCTGCTGCACCTGCCCTTCGGCTCCAGCGCCTGCGTGGGCGAGCTGTCCAACTTCCTGCTGGGCGCTACCTTCGCCTTCATCGCCGGTATCATCTACAAGAAGCACAAGAACCGTTCCGGCGCTCTGTGGGGCTCTGTGGCCGGCGCCGCCGCCATGGCGCTCATCAGCCTGCCTCTGAACTATTTCATCGTCTACCCCGCCTATGTGGTGCTGTACGGCCTGCCGCTGGAGGCCATCGTGGGCATGTATCAGGAGATCCTTGGCACTGTGGCGCAGATCCCCACCGGCAACGCCCTGTTCAACTGCCTGCTGGTGTTCAACGTCCCCTTCACCCTGTGCAAGGGCCTTCTGGACGTGGCGCTGTGCTTCCTGATCTACAAGCCCCTCAGCCCCCTGCTGCACAAGTAAGCGGCCAGATACATAAAAAGCTCCCCCGACACCGTGTCGGGGGAGCTTTTTATGTATCCGTGTTATTCGGCGGTTCTGCTGGCGGCTTCGCGGCCGGCGCGGAACGCCTGAAGGTTCAGATCCTTGACCTTGGCGGGCACCGTCTCCGCCACGATCTGCTCCCAGTCGATATCGGGGCAGCCCAGAGAGTCGCACATGGCGCCGAACAGCACCACGTTCATGCACTTGGGATTGCCCAGCGCCAGAGCAATGTCGCTGGCGTGAATCGCGATGGTCTTGAAGTGCCTGGCCATAGCCTCGATGCAGCCCTCGGGGTACGTCTCGGCGCCGGAGGCGATGGTGGTGGACTTGATGGCGTAGTCATTGATGACGACCACGCCGCTGGGCTTCAGGAACTCCGCGTATCGGACGGCTTCCATCTTCTCCAGGGCCACCATGATGTCAGCCTCGCCGCGGCCAAACACGGGGCCGTAGACCTTGCTGCCCCAGCGGACCTGGGTGGACACGCTGCCGCCGCGCTGGGCCATGCCGTGGACCTCGCTCTGCTTGACATCGTAGCCGGCCTTCATGAAGCCGTTGGACATGATCTTGGAGATCAGGATAGCGCCCTGACCGCCTACGCCTACCAACAGGCAGCTTTTCACATCGCTCATGTTACTTCTCCTCCTTTTCGATAGCGCCGAAGGGACACGCCTGGGCACAGACGGTGCAGCCCACGCACTGGGTGCGGTCGATGAATGCCTTGCCGTTCTCCATGGAGATGGCGGGGCAGCCCACCTTCAGACAGCTCTTGCAGCTCCTGCACTTGTCGGCATTGACCACGCACATGCCGTTCTCGTGCTTCATCCGCTTGATCAGCAGGCAGGGACGGCGGGTGACGATGGCGGGGTGCTTGCCCTCGTTGAGGGCGGCCACTGCGGCGTCCACGGTCTGCTTCATGGCCTTCAGATCCTGGGGATCCACAGTGAACACGGGTGCGAAGCCGTAAGCCTCCAGCACACCCTCCACGCGGATCATGGGGGCAGGCTCGCCCATCAGGGTGAAGCCGGTGCCGGGGTTGTCCTGGTGGCCGGTCATGCCGGTGATGCGGTTATCCAGCACGCAGGGGATCATGCGGCCGTTGTTGTAGATGATCTCGGCGGCGCCGGTCATGCCGCTGTGGAAAAACGTGGAGTCACCCATGACGCCGAACACCACCTTATCGGTGACGCCCTCGCGCTGGAAGGACTTGGCTATGCCCATGCCCACGGTGAAGCCGCCGCCCATGCAGAGGCAGGCGTCCATGCAGTTCAGGGGCGCGGCGCTGCCCAGAGTGTAGCAGCCGATGTCGCCGGTGACCACGTAGTTCTTGTTCTTGGACAGGGTGTAAAAGAAGCCGCGGTGAGGACAGCCGGGGCACAGCGCGGGGGGACGCTTGGCAGCCTGAACCTCGGTGATGACCTGATAGCTGGGCTTCACGCCCAGCACCCGTTCACGCACCAGCTCGGTGTTCAGCTCGTACATGTTGCCGGTGAGCTCCTTGCCCACGCAGTCGATGCCGGCGGCCTTGATCTGCTCCTCCATGAACGGCTCCAGCTCCTCGATGACGTACAGCTTCTCCACTTTCTTGGCGAAGTCGCGGATCAGGCCCATGGGCAGGGGGAAGGTCAGGCCCAGCTTCAGGAAGGATGTGCCCTCGGGGAATACCTCCTTGGCGTACTGATAGCTGATGGAAGCGGTGATGACGCCCACCTTGCCGTCGCCCAGCTCCAGCTTGTTCAGGCCGTTCTCCAGTGCGCGGGTGCAGCCGTACTCCGCCAGCTTGGCCAGACGCTCCTCCACAATGGGGTGGTTCATATAGGCATTAGCGGGGGTGCAGACAAACTTGCGGACGTTGCGCTGGTAGGCGGGAGCGGTATGCTCGGTGCGCTCGCCGAATTCCACCAGACCCTTGCTGTGACAGACGCGGGTGGTGGTGCGGTACAGCACAGGGGTGTCGAACTCCTCGGAGATCTCGCAGGCCAGCTTCACAAAATCCTTGCACTCCTGAGAGTCGCTGGGCTCCACCATAGCGACCTTGGCGGCCCGGGCATAGAGACGGTTATCCTGCTCATTCTGGGAGGAGTGGCAGGAGGGGTCATCAGCGCTGACAACGATGTAAGCGCCGTTGACGCCCAGGTAGCCGGCGGTGAACAGGGGGTCGGCGGCCACGTTCAGACCTACCATCTTCATGGTACAGAAGGAGCGGGAGCCGGCCATGGCTGCGCCGTAGGCTACCTCGGCGGCCACCTTTTCGTTGGGGGCCCACTCACAGTACACATCCTTGCCGTACTGGGGCAGGTTCTCCAGGATCTCCGTGCTGGGAGTCCCGGGGTACGCGGAACAGACCTTGATACCGGCCTCGTAGACGCCGCGGGCGGTGGCCTCATTGCCGGACATCAGATGCTTCATAGCTTTTTCCACCTTTCTATATATCCTATTTAATATTGACCGGCTTCCTGCTGGCCGCGGAGCACCCGCAGGGCACCCTCCGCCAGCGAGCGCATCTCCTCCTCGCCGGGGAGACGGAGTACGGGGGCCAGCCTGCCCACGTAGGCGGTGATGTCGTCGCAGAAGGACTGCTCATACGCCATGCCGCCGGTGTAGACGATGGCGTCCACGTTGAAGTGCAGCACGGCGGCCATGGTGCCGACGTCCTTGGCCAGCTGATATACCAGAGCCTCATAGGCTGCGGCGGCCTGCTGGTCTCCCTCCGCCATTCTGGCGCAGACCACGCGGAAGTCCGTGGTGCCCAGGTAGGAGAACATGCCGGCGCGGCGGCCCAGCGTCTTTTTCACCTCGGCGCGGGTCTTGCCGCTGAAGCAGTAGTCAATGAGCTGGTTCACCGGCAGGCCGCCGCCGCGGTCCATACCCATGGCGCCTTCGTCCTTGACGTTGCACACGTCCACCACGCGGCCGTGCTGGTGGGCGCCCACGCTGACGCCGCCGCCCAGATGGCAAACGATGAGGTTTACCTCCTCATAGGTACGGCCCAGCTGCTGCGCGGCCTTGCGGCCGATAGACTTATGGTTCAGCGCGTGGAACAGGCACCTGCGGCGGAACTCGGCAAAGCCGGTGTAGTGGGCCACCTCGGTCATCTCATCCACGCAGACGGGGTCCACGAAGAAGGCGGGGATGCCCACGGTGTCGCCCAGCTGCTTGGCCAGGTACGCACCCAGGTTGGAGGGGTGCTCACCGTAGGGGGCGGCCTCCACGTCGCGCATGACGCGGTCGTTGACGGCGTAGGTGCCGGAGGGGATGGCGCGGTACAGGCCGCCGCGGCCGCACACGGCATCGAAGTCCGACAGCCGGTAGCCGGCGCTGGTGATGGCGCTGAGAATGGCCTCGCGGCGGTAGTCCGCCTGGTCGATGACCCGCTCGAACCGGTCCAGCTCCTCCGCGGAGTGGTCGATGGTCAGCTTGTAGAGCTGCTCCTCGTCTTGGAACACCGCGATCTTGGTGGAGGTGGCGCCGGGGTTGATGACTAAGATCTTCATCGGAACCCTCCTTATATAGGTCATGTGATTTGTGGTCAGTGAATATTTCACCGAATAATTTAATGAACCATTCACATTATGGCACTGTCAGTGGCGGAAGTCAACAGCGATTTGAACATTTTCGGAAACTCGTCATATCGCACAAAAAAGCGCCGCAGTCACTGTGGAAAACAGCATCCGCAGCGGGGAAACGGCTTTTGCGGCTCTGCGGTGGTGGGGGGGACGCGGTCTATGCAACAACCGCAAACAAAGGGCATACCGAAATCGTATTTATGTGGAAAATGGAAAATTTCTGCTTTTCAACAGAAGAAAACTATGGTATACTTTCCCCATTATTTTATAGGCGATACAACAGCGATACCGTTAATTCTGGAGAAGCAGGGAGTGAGGAAAATTGAGTGAGTTGCTGAGAATGGAGCATATCAGCAAACGGTTTGGCAGCTTCTACGCCAACAAAGACATCAGCCTGACCGTCAATTGCGGCGAGGTGCTGACGCTGCTGGGCGAAAACGGCGCGGGCAAGTCTACGCTGATGAATATCCTGATCGGTCTGTACCAGCCCACAGAGGGCAAGATCTTTCTGGAGGGGAAGGAGGTCCGCATCGAGTCCCCCAGCCAGGCGGTGAAGCTGGGCATCGGCATGGTACACCAGCACTTCATGCTGGTGGAAGCGATGACGGTGTTCGACAACATTATCCTGGGTGACAAGCACGCCAAGGGGCTGTTTATCGATCGGGCCGCCCGCCGCAAGGAGATCGAGGAGCTGTCCGCCAGATACGGTCTGGACGTACAGTTGGATCGGCTCATCACGGAGATCTCCGTGGGCGAGCAGCAGCGCACCGAGATCCTGAAGGCACTGTATCACGGCGCGGAACTGCTGATTTTGGACGAGCCGTCCGCCGCTCTGACGGACATCGAGGTGGAGGGCCTGTTCGCCATCATGCGCAAGCTGGTGTCCGAGGGCAAGAGCATCATCTTTATCAGCCACAAGATGCGCGAGGTCATGCACATCTCCGACCGTATCACCGTGCTGCGGCTGGGTGAGGTGGTAGGCACCGTCAACTGTGCCGACACCGACAGCAAGAAGCTGGCCAGCATGATGATCGGCCGCGAACTGGTCGCCTCCCAGTACGAGAAGAAGGACTGCTCCGGCGCGGAGATCGCGGTGGAGCTGTCCCATGTGGATTATCATAAAGAGTCCAAGCATAATGGACTGAACGATATGTCCCTGACGGTGCACCGCGGCGAGATCGTGGGTATCGCCGGTGTGGACGGCAACGGACAGACCCAGCTGGCCCAGCTTATCACCGGCGTCATCTCCCCCGACAGCGGCACACTGTCCTTGTCCGGCCAGCGGCTGGCTATCTTTGACCCCCATGGCTTCATTGAGGACGGCGTTTCCCACGTGCCGGAGGACCGCAACCTGCAGGGCCTCATCGGCGACATGTCCATCGCGGAGAATCTGGTGCTGAAAAGCAGCGGCACCGCCGCCTTCAGCAGCGGCGGAGGACTGCTCCTGAAGAAGAAGGCTATCGCCGACTACGCAGAGGAGATGGCGGAAAAGTATGATATCCGCTGCACCTCGGTGGAGCAGGACGTGCGCAGCCTGTCCGGCGGCAACCAGCAGAAGGTCATTCTGGCCCGCGAGCTTGAGTCCGATCCCGTGCTGCTGGTGGCCACCCATCCCACCCGTGGTCTGGATATCGGCGCGGCCAGCTTCATCCACGACCAGATGATCGCGGCTCGTGACCGCGGCGTGGGTATCCTGCTCATCAGCGCCGACTTCGATGAGATCCTGGAGATGTCCGACCGCATCCTGGTGTGCTTCGAGGGGCAGATCATGGGCGAGTATTCCGGCAAGAATCCTCCCATCGAGGAGATCAGCCTTGCCATGACCGGTAAGTAAGGGGGGATACATACATGGAAAAGTTGAGACGCTCTCTCGGCAGCTTTGCGGTCCCGCTGCTGTCCATCCTGCTGGCCTTTCTCATCGGCGGTATCATCATGGCGGCGCTGGGCGCCGACCCGTTCACGGCGGTGAAATTCCTGTTTCAGGGTGCCTTCGGCTCCCGCGCCAACATCGGCACCACGCTGAACAAAGCCACGCCCCTGATGTTCACCGCACTGTGCGCCTGCTTCGCCTACAAGTGCGGCGTGTTCAATCTGGGCGGCGAGGGCCAGTTCCTGATGGGCTCCATCGCCGCATTCCTGACGGCCTATTTCAGCGGCCTCACCGGCTTTGCGGGAATCCTGCTGGCACTGCTGGCCGGTACGCTGGCCGGCGGCATCTGGGGCCTCATCCCCGGCGTGCTGAAGATCACCCGCGGCCAGAACGAGATGATCATCTCCATTATGCTGAACTATGTGGCCACGCTGTTCATGGGTGTGCTCTATACCAGCTGGATCCGGGATGAGAACATTCCCCAGACCCCTGCCGTTTCCAAGCTGGTGCAGCTGCCCCGCGTGATATCCGGCATGCGCTTCACCTGGGGCTTCGTGCTGGCGCTGGTGGTGGGCCTCGTGATGTACTACGTGCTGTTCTGGACCAGCGGCGGCTTCAAGCTGCGGGCGGTGGGCTATAACATGACAGCCAGCCGCTTTAACGGCATCCCTGTCAAGCGCTACATCCTGACCAGCTTCATCATCTCCGGCGCCATCGCCGGTCTGGGCGGCGGCGCGGAGCTGCTGGGCACCCAGTTCCGTCTCATCAACGGCTTTGGCGCGGGCTACGGCTTCGATGGCGTGGCCATGGCGCTGATCGGTCAGCTGCACCCCATCGCAACGGTGATCGTGGCGCTGTTCTTCGCGGCGCTGCGTGTGGGCTCCACCACCATGCAGGCCGCTACCGGCGTTCCCACCAGTGTGTCGGATATCATCCAGGCGCTGGTGATCGTGTTTTCCGTGGCCGGTATGGCCCTGACGAAGCTGCCGGAGTTCGAGTCCTGGAAGAGCCGGCTGTTTTCCAGAAAGAGAAAGGCGGGTGACAAGTAATGGATTGGATCTCCAGTTTGCTTCTGGCCACCGTTCGCCTGGCCATCCCTCTGCTGCTGATCTCCCTGGCCGAGCTGTACGGGCAGCGGGCCGGTATGGTCAACATCGGTCTGGAGGGCCTGGCTGCCATCGGCGCGCTGGTGGGCTTCCTGGCCTGCTACATCACCGGCTCCAACTGGCTGGGCCTGCTGTGCGGCGCGCTGGCCGGTCTGCTGGTCAACATGATCTACGCATTTTCCACGGTGACACTGTGTGCCGACCATACGGTGTACGGCATGGCCATCAACATCTTCGCGCCGGCGCTGGCATCCTTCATCTACCGCGTGTATTTCGGCACCGGCTCCGACCTGAAGCAGATCGTCACCATGCCCAGCGTTGCCATCCCCGGGCTGAAGGATATCCCCGTCATCGGGCCCCTGCTGTTTGACCAGAGCCCCATGGTGTACCTCGCCATTTTGCTGGTGGTGTTCACGTCTGTGTTTTTCAACCGCACCCGTGCGGGCCTGAGCTACAAGGCGGTAGGTGAGCATCCCCAGGCTGCCGCCACGCTGGGCATCAACGTCATTGGCGTGAAGTACATCGCCTGCGCCATCTGCGGCGCGCTGGCCGGTATGGGCGGCGCGTACCTGACCACCTGCTACTCCAGCACCTACACCGACGGCATCGTGGCCGGCCGCGGCTTTATCGCCCTGGCTGCCGTCATCTTCGGCCGCTGGAGCGCCGGCGGCGTGCTGCTGGCCTGCCTGTTCTTCGGCTTCTGCGACGCGCTGCAGATCCGGCTCCAGGTGTCCGGCATCGGCATCCCCTATCAGTTCTTCCAGATGATCCCCTATGTGGCCACCGTCATCGTGCTGAGTGCCATCGGCACCCGCCAGAGCGGCCCCAAGGCCAACGGTCAGGCCTACCGCAAGGAACAGCGGTAATGCGGTAATAACGCGGAAGCGCGTTGTTATAAAAGATTTTATTTAGGAGGAAAAAAGAATGAAGAAGTTTCTTGCGCTGATGCTGGCGCTGGTCATGGCTCTGAGCCTGGTGGCCTGCGGCAGCAAGCCCGCCGGTGGCGACAGCAATACCGGTGACAGCAACGATGACGCCAACACCGATGGCGACAAGGTCTACAAGGTCGCTATGATCTGCGACTCCAGCATCAACGACGGCGGTTGGGGCGCTGCCTGCTACAACGCCATGGTCGCTGCCTGCGACAAGCAGGGCTGGCAGTACGAGGTCACCGACTCTATTTCTCAGGATCAGTACTACGATTCCATCACCGCCTACTGCGCTCTGGGCTATGACATGATTTACGCTCCCGGCAACCAGTACACCGATGCCGTGCTGCAGGCTGCTGAGGAGTATCCTGACATCGCCTTCGCCCTGCTGAACGGCGCGGAGAAGACCCCCGGCGAGGCTGTCAACGGCAACATCAGCTCCCTGCTGCCCAACGCCCAGCAGATCGGCTGGATCGCCGGTGCGCTGGCCGGTCTGATGACCGAGAGCGGCAAGCTGGGCTTCATCGGCGGTATGGAGCTGGATACCACCAAGGGTAAGATCGCCGGCTTTGAGGAGGCCGCCAAGTATGTGGCCGAGCAGGAGGGCAAGACGGTCGAGCTGCTGAATGTCCCCTACGCCAACTCCTTCTCCGATGCCCCCAAGGGTAAGGAATTTGCCACCGAGCTGATCAGCCAGGGTGCTGACGTGTTCTTCGGCGACGCCTCCGCCGTTGACTCCGGCGCCCGCGAGGCCATCGATGCCGCCAACGCCGCTGCCGGTTCCGTGAAGATCTACGACATCGGCCAGCCCGCCGACATCCTGGGCCAGAATGAGTGCATCATCTGCTCCCAGGTCACCGATAACTCCGCCATGATCGTCGCCTCCATGCAGGCTGTCGAGGCCGGTACCTTCGGCGGCAACACCGTCTACGGTACACTGGAGAACGGCACCCTGTCCGCCGGTAAGATCAGCGATCTGGTTCCCGCCGATGTGCAGGAGAAGTACAACGCCTACCTGCAGCAGATGGTGGACGGAACCTTCATGAAGTGATCGAGCCATCCGCAGCATAAAAATACCCCCGCGCACCGGTGTGCGCGGGGGGATTTTGTTTGTTGCGCGGGAACCCTTACTCCGGCTGCTTCCAGCCGTCCAGCAGCGCCTGGGCCATCCGGCAGCCGCGGGTCACCGGATCGAAGCTCTGCTCGTCGATACGCCACTCAAACAGCATGCCGCGGTGCATCACCACCAGGTCGGCCACCAGCTCGCTGGGGTCGTGGTGAGGGGCGATGCTGCCCTCCTGCTGGCAGGCGGCGATCAGCTCCCGCAGCACGCGGAAGTAGACACGGCTCTCATTATCCTGAAGGATGGCCTGCTCCGGATATTTCAGGCCGTGGATGAAGCTGCGGTACAGGGCGGGGTCTTTGGAGCTGATGTCCAGCGACTTGCCCACAAAGTCCAGCAGCTTGCTGCGGGCGGAGGAGGTGTTGTCGGCCAGGTACGACTGCTCCAGCAGCTGGTACTGGGCGTCCACGTTGCTGGTGACCTGGATGATAAGCTCATCCTTGCTCTTGAAGTAGTGATAGATATTGCCCACGGAGCAGCCGGCGGCCTGCGCGATCTGCTCCACGGCCACATTTTCAAAGCCGTCCCTGTCAAACAGGTCCAGCGCCACGTTCTGGATGCGGGAGCGCATCTCCAGTGCCTGCCGTTTGCGGGCGGTCAGCGGTTTTTCCATACGTTCTCCTTTGGCAATTTTTTGTTATCATACCAGCTTTTTTATCTCAGGTCAAGGCGGCAGGAGGGGACAGATGTCGACAAAGATCGTTAAAGAAAAGATTTTCAAAAAAACGAAAAAGAGGGGTTGACATTTGGGGGGTACATGACTATAATAACACTTGTTCGTGACGCGCGAGTGGTGGAATTGGCAGACTCGCTAGATTCAGGTTCTAGTGTGCATTACGCACGTGCGGGTTCAAGTCCCGCCTCGCGCACCAAAAAAAGGAACAGGGTATCCAATCGGATGCCCTGTTCCTTTTTCATATTGGCCTCATTGCAGCGCTTTATTCGGCGGCGTAGCGGCTGAGAATTTCGTCCGCTTCGCTCTGCTTCATGTTCCCCAGCTTTACCTGTTCGGTACAAAAGGGCTTTACGGCGGCCAGCATTTCCGCATTTGTTTCATAGGGGCCGAAGGTGTGCTCCTCGCCGTTGTCTAACTTGACGTACAGCTCCTTTGTGTCCGTTGAGGTGCCGATGTCGGCGGGGTTGTAGCTCATCATCAACTGGTCCTGCCCGTCCACGGATTTGGAGTACATGACACCGTTTTTGATGTCCGCCAGAATGTCCTCGTACATGGCGATGGTCTCGTCGATCTTCTCCTGGGTCCAGACGAAGCTGCCGCTGCCGCTTGTCCACGCGCTCTCCCCCAGCAGGCTTTGCAGCTGCACCTTTTCCTTGTCCAGCCATGCCTTGTATTCGTCATACGTCCACCATTCGACGTCCGGCGTGGGGAAACGGGCCTCAAATTCCGCGTCCGTCAGCGGCTCGAACGTCTTGCCGTCGTCGAAGCTGTAATACGTTTTGCCGTCCGTCGGGTCGACGTAAGACATCAGCGAGCTTTCGCCCACCTCGGTCTCGACGTCGTTCAGGTGACGGTCGACGAGCTCAGTAAACTGCTTTTTAGTGATCGGAGCGAGCTCGGTGACCTTGCCGTCGCTGCCGCGCTTGATGGCGAAGTAGATGTCGCCTGCCGCGGCGTCGTTGGTATAGGTGCCGCCTTTGTCGTCGTACATGCCGGCAACGGCCTTGCCCTGATAGAACCAGGTGGAGTCCTGATACGTGAGCCCTGTGGCGAGGAGCTCCGCGTCCGGCTGGATATTTGTGCCATAGGCGGCGGTTGCTCTGTCGCCGTTGTCTGCCTCCGCTTGGGCGGAGGTCGCAAAGGCGGCTGCCGTTCCGGTGATCAGGACAGCCGCCAGAACGAACGAGATGATGGTTGTTTTCTTCGTTTTCATAATTGCTGTGATCCTTTCTTCAATGGCATTTTTACTGAAGCCGCTGCAAAGGGGCGCGACGCCGCTGCGCGTTTCCATCATGCGGATGAGGGTGCGCGCATAGTCCGCCCGCGCGCCGCCGAAACGGTGCACGACTGTTTCGTCGCACGAGAGCTCGAGGTCACGGTTCGCGAGCACGTACATGACCCACACGAGCGGATCGAACCAGTGGACGCAGACGGCGGCGATGAGCGTGAGCTTGGAGAGCGCGTCGAAGCGCTGGACGTGGACGAATGCTATAAAAATGAAGCAATATCTCATATAACTTTCTCTTTATTATTTCT
>ERZ772886.3425-NODE-3425-length-11475-cov-6.047548_pt1 | contig 11475 bp, 8 predicted proteins | sample MGYA00512128_ERZ772886 | MGnify/ENA primary metagenome ERZ772886 (study PRJEB29015, sample SAMEA2737698) | human gut metagenome | biome: human gut; feature: human-associated habitat; material: faeces | place: China | collected 2012 ... | reverse complement strand
GACTAACGATTACAAGTCGAGTGCAAGAGACATCGTGGAATTCTACAATCTTCGTAGGGAAACGGGAGCGTTGTGTTGGGAGCGCGGCGAGCGGCTGTTGAGGGCGGGCGGCGGTGGCTGTGCGAGGATGCGCCGGCTTTCTGCGGCGAGGGCGCGGAGGACGCGGCGGCATAGGGCGGGAAAATGGAGATTTTTTCCGCGCGGTGCTTGACGGTGCGCCGCCGTGCCGCGTATAATGGAGCATATTTTGTGTGGGGGCGCGTGGAGTATGAGGAGACGTTGGGCGGCATTTTTGCTGGCACTGGCCGTGGTAGGCGTGCCGTCATGGCTGGCGGTGCAGTTGGCGGGGGCGGCGGCGCCCGCGGCCGGGGAGGATGCCCTACCGGTGCTGGCGTCAGCCGCGGTGCGGGCCGGTACGACGATGGAGGCGGCGCTGTCCGCCGCAGAGCCGCTGGATGCGGCGGTGCAGCAGCTGCGGGACAGTGTGGACGAGACGGTGGAAAAGGCGCTGCACAGCGGCCCGCCGGCGGACATCGACCTGAGCTGGTGGCAGGCCCGCTATCCCGACATCATCGGCTACGTGTACTGTCCGGGAACGCCCATCAGCTATCCGATCGCCTACGATGGCAACAACGAATACTACCTGCATCACGATCTGGACGGCAATTACAGCGAGTACGGCACCATCTTTCTGGACGCCCGGGCGCCGCGGGATTTCAGCGCACAGTGCAATATGCTGTACGGCCACCACATGAAGGACCGCACCATGTTCGCGTCCATCGACGGCTACAAGGAGCAGTGGTATTACGACGCGCACCCGTGTCTCTACGTCTACACCAACGCGGGGACGTATCGGGTGGATCTGTTCGCGGGCCTCGTCGTGCCCGGAGAGCACGAGGTATTCAACACATCGTTCCAGACTGTGGATCTGGAGCGGTTTATCAGCCAGTCCACGTTCTACGCGGGACGGGGCATCCCCACGGGACGCATCGTGGGGCTGTGTACCTGCTCCTACGAGGCGGACAACTACCGGTATGTGGTGTTGGGCGAGATGACGCTGATAGCGGAAGGATAAGGAGCAAATGACAGAGCAGGAAAAGGAAATCTTGTATGCGGCCGTGATGAAGCGGGCCAACCAGAAGGACACCTTCGGCGTGGAGAACGGCATGCGCATCGTGGCCATGGGCGAGGGCTGGGCCCGCGGGGAGCTGCACACCGAGGTGCGGCACGGCAACCCCATGGGTATCGTACACGGCGGCGTGTACTGCACCATGATGGATCAGGTGGCGGGGACGGCGGCGTGCAGCCGCGGCGCGCTGTGCCGCACCGTCACCTGCGACGTGCGGTTTCTGGCGGCGGGCGCGGTAGGCGGTACGCTGACCTCCCACGCGGAGGCAGTGCGGATGGGTCACAGCATCGTGGTGATGCGGGCGTGGGTGGAGGACGACGGCGGCACCGTGTGCGCCGATGGCATTTATACCTTCCGCATGAAGGCCGAAAAATGAGAAAAAGAGGGGCGCTTCCCCAAGGGAAGCGCCCCTCTTTTTATGCGGTTCAGAATAGCAGGCCGTATTTGTCGGACAGGGGCCGGAGAACGGACTCCGGCAGGCTGCCCTCGTACAGGGCGCGGCCCTGATAGACCCGCAGGGCCTGCTCCAGCACGGCGGCATCGCCGCAGACCAGGCACAGGGGCTTTGTCAGCAGGTACTGGCAGGCCGCCAGCGCGTTTACGTCCGCCATGGAGGCAACGCGGAGGGCCACCATGGGGTCGTCCCGCTCCAGCGCGTCGGACAGGGCATCCTCCAGACCGGGGGTCACGTCCAGTACCGGCCCGTGGGCAGCGTCGGCGGGCAGCAGGGCGGGGAGCTTCTCCGTGGCGGCGGGCAGCAGATCTGTGTGCAGCGGGGCGGGAGGCGTGATGGCCGCGCCGTCCAGCGCACCGCGCAGGGCTGCAATATGCTCCGGCGTGGTGCCGCAGCAGCCGCCGAAGATCATGACGCCGGAGGCCAGCATGTCCGGCACCAGCGCGGTGAACTGCTCCGGCGTGCAGTCGTACACCGCCTTGCCGTTCACGATGGTGGGCATGCCGGCGTTGGGCTTGGCGATCAGGGGGATGCGGGCGTACTCTCGCAGGCGGCGGAGCTGGGGCAGCATCTGGTCCGGCCCCGCCGAGCAGTTGAGACCGAAGGCGTCGATGCCCATGCCCTGCAATACCAGCAGGGCGGCGGTGATGTCGGTGCCGGAGATGCTGCGGCCATTCTGGTCGCAGGTAAAGGTGACGAAGATGGGCTTGGCGGAGACACTGCGCACGGCCAGCACGGCGGCACGGGCGTCGGACAGGGTCATCATGGTCTCAATGACGTACAGGTCCACACCGGCGGCTTCCAGTCCGGCTGCCTGTTGGGCGTAGGCGTCCACCAGCTGGTCGAAGGAGGCGCTGCCCAGAGGGGCCAGAAACAGGCCGGTGGGAGACAGGTCGCCGGCCAGCAGGGCCTTGCCGTTCGCGGCCTGACGGGACAGGTCCGCCAGACGGCGGTTATAGGCGGCGGTGTCCTCCGTTACGCCGTGCTCCGCCAGCTTCACGGCATTGCCGCCGAAGGTGGGGGTGTAGAGCACCTGGCTGCCGGCGGCCACGTAATCGCGCTGGATAGACAGGATGCTGTCCGGATGGGCCAGCACCCACTGCTCCGCGCTGACGTCGCCGGTGTAGCCGCGCTTTTGCAGCTCCGTACCGGTGGCACCGTCCAGAATAAGGGGAAAACGCAGTTCCATATGTGAATACCTCCGTGATGGGATGAAAGGGCCGCGCCGTACTTGACAGGGGGGAACCAGATTTCTATAATGATACCACTACTTTAAGCAGTGCGGGGCTGCTTTGTCAAGAGTCTTTGTGAGGTGAGCGCGATGATGACAGCGAAAGAGATCTTTCTGGAGCTTCTGAAGCCGGACGGACAGCCGGACCGGCTGCTGCGGCAGTACGAGGCGCTGCACATGTGCCTGGGCGATCCCATCAACACCTACCTGCGGGGCAACCGGAAGCGGGGCACCGTCAGCGTGGACCGGTGGGGCACCACCATCAGCTTTCCGGAGGACGCGCCGGGGCCCATGCCCGTCACCCACGATGGCCTTGCGGTGTGTCCCGACGTAACGCGGTGGCGGGAGACGGTGCATGCGCCGGATCTGGCGGCCAACTGCACGGAGGGCTGGGAGGCCGTCCGGCAGCAGGCGCGGGAGGCATGCGGGCAGGAGAAGCTGCTGGCAGGGTTCATGGGCACCGGTATTTTTGAACAGTGCCATTTCCTGATGGGCTTTGAGGACACGCTGACGGCGCTGTACGAGCACCCGCAGGAGATGCACGAGCTCATTGAGTACATCACGGAGTACCGGCTGGGATATGTGAAGCTGCTCATCGACAACCTGCAGCCGGACGTCATCTTCTCCCACGACGACTGGGGCACCAAGAACGCCCTGTTCATGCAGCCGGAGATGTGGCGGGAGTTTTTCAAGGAGCCGTACCGCCGGTTCTATGGGTACATCCGGTCCCGGGGCTGCATCGCCGTCCACCACGCCGATTCCTATCTGGCGCCTATCGTGGAGGACATGGCGGAGCTCGGCATCCAGGTGTGGCAGGGCGTGCTGCCGGAGAACGATATCCCCGCCTTACAGCGGCAGCTGAGGGGGAGACTGGTGCTGATGGGCGGCATGGGCGCCGCCATCGACCGCGCCGACGCGTCGCCGGAGGAGATACGGGACTACGCAAAGAACGTGCTGGCGTCCTGCGGGCCGCTGGGGCACTTCATCCCATCCATCACCTACGGACTGGCGGGGACGGTGTATCCCCACGTGGACCGGTATATCGACGAGGCCATCGACGGGTATAACCGGCAGGTACACCTGCCGAAGTTCGATCTGCCGCCGGTGCCGCGGCGGGTGCTGGCGCAGAAGGAGAGCGGCGATGCCGTCCGGACTGCGGAGAGCGGCGACAACGCACTGGACCGCGTGGCGGCGGCCTTGCAGCGGGGACAGCAGAAAAAGGTGCTGGCCCTGTGCGGGGAGGCGCTGGATCAGGGCATTGCGGCGGCGGACATCCTGTCCGGCGGGCTGATGCGGGGCATGGACCGGCTGGGCGTGGACTTTTCCGCCGGTATCGCCTTCGTGCCGGAGATGCTGATGGCGGCGCGGTGTATGCAGGCAGCTCTGGAGCTGCTGCGGCCCCGCATGGCCGGCAGCGGCACGGAGAAGCTGGGCCGCGCCTGCATCGGTACGGTGCGGGGCGATATGCACGACATCGGCAAGAATCTGGTGAAGATCATGATGGAGGGCAGCGGCATTGAGGTGGTGGACCTGGGCGTGGACGTGGCGCCGGAGAAGTTTGTGGAGGCCGCGATGCACCAGAACTGCGGCATCATCGCCTGTTCCTCCCTGCTGACCACCACCATGCAGGAGATGCGGGATGTGGTGCGTCTGGCGGAGGAGATGGGCATCCGCGGAAGGGTGAAGATCCTGGTGGGCGGCGCGCCTATCAGCCAGAGCTTCTGCGACGAGATCGGCGCGGATGCGTACACCGAGGACGCGGCTTCGGCGGCCCGCGAGGCGGCCTCCCTGCTCCGCAGAGGGCAGTAAGGGTATGAAGAAGTATCTGCCCTCGCTGGCGCTGCTGGCGGTGTTCGAGACGGTGGCCGTGGTGCTGTGGCTCACCAAGGGCAACCTGTTCTACCTCTTTAATTTTAGCTATATCGGCGGCTCTATCGCCCTGGGGACGGCGCTGTTCGTGGGAAAATACAAGCACGCCCGACGGGTGACGCAGCTGCTGGTGGGATCGTACATGCTGGTGTATCTGGGCCTGATCTGCGGGGAGAATATGCAGATCGAGGGGTTCTGGTACTACCTGTTCACCGGCGTGTTCGAGGCGGCCACCATCCACTACGCCGTGGCCAAGATCTTCGGGCCGCTGCTGTTCGGGCGAGGCTGGTGCGGGTACGCCTGCTGGACGGCCATGGTGCTGGACTTCCTGCCCTACAAGGTGCCGCAGACACCGCGGAAGCCCATCGGTTGGCTGCGGTACGTGACGTTCACGCTGTCACTGGTCTTTGTGGCGGCGTTGTTTCTGGCCAATGTGGGGCACCTGGAGCGCATCATGTTCTGGGCCTTTGTCATCGGCAACGCACTGTACTACGGGGCAGGTATCCTGCTGGCCTTTGCGTTTCGGGACAACCGTGCCTTCTGCAAGTACCTGTGCCCTGTGACGGTGTTCTTAAAGCCCATGAGCTATTTTTCCCTGCTCCGTATCACCTGCGACAAGAGCAAATGCGTGTCCTGCGGGCGGTGCAGAAGGGTGTGCCCCATGGAGGTGGACATGACGGACAACTCCCGCCGGCGGGCCAACGGCACGGAGTGCATCCTGTGCATGGAGTGTGTGAAGAGCTGCCCCAAGGGGGCGCTGTGAGAAAAAAAGAGTACGGACGCGAAAGCGTCCGTACTCTTTTTTGTTACATGCTGCGAATATCCTTCAGCAGATCCTCCAGAGACATGGTGCGCACGTCCTCCTCGTCCTTGGGAGTGGGCTCGTCCGCCAGTACCTGATCCACCGTGTCCGCCAGCAGGTCCTTGTCGGGAGCGGCGGGCTGAGGCGCGGGCCTGACAGTGGGCTCATCGTCCAGCGGGATGTCGAAGTCCTTCCAGTCACGGGCCTTGGGAGCGGGCTGCTGTACCGGCTCCGCCTGACGGGGCACGATGCGGGGCGCGGGGCGGGAACGCTCCGGCGCAGGGTGACGGCGCTCGCGGCGCTCCTCGCGCTCCTCGCGGTGGTCTCTGCCGCCGCGGTCGGGGCGGTCATCGCGGTCATCGGGGCCGTTGCCGTCATCATCGGGACCGCCGCCGGTGCCGCGGCCGATGAACAGGCCAAGCAGGAACAGCAGGGCGGCCACCAGCACCACGCCGCCGATCAGGGCGACCACGGTGCGGACCTCGCCCAGCAGGGGCAGCTTGATGCTCACGGGGATCTGGAGCATGGGAGTCTCCGGCTCGGGCTCGGGCTCCGGTTCCGGCTCCGGTTCCGGCTCCGCCGCGGAGATCACGGGCAGGGTACCGGTGTACTCCGGCATACGGACCACATGGACGGTGTACTCCAGTTTGGTGGTCTTGTCCTCGGCGGTGCATACCACGGAGATGGGGTTGTCACCCTCCTTGTCCAGCGTGATGTCGCCGGTGCCGGTGATGCCGCTGGACTTGCTGTCGTTGGCGGAGGCGTTGACCTTCACCGTTTTTGTCTCAAAGGGCACATAGGCCACATAGTCGTGGACGGTGCTGCTGAAGGCGGGACTGAGGGTCGCACCCTCAATGCCCAGCGCCGACAAAGCGGCATCGGTGGAGGCCTTGTAGTTGGGGTCCTGCTCGCGGGTGACCTCAATGACGTAGGACTTGGTGGTGCCGTTGGCCGCCGTGACCTTCAGGGTGACGGTGTTGACGCCTACGGCCAGGTCATTGCCGCTGATGTTGACGGTCTGGCCCTTGTCGTTGCGGTTATAATCCAGACTCAGCTTGGATACGCTGTAAGGGACCTTGGCGGTGTAGTACGTGGTGCTGGAGGAGAAGGCGGGGGACAGGGTGGCGTTGCCGCACATGATGGCGGACAGGGTACAGTCGCCGCTGGGCGCGGCGGCCACGCTGCCGGTCCAGCTGGCGGTGCCCACGTCGATGTCGGTCTCGCCGTCGGAGGCCACGATATTGCTGAAGCTGGCGCTGAGGGCCGCGCCGCCCTGAACGCTGGAGGACACCTTCAGCGTCACGGTGATGATGCCGCCGCTGGCGCTGTTGGTGCCATAGACGCTGAAATGGTTCTGGTTCACAAGAATGCTCCAGCCGCTGACGGAGCAGGAGTAGTTGGTGAAGGTCAGGCCGTCGCCGCAGTTCAGGTCCGCCGTCAGGCCGAGGATCTTACTGTCCACGGACAGGGTCAGCGTCACGGAGTTGCCCGGCTGCACACTGCTGCTGCCGGAGAGGGACGCGCCGGCGGCCTCCGCCCGCTGGGGCAGGATGGCCAGCACCAGCAGGCACGCTGTGACCAGGGAAAGGGCGGTGCGAAGCAGTTTGTTTTTCATAGAGTACCTCCTGCTCAGATGGTGCGCTGGCCCACGGTGACCTGGGCCGCCTGGACCACATCGGTGATGGTGACACGGCCGTCGCCGTTGATGTCGGCGGCCTTCAGAGCGGCCTCGTTCAGGTCGCCTGCGCCGGCGGCGTAGTTCTGGAGCTTGACCACATCGGTGATGGTGATGCGGCCGTCGCCGGTGACATCGCCGGTGACGACGATGGTCAGGCTGGAGCTGCCGTCGACGGCGGTCATGCCCGTGCCCACGTAGCCGGAGGTGATCTCCTTCTTGCCGTCATACACGGTGTAGCCGGAGTCGTTCAGCGTCTTGACGGAGGTCTGGGGCGCGATGCCGGTGAGGAACGCGCCGGAGGGCTCCGTGGGATCGCCGCTGCCGTGGTCGGATTTGGCGGTCTTGGTGAACTGGGCGGTGTAGGTGATGTCCTTGGTGCCCATGTAGGTGGCCTTGGGGGCAAAAACATCGCCGTTCTGGTCCACCCAGTTCTTGAAGCTGTACGTGTACTTGCTGTCCGCCGCCTTCACGGGGTTGGCAGGGGCGGTGATGAGATCGCCCTGGGCCAGCTTGAAGGTGCGGACCGTCTCGCCGTCCACCTGGAAGGTGACGGTGTAGAGGTCGCCGAAGCGGGCGTAAAGCGTGTGGTTAGAGGCGGCCACCGGCGAGTTGGGGGAGATCTCCGTGCCGTCCTCGCGGTACCAGCCCTGGAAGCCGGCCTCGTCCACCGTGGGCAGCTCGCCGTAGGTGTCGGTAAGGCGGTACATGCGGCTTTCGACCACCACATCGCCTATCTGGAAGGACACGGCGTACTCCTCGTCGGAGAGGTCGCCGGGGCTGAAGGAACTGTTGGCGTTGACCTTGAACTGGGACTCCGCCAGAGTCACGGTGCCTGCGCTGTTTGTCGCGGTGATGGTCAGGGTGTACTCGCCGACGCTGAGGCGGCTGAAGGCGCAGGCGCTGTCCAGCTTCCACAGGTCGTAGGAGTAGACGGTGCCCTTGATGCTGCTGGTGGCGGTAAAGCCGGTGCTGCCGCTGGAGGACACCGCCTTCACGGTGACGCTGGTGATGGGCAGGCTGCTGGTGATGACGCCGCGGACGGGGTAAGAGGATTTATTGGCCAGCAGTTGGGTTTCATTGCCCTCGCTGCCGGGGTAGAACAGACCCTCGGCGCCCCAGACACTGCCATCGGCGGTGAGCTGGAGCTTGGTGGCGCCGGCGGTGTCCTTCACAGTGGACACACTGTTGTCCGCGAGCGCCAGATAGCGGCCGGTGGCGCGGTTCTGGAGATAGTAGGGGCTGTCGCCGGTGAGGGCCCACAGCTGCTCGTTGCCGGCAGTGGCGGAGGCCAGCGTGACCTTGCCGCCGTTATCGCTGAGGCGTTTATCGCCCACCGTCAGGGTGTAGTAGCCGCTGGCGAAGTACGTCAGCTGCACGGAGGCGGCAGAGGAGATATTGGTAAGACCCGACAGGTCGGCGGCCATGCCGCGGTCCGTAGTGCCGCGGGGCGACAGGCGGTAGGCACCGTCGGCCAGCGGGGCGTCGGAGTTGGCGTAGAGCATTACCAGCGCGTCCGCCGGCTCATTGACGTGCAGGCGGCTATACACGCTGAGCTGCACGTCGCCGGAGTTGGCGCTGAAATAAGCCATGGACTGGCCGGATACACCGTATTTGCTGGCGGCGTCGCCGGTCATGCGCTTGGGCTCGGGGGTCTTGTCCAGACGGCTGCACTCGGCGTAGATGGCCTGGATCAGCTGGGCCTCGCTCTGGTTCTTGAAGCCGCCCAGAGAGTCGAAGGCACGGAGGATGACGCCGGTGGCGCCGCTGCGCCCATCGCTGCTGCTGGCGCCGCGGATCACACCTGCGCCGTGGTGGACGCTGCGGCTCCAGAACACATTGCGCAGAGCCACGGAGTAGTCATCCAGATCGAAGGAGGGAACGGCGGACTTGATGTTCTTCAGCAGGTCCGCATAGGCGTGGGTCTCCCAATAGTCCTTCTGGGACTGCATGAACTCGTCGGGGTAGTCGTCAGCCACGCTGCGCCAGGTGGCGTTGAAATTGCTGCCGTAGCCGGGCGAGTACTTGCCGTTGCGGTCGTAGGCGTAGGCGTTATACAGCGTGTCGCCCATGTCGCGGTAGATGGAGCCGGACTTGAACTCCTGCAGCCACTGGACGAAGCTCAGGGGCGTGCCGGCGTTGCTGGCGAACATATAGATGCCGTAGGACGTGCCGCCGCTGTCGCCGCGGACGGTGGAGACGTAGCCGGGGTCGGCGCTGTTGCCCGTCTCGTAGTACTGGCTCAGGTCGCCCAGTCCCGCGTCCTGCCAGTTCTTGCTGGCGGCCAGCAGCGCCGTGGCCAGCAGGCTCAGCACCACGGCGGCGGCCAGCACCATGGCGGTGCTCCGCTTCATCCTTTTCATCGCATACACCCTGCCTTTTCAGTAGTCGTCAAAGCGGCGGAGAACGCCGCTGATTTACATAATCACTGACAGTATACCATTCGTTCCCACCGTTGTCTACCGGAAATGTGGGGAAAAACGGAAAAAGGGGGGAAATTTTGCCGCCGCAGGAAGAACAGGGTGGAAATATGGCGGAGAATATCGTATAATGTCCGCTGTAACACCAACGAGCACAAGGAGAATTTGCCTATGTCAACAAAAGAGAAAACCGGCAGCGCCGGCCGCACCGCGGGGATCCTCTTTATCCTGCTGGCGCTGGCGGCGGTGGCCGTTCTGGGCGTGTATATCTACCGGCAGCTGCAGCCGCCGAAGGCGCCGGAGACGGCCATCGGCTACGTGGCGTCGGAGACGGCGTCCGCGCCGGTGTACGACGCCGACAGCGGCGCGGAGCTGGGCGTACTGGTGCGGGGCAGTCAGGTGGCCTACGTGGCCGCAGACGTGGAGACGCCCCGTGAGGACGGCCGCGTCCGCGTGGTCAACGGCGAGGGGTACGTCCTGCTGGACGCGTCCCATCTGGCCGATGATCTCAGCCGGACGGTACAGGTGGAGACGGTGTACGCCCTGCGGGGCATGAGCCTGCTGGATGAGACCGGGGCCGTCCCGGGCTGCGCCGTGGAAAAGGGCATGGCCCTCGCCGTCACCGGCTTCGACGGGCTGGACGAAAACGGCGAGGTGCTGCGCTGGCAGGTGTCCTGCCAGCGGGGCGAGGGCTATATCGCCGCTGCCAACGTCCGCATGACGGAGGACGAGGCTCTGGCCCAGTACGATGCGGAGCTGTATCAGCTCCACGCCTCCCGCGGCGACAGCTGGGGCGGCGGCGATGCAGCGGGGCTGGACTACTACCCTGTGGAGAAGGGGGCCATCGAGGGCAACGTCATGCCCGATGAGGTGCGGGCCCTGTACCTCAACGGCTCCGCCGTCCAGTACGCCGACAGCTACCTGCGCGTGGCGGAGGGCAGCGGCGTCAACGCCTTCGTGGTGGACATCGTAGACGGTACCGCCGTGTCCTACGCCTCACCGGTGATGCAGCAGTACAGCCCGTCCGCCTACGCGGCGGCCATGGACACCAGAGAAAACTTCCAGACCAACATTCAGAAGCTGAAGGCTGCGGGATACTACCTCATCGGACGCATTACCGTGTTCAACGACGCCCATCTGGCGGCGGACCATCCGGAGCAGGTCATCTGCGACCTGGAGGGTACGCCTCTGAAGATCAGCTCCATGTACTGGCCCAGCGCCTACGACCGGACGGTGTGGCAGTACAAGGTGGATCTGGCGCTGGAGGCGGCGGCTCTGGGCTTCAACGAGATCCAGTTCGACTATATCCGCTTCCCCGATGGGGCGTATAGCTACGAGAAGGCGGGGACCATCGACTACCGCAACGCCTACGGCGAGAGCAAGGCCCAGGCGGTGCAGAGGTTCCTGCTGTACGCGGCGGAGCGGCTCCACAGCGCGGGGTACTATCTGTCCGGCGACGTGTTCGGCGAGTGCGCCAATCCCTACGTCACCGCCTGCGGCCAGTACTGGCCGGCCATCAGCGCGGCGGTGGACGCCATCTCCGGCATGCCCTATCCCGACCATTACAGCGCCCAGGGGGACTACAAGCCCTGGGAACACCCCTACGACACGGTACACATGTTCGGCGCGGCCGCGGCGGCGCGGCAGGCGGAGACAGCCTCTCCGGCGGCGGTGCGCACATGGATACAGGCCTACAACGCCATCCGCGAGCCGTACAACACCTACGGCGCGGAGGAGGTGGCGGCGGAGGTCCGAGCTCTGCGGGACACCGGCTGCAGCGGCGGCTTTATGACGTGGAACGGCGGCTCGGACATCAACAAGTACCAGAGCATCATCAGCGCACTGAGCTGAAAAAAGAGGGAGAACGCGGAGCGTTCTCCCTCTTTTTCATGATG
>ERZ772886.3421-NODE-3421-length-11484-cov-3.949514_pt1 | contig 11484 bp, 7 predicted proteins | sample MGYA00512128_ERZ772886 | MGnify/ENA primary metagenome ERZ772886 (study PRJEB29015, sample SAMEA2737698) | human gut metagenome | biome: human gut; feature: human-associated habitat; material: faeces | place: China | collected 2012 ... | reverse complement strand
ACGCAAAACCGCAGTCGTCGGCATTCACCGCAGAGAGTTTCGTACCATCTGCAAGGTACGAATATTTCGCGACAATCGTATCGTTCCGCATGGCTTTTTCTAACAGATTCAGACTGTTGTATGCAAAATTCGTTTGCAATTCCATGTCGTATGTCAGATTGCCGTTGCGGTCATAGATGGAAAATTTTCGATGCCCCAACCCTTCACAAATAAACAGAGAGGCGAAATATATTTCGCCTCTCTGTCGTACATTTGTACATTGTTAAACAATTGAATTAATTTTATAGTATCAAGCATGGATCAAGACAGACTCTCTGTTGGTTTTAGAAACCGTTAAAAACGTTCCGTCCCCATGCTTTACATCTGAAAACCGGACAGTTCGTTAGGCCATGTAGAGCCCGTGTTCGCGACGATGGTTTACAAGATGTAGTTTTCACTTAAATTCTTTCAGTTATGGTTTACATCGGTATCGACATTAGCAAGAACAATTTCGTTGTGGCTTATCCGTCAACGAACGGCTACAGTACCAAGACTTTCCCGAACTCTACCGCAGGAGTTCGCACGTTCATTGCTACGCTTTCTGTTGCTGAGCACCACTGCGTCATGGAAGCCACCGGTAATTACTGTTTTCTACTGCTGTACCTGCTGCATCAGAGCAGTATTGCCGTTAGTCTGGTCAATCCCAAGCAGATCAAGCATTTTGCCCGGATGATGATGGCCGTTACCAAGACTGACGAGAAAGACGCCTGCATGATCGCCATGTACGGGGAGAAGATGAACCCACCCATCTACAAAATGCCCTCGCAATCTATCATTCTGCTTAAACAGAAGAAGACCGTTATTCGTCAACTGCGTAAACAACTTGTTGCGTCAAAGAACCTGCGTGGATCGCTCATCGTACTGCCTTATCGGGACAAAGCCTGTGTGCGGACACTGGACAAGACCATTGATTTTCTGACCAAGCAGATCGAGCAACTCGAAGCAGAACTGGCAGACATAGCATCATCCGAGTTCGACAAGCAACTCAAAGCTCTGACATCCATCAAAGGGATAGGTATTACGCTCGCTACGGCACTGATCCTTACCACCGGAGGGTTTACATACTTCGACAATGCAAAGCAACTCTCACGCTTCATCGGAATATGTCCCACCTACCAACAATCCGGAACATCCGTAAACATCAAAGGGCATATAAACCGGAATGGCGATGAACACTTGCGATCTTTACTTTATGTCGCCTCGTGGATAGCCCTGCGTTATAATGCCTCTTGTCGTGAGTGTTACTTACGATTGAAAGCAAACGGTAAACCTTCCAAAGTCGCTCTAATCGCGGTGGCCAATAAGCTCGTCAGACAAGCTTTTGCTATTGCAACTACCGACTCAACATATATTGACGGGTTTATCTCGACTAAAAAATAATCTCTCGTTCATTTTTTTACCTTTTTATTTGCTTTTTAATACAGTTCGTTTTAAACCTTACCTAAATAGACTTATAAACCAAATATTAATAGATAAATAAATAACATTTGCCAAATATAACCACCATCGGTATTTTTTGAAAACAAATTTATGTTTTTTCTTTAAATATCGATAAAGAACTACGTGACTACCAGTGAATACACAACTACAAAAAAACCATATAGTTGCCCCTGTCAGTCCGTCTGAGATATAACTATAATACCAAAAGCATGGCCAAGACAATACAAACAATATACATAAAATCAGTATGGTATTCAAAATTAATAAATCAATTTTGTCGTACCCATTTTTCTCCATCCCACGCATAAGTACCTTCTTCTAATTTTATTATTTCATTAATAAAAGAGACTATTGCATGACTACTGCAGTCCGGATTCTCAAAATAATTTTCATCATCCAGTTCCCATTGTCTGTAATCCGCTAAAAAGCCATCATGCGTAAATTGCATTGTAAATACATCTTTCACAGGAGCCAAATGATTAGCTTGATATGGATCGAAATCAGCAACCAGAGAAATTAAAACACTTTTTCCATAACCATTTTCTTTTAATAGCTGTTTCAGTTTTTTTACATAACCTTTTCCGTAAGCAGCTCCCATACTGTGCGTAATGACTTTTATCGTTTCCGGCACAGTTTCATCGCTACTATTTATGGATTCAATTATTGAATCAAAATCCAATACAGCTTGTTGTTCTCCCCGTAGCATCCGCCGTCTTGGAATAGGACTATTCCCACCATGCCTATACAATGCATTATTGTCATTTAATTGTTCCATAGTGGCTTGGGCAAAATCTATTTCTTGACCATCGATAGTTGCTTGCCAGTATTTCTGAGTTCCTTGTTGTGATTTATATGGAGTATATCCATTAATAAAAATAATCAATTTACCCTGCCAATCAATAGCACTAACTGGATTATCGGCACAATATCCATATTGAGAAATGTTGCGATACTTCTCCGCCAGCGGATCCTGCGCAAGCCATCGTCCATTTAGTTTGTTGTAGCAGCGAGCGCCGTAGTCCGCGAGATAGTCGCCGATGAATACCTGATCCTCCTTACCGTTGAAGCGGTCTCGGTTATCCGAGACAGGCATCGAAGGCGTTACCCAGCGTTTTCCGAAAGGATAGTAGTCGTTGCGTTCGAGAACCTCGCACCCCGAATTTACGACCGCGCGCACGCTTCCCAGATGATCGGTCAGGAAATAACGAACCTCGGTTTCATCGTCGACCGTCCCCACGATTCGTCCGCCGCCGAACGGCGTACTCTCGAATACACGGTCGCCTCCGGCATCCGCACGGTATGTAAAAGAACCTCGATACGCAAAACCGCAGTCGTCGGCATTCACCGCAGAGAGTTTCGTACCATCTGCAAGATATGAATAATTTGCGACAATCGTATCGTTCCGCACCGCTTTTTCTAACAGATTCAGACTGTTGTATGCAAAATTCGTTTGCAGTTCCATGCCGTATGTCAGATTGCCGTTGCGGTCATAGGAGAGGAAATGTTCGAAGGTAAGTCGGTTGTTTTCTCGCTCTTTTTTTATTTATGGCTGCAATACTGAGGTGTGGAAGCGGTTAAAGAGAATAATCTCAAAGACAGCGGCGGGACAATTGTTCCGCCGCTGTCTTTGAGATTTTTGTTTAGTCTCCATCAAATATTAGATATTGATGGTCTTCTTTTAAGACATCATCACACATGTGTCTAATTATCAATAAAACATCATACTCTTTACCACTTGCACGTTGTAACAAATGGTCTATATCAATTATTAAATCCTTGACCATAAGATGGTTTAATGTTGTATCATCGTAAATATCGATATATTTAATCATTTTTATTGAATCATCCTTAAAATATTTGAAGATTATAGATTCAAATATTTGATCTTGATCTGCATAAACAGAACCTATTAGGTTCTGCTCAAAATCTTTAATATAGATTCCTAACATAAACTTAGTATTTTGGTAATCCCGGAAAAATAGATATTAGTTTTCCTGTTTGAGAATTAGTAATGACTGTATATACTGTTGTTGATGAATTGGTCGTTATATCGAATCCTATGGTTTTCCCAGCATTGACGATTCGTATGTAATTTCCTGTTGATGCTTGCACATAACCGGAAACGTGAGTTGCGGCTCTTACTAATTGTTCTAATTCCTTTTCTGTCTTTATATAAAATCTACTTTTATTGACATAATTACCGGTTTGTAATACGTGTTTTTCAAAATTCCAACGTAAATTTTTTGCCGGTATTATAATTGGTCTGCCAAGTAATTTTGTTGAGTTTGCGGCAATTCGATTGCCTTGCATTCCGACTCTCAGGCTATTGCTTTGACCGGCCGTGAAAAAAAATAAACCTGCTTCAAATGTAGATAATAAATAACGAGCCGCAGCATGAACATATTCCCCATTTATCCGATAGGTTTCTGCCTCCATCCACATTGCGTACCCCGGCATTAGTAGATTATACGCCGCTCCCCAATAACCGGAATTACTATTGCTTCCACCATCTTCGGAAGGATAAACGATAACCGGAGGAATCATCACACTCGTCGAATCACGGGCCTCCATTCCATCGAGATCGATCAACCGGATCGGATTGTTCCCGCAGAAAACATACGGACTATGGTATTGCTGCAAGGGATCTTGCGAGAGCCACCGTCCTCTTTCTCGGTCGTACATTCGAGCGCCGTAGTCCGAGAACGGCAGGCCGGCGAACGATTGATCCTCCTTTCCATTGAAGCGGTCTCGGTTATCCGAAACAGGCCGCGACGCGGTATCCCACCGGTTGCCGAACGGTTGGTAGTCGTTGCGTTCGAGCACGTTGTCCTTATCGGTTGCCACGACACGCACGCTTCCTAAATGATCCGTCAGGGAATAACGCACCTCGGTGTCGTTGCCGCTTGTTGCTACGATCCGCCCGCCGCTGAACGCTGCACTTTCCAATCCAATTGTATTGGCATGCTTCTCATATACCAAAGAACCCAAATAGTACAAGCCGTTCTCTTCGGTGTCCGTCACCGAAAGTTTCGTACCGTCTGCAAGATAACAATAATTTATGGCATTCGCATCGTTGTCCGAGGCATATTCGAGCAAATTCAGACAATTATATGACATATCCAGTCCTCGCTCCCAGTCTTTTGTAACGTTACCGTTCGCATCGTATTGATGCAGTTGAACGGTTAGGGGAAAAACGATCCCTTTCTTGGGGACAATAATCTCTCCGATACCTACGTCCTCCCGTTCGAAGACTGTTCCCGGACAATACGAAACAAGTCGATTCCCCGAATAATTATAGCTGCTGTTCGATACACAGGCGCCATTCTCATAACGAATAAAAGTTTGAAGGTTTCCGTTACGGTCATAGGAAAGACAGCGTTCCACATTCTGCCGTGTCTTCTCGTTGTTTACATACTGGTCGGTGTTCGTCAGCCGCGACAGGTCGTCGTAGGTGAATTCATACCGGTTCTGCGGGCCGTCGCCGGACGGGTCTCCCTTGTGCTGCCACTGCCACGAGGTGATATTTCCCGTATAGGAGTGTCCGAGCGACATGGAGAACAACTCGCTGCTTTTCTTGGTCAGCCAGCTTCGGATGTCGTATTCCGACTGTTCAGCGATCGCCGACGTCCCCTCGCCCAGACGCCGCGCAGCAAGCCTTCCCAGCTCGTCGTACTCGTAGTAGACAACAGCCTCCTCGCCGCCGTTTACCTGTGTCGTCTCGTTTAATAACCGCCCGCGATCGTCGTAGGTGAAGGTGCGGTCGATGTCGTCGGTCTTGCCCGCGCGGGTGTAGCTTTCGCGCTGTGCGATGAGGTTTCCCACGAAATCGTAGCGCTGCGAGGTGCGGAGGATGCCGTCCTCGGTGTCGCGCTCGACGGTCTGGATCACGCGTCCCTTGTAGTCGTAGTAGCAGGCGCGCTGGTGATAGCCCGTGATCGTATCGTTGGCCAGCACGGCGAGTTTCTCGTAGGTCAGCGAACCCGTGGCATTGTCGTAGCGCAGCGATTCACCGTCCGTGGCCGTCAGACCTTCGATCGGCTGAAAATCGATCCCCGCTGCCTGCACCTCCGGCGGATAGGAGTCGTAGGTACAACTGCGAAGAAGCGGTACGGTCGGATCGTTCGTGAAAGTCATGTATAAAAACAGCGGATTGTTCTCGAACGCCCAAATCGGACCATCCGTCGAATCGGGTTTCGTTCCCAACAGTTGCTTTTCGATGCGACCGAAAGTGTCGTAAAGGTAGACGATCCATTGCTTCCTTGCACGTAGATTGCCGTCCTGCGACATCACAAGACGATCGTTCTTATCATAAAACATCCTCTCCGCCGCGCGTCCGGGCATCCGTTTCTCGACCATGAGGCCGCGATCGTTGTAGGTGTAGACGTAGCAATACTTTTCGGCGAAATCGTCGTCGACGGGGAATGTCTGCGAATCGCTGAGCAGGTAACTGCCTTCGGGCGTGACGACCCACCGCAGCCGGCCGTAGTCGTCGTAGACGGAGTAGGTGTCGATCGGTTCGTCGTCATCGAACGTGCGGCTCAGCAGCGTCCGCCCCAGTCCGTCGGTGAAGCTCTGCACGACATGGCCGTCGGGATCGGTCGTCACGGTGCATGAGAGCGTTCCGGCGTCGTGGCACCCCTCGCAGACCAGTTCGCCGTCGACGCCCACTGCGAGCCATCGCACCTCGTCGGTGTCGTTTGTCCGGTAATCGAACTCGGTGTAGAGGACTTCGTAGTCTTTCATGTAACCGGGCAACGCCTGCTTGCGTACGCGCCCGAGCGGCGACGCCTCGTAGACCTTCTCCGTGAAGGAGCGCTGCGCATCGGCCTGTCCATACAATGTGCCGTAAAATGCCTGCTGGTTCGTCAGGGCCGACGCCTGTTTCCGTCCGCCACTCGACCGAGCCGCATAAGAGAGGTAACTTTTGGCGTCTTCACGCAGCAGCGCGTCATAACCGATCGGCGTTACCAGATCCCGACCGTCAGGCGATGCCGCGATCTGAATCGACTGTTCGGGCAATCCCAGCCCATTGTAATAGGCGACATCGGACGCCGCCGGCTTGTCGCCGTTGAAGGTTCTGGTCAGAATCCAGTTCTCGTCTTTGTCGAGAGCCAGTATGCCGTCGTCATACCGGGCGCCGTCGAGTTCCTTTTCGTCGCGGAGCCCGTTCTCTTCGTAGGCCGCCGTGACGTGGTAATACCCGGTGGCTTTCGGAGCGTACAGCGTGATGGTCTCTCCGTTGCCGAGCACGGTCTCCTGTTCGATTCCGTCGCGATAGAGCGTATAGACCACGTCGGGTTGAGAGTTGCCGATATTTGCCACGACAACGGAGGCTGTTTTATCGTAGTGATAGACGACAGGAAGTGTTCGTACTGAGCCACCTCCGGACTGATGTACTTCCATAGCCATATTGTCTTCGAAACGCAAATTCGTATAACTGCGTATCGTCGCATTCGAGAGGTTGGGCGGACAATAGATCTCCAAATAGAGTTTCCCTAAATTTTCGTCGTAACCATAAGAGATACGCATATGTGGATTCCATTGGCTTGAATCTCCCGAATTGTAAATTGCGAACGGCGCATCGAAGAAGGAAATGTCCGCAAGATCGTCGACTGGATACATCGTACCGTCCTTCCAATATCGGGTCAGTGTGTATCGATATACGCCGCCGTCGGGATCGGCTGCGAGAACCTCTTCGCCGGCATTGTAGACATACTCGAATGCCTCGTAGTACTTGATTGAAAAGTCCGAATCCGGGAAGTCGAACCGGTACGTGCCCGGAGTAGAGATGCGATAGGTATAGTCGCCGCCCGTACCGAGGAAGAAGTCAGTCTCCTCCTCGGAATCGTCCTCGTAGGTCCGCCATAGGAAATAGCTCTTGTCGATCTCCGTGTCGTGCAGATGAATTTCTGCGGACTGCCCCGGACAGATGTAGAAACAGCGGTCGGCCGGCCAGTCGACGGACGGATACGAATACTGGGGTTTTTGCTTGATATAGACGTGACTGGCATAAGTGCCGAAAGCCACCGTGCGTTCGCCGCTCGTGGTGTTGGGATCGAGTTGGAGTTCGATCAGATAGCTGCCCGTTTCGGCGTTGTCGATATACAGGACGCGAACCCAGCGGATTCCATTATCCAGAAGTTGGCGGTTCATCTCCTCGACGGCGTTGCCCGGCGAGAACTCGTCGCCGTCTTCGGCAACGATCGTATAGGACGTATCGTCCCAGGACAGCGAGACCTGCTCCGAGGGCGGTGTTCCGAGATTCGGATGCCAGATCAACTGGGCGAAGGATACGTGCATGCCCGCTACTGCGAGAGCAAGCAACAGATATAGCTTTTTCATGAGTGATTCAGATTTACCGGTTTTCCGTAGCAAAATGATAATCATAAGATTGGACTTGTTCGCCCTTACCGTCTTTGACCGAGATCAGGCGGCCGAACGCATCGTACTCGTAGGTGGTTTCACGTCCCGAAGGATCGGTCATCGAGGCCATCCCCACCAGCGGGATGTATGTCGCCGTGGTGACGTGCCACTCCTTGCGGCTGGTTCGCAGGCCGTCGAGCGCCGCAAGATCGCCCTCCGACAGCACGACCGAGGTACGGATATGCTCGACGGTCGCCGCACCCAAGGCGGTCGTCACCTCGTCGTATGCGGCGTTGCGGATTTCGGCCACGAGGTACTGACCCTTGTAGCCCCACAGATAACAGATCGGAGGCTGTCCCACGGCCTGCACCTCGCAGATGTTGCCGTCGGCGTCGTAGCGCAGCGACGCCCGTCCGATGTAATGCGTGTCGGGCGTATAGGCGCCTTTCCCGCCCGTAGAGCTGCGGTTCGAGAAGCGGAACGATGCGGGCGAGAGGTCGAGCGAAGCCAGCGTCGAGAGGCTGTCGGGACGCCCGTAGAGATCGTAGCGGAACGTATCGCCGTGCGTGACGGTCTCGTCGGTGTAGACGACCCGTTCGAGCGGCAGCGAGAGGAGGTTGCGATCGAGCATCGTCCGTACGCTCGACGGCAGGTAGTCTTCGGCGTAGAGCGTCCGCTCGGTGACGGTTCGTCCGTCGGCGTAGGTCGTCTCCTTGCGGCTGGCGGTATAGGGATTCGTGTCGTAATAATAGTTCGTCCGTCGGCGCAGGATGCGTCCGTCGTCTTCGCGCTGCTCGATAATCTCCTCCGAAAGCTGCATACAACCCACGTCGATGGCATTGTAGGAGTAACTATATGTATTTTTATTGTCGTCGTAGGGTGAAGTTGTCAACCGAGGTTGTTCCCGTAAGGAGCCATTCGCTTCGATCTGTACATGCCGGGTAGTTGGCCAGACACGTCCTCTGAAAATTTTCTTAGCCGAGAGATACGGCATATAGGTATAATCTCTGCGGACGAGCCATTCGAAACGACCGTCGACATACTTGTATTGGATGACGGAATCGAGACTTCCTTGATGCCAAGATTCCATTTCCATGGGATAGGGACTTCCGGGGAGTGCTATTGCGGGGCGATTCAGCGAGCCCTCGAGCGGCGGATCGAGCGTATATTTGTAGACGGTTTTTCCGGACAGAACTCCACCTTCGCTTTGGTATTCGGCCACCTCGTCGTACTGGACATGGCTCCCGTCGTCGTAGTTGGTGCGATACGTCGTATGAGGATAATATGTCCTGCAACGTAACCGCAGGGTGTTCGTTGTCGCTCCATTGTACGTCTCATAATAGACGATCGTCTGTAAGGTATGGCAATTACCCTGTTCCTCGCTCGTGTCGGGTTCATGACGAATGATGCCGTTGCCGCTTTCATTGGCTCCGTATTCGTAGTGTGTCTGTTTGAGCAACATACTGTCACGATCGAACGCACGGATGTCCCGAATACGGTAACTCGAGATATAACGGTTTATGCCTGAGCGATCGCAGAACTGGTTGTGGTCGCAGTGGAACTCCGTATAGCCGCCTGTGGGATAGGTAATCGTAAGCAGTTTTTTGGGGGCTGCCGTATAGAGATAAATCTCGGATGTATAGTACGACGGAATATATTTCTCATATTCCGAAAGAGGCGTATCGATCAATCTGTTATCGTGACGGTCTCGGGGTGAGCTGCCTTTCTCGATCGTCGTATAATGGCGTGCAATAGCAGGAATTCCGCGGTCGTAGCTGCCCATACGCGCATGTCCCCAGAAATCCGAGAAAGAATCTCCGTAGTGCATCGCTCCATACTCGAATCGATAACGTTGAGCGTCGATCGTCAGTGCGTTCAGGTAACGGCCGTACATCATGGCCAAATTTTCGTCGAGGTAATACCCCGTATCGATGGATTGTGTCAGCAGGATCGTCTTGCGCAGCACGCCTTGCAGATCGTAAACCTCGATACGTGTCAGAATGGGCCTGCGAATCGCTGTGCGATTGGAGTTGTATTGTTCGTAGACGAATTGCAGGGAACCGCCGCGGAATTCGATTCTGTCGATGTAATGGGTGTGTATCGTATTGAGGACTTTGCGGGCAAATTGTGCGCTTTCATCCTGTTCGGGCGCAGTTTCCATCTCCCAACCGTCGGCAATTTCATTGTCTCCTCTCAGAAAATAATCGCACGAAGTATTCATTCCGTAATGCAGCTCCTGCCGGGGCGTTCGAGCCAGCGATTCAAACATTGAAGAGCCGGAACCTGAAATCTCGGCATCGTCGTACAAATCGTGCGATCCCTCCAATTGTCGAACCAGATTGGATTCATAAGGTAGGTACGAGAAGGTGATCGCATCGCTGCCGTCGGCACTCTCAATACGAGTGCATTTCCATGCAGTCGGTGCCGGAGCCTCCATCGCGTTGAAATCTCGCACCCAATCGACGTACTGCGATGAGAAACTGTATTTTGTTCCGTCACTACCCACGATACTAAAATCTGTATTCCCGTTGCGGTTCGCATAATCGATCCTATCGCCGTTCATCGGTACGGTCGTCGGCCCCAGCTCTTTCTCGATGTAGAATGCACCGCTGCTACCGAGAAGCTTATAGTAAAACTTGTCGGGCTCTTCGTCTATATTCTTAATCCACATCGAAAAGAGATGTTGATCCGAAGGAATGATTTCGGGAGTATTCTTGTCGATATTGGTGTAGGATGTGCCCGTAGACAGATAACCCGAGGCGTGAAAATCATCACGGCCGTTGATGATGCGCGAGACCTGCATATCGCAGCTCAGCGACCATCCTGCGCCGGCCGCACCGGCGAGCTGGTTCACGCGCGTGAAGTCGTCGAGGTGGAAACTCAGGTTCACGGGCAGCTCCAGCGATCCCGATCTGACGGTGTAGAGCGGGATCGAGATTTCGGGAATTCCCGTGCGGTGCGAAACGGGATAGTCGATGTACTTCATCATCGACACCGCCGACGGCGGATAGAAATGGACGTCCGTCAGATCGGACGTCTCCTGCGCCTGTACGGACGTCGCTCCGAGAAACAGGAACGACACGGCGCAACATACAAAGGCCGGATGCTTCATAGCCGAAAGAGTTTAGGTTAGAATGAGAATGTGTATGGAGTTCGGTTCGTAAACCGGAAGATGCGCCTTGAACAAAGATAGGAAATCTTTTCGGAAAAAGAGGATGAAATAGCAATGACAGAATTTTCGCAAACTGTTTCTAATCAATTTGTTGAAAAATAAAAATCTTACATTTTCCTTACAGACCGTCCAAAGCGTAAAATCGCACTCTTCATTTCCGCTTTTCGGTAAGTCCCGGCATGTCGAATGCAAGCAGTGACGGAGCTGTTCCGCGATACTTTTCCAGAAGACGCAAAGCTGCGGGGAGAAATTTGATCGTATACTCTCCACCCGTTTTGCAGCGGTTACCGTGTATCCGCAGGTGCCCCTTGGTATCCGGTATGATTTGTTCACAGGTCAGATAGCGCATGTCTTTGTAGCAGATTTCCGTAAAACGGGAAAAGAGAAACAGGTCGCGGTGGTTCGTGTTTGGCACTCTTCAATCGTGTCGTCTGAAAAATCCGCAGTTCCTTCTCGCTGAGAAAAGTTCT
>ERZ772886.3409-NODE-3409-length-11547-cov-9.531935_pt1 | contig 11547 bp, 13 predicted proteins | sample MGYA00512128_ERZ772886 | MGnify/ENA primary metagenome ERZ772886 (study PRJEB29015, sample SAMEA2737698) | human gut metagenome | biome: human gut; feature: human-associated habitat; material: faeces | place: China | collected 2012 ... | reverse complement strand
CAGCCATGCGTTAGGGATTGCAGAGTAAAGCCCACAGCCTTTAGGCGAGGACTTGAAACGTAAAGCCCGACCGTCCCACGGGAACGCCCAAAAGAAAAAAAATCCCCCGAACATTCATCCGGGGGACATTCAGGCCGTCACGTCAATTATAATACAGATTAAGATCATCCATACCGATCTCCTTCCCGTCCCGGAAAGAAAGGCTCTTTTTCTCGATCTCCTTTCCGTTCTTGTAAACGGTCACAACCCACTGCATCGGCTCGTTCACAACGCCGTCCTCTCCGTCCACGACACCACCGGAAACGGCAAACTCGATCGCCTTTCCCGTCGTGGTTAACGTCACCTTTTCGACGGCCAGTTCTTCATCGCTTAGAATCAACGGGCTTGCGAGGCTTTCCCCCGTCGCCCCGTCTTTCAACCGCGTACCGTTGGCGACTACCACGACCGACTTAATGAAGCTGCGGAAATCTCCCGACTGCTCGATCGTTACCTCATACATCGCCCCTTTTCCTCCCGGTTCGTCGTCGTCCTTGCTGCAACCGACGAAACACAATGCCATGCACACGCATACGGCCGACAAATACAAATACTTTCTCATACCTTCAATTATTTAAGTTTATAAATAGATCACGCACCCCAGGCCGACATGGTTGTTATTCCGGAGAATGGAGTTAAACAACATTTCAAACCTGTATTCGGCAAAAAGAGCCACTTTCGGGCTTAGCAACATTTCCGGCCTTATCCCGACCTCGTATCCATACACGAAAGCCTTGCTTTTCGCCAGGTACACAAGATCGCTTTTCGCCTTGGCTTTTTGGTAGCCGATCGTCCCGGCTGCGATCCCCAGGAGCGAGAATTTCCGTCCTTTCAGGGCGTAATAGGCCAGCTCCGGGCCGACCGTCACGGTGTTTGCCTTTACCAGATCCCGGTTTAGATTCCGGTAATTAAGGTTTGCCCCCACCTTGAAAGCCTTGTACACCTTTCCAAAACCGAACGTCCCCTGCACCTGGCTTTCATCCACGATATACCCCAGTTTCACGTCCACATACTGGCTCCCGATATATTGCGCCCTGCACACGGCTACCAGGCACAAAAAAAGCGATAACACGGCAATTCTTCTCATATCTTCATTGATTTACTTGTATCGTTACATTCTCTTTCACTGGCAGGCCGTATTTGCTTGAAACGGTAAACTCGATCACCGCCTGTCCGGTCGCATCCGGCCGGAACGTCACCAGGTTGTTTTTTTTCAGTGCCACGCCCTCGCCCCTTGTCGCATCATACCCGGAAATATATACCCGGCCGCTTCCCTTTACGAACCTGGCCGACGCTTTCACCCCGTAAAGTTCCGTATCAAGCTGCAAATAAAATTCCGCTTCCTCCGATACCAGCATAAGATCCGGCACGTTCCGGAAGCGTATGTTTATCTCCGGGCTGGAAACTTTCAGCTTGATGCTGTCGGATCGTGTCACCAGTTCGCTGGCTACCCCCATGACGATATACGCCTCTCCCTCGGTTGCCGGGATAAAATCGAAATCCAGCCGATTGTTTGCCTTGAAATCATATTCAAACGTTTCTCCGGGGCTGTATTCGTTGTTATCCACCAGGATAACGCCGTCCCCGTCCCTGACCTCAAAGCGTGTCAATATCTGATCCCCGTTGTCCGGATCGAGATCCGAGATCGTAAGGGTGCAATTAACGGGCTTCCCCACTACGGCCGTACCCACGTCTATACTTTTCAGCGTCACGGAAAAATCCCGGCTGACAAGTTTCAGTTCGTCGTCGCAAGACGACAAAAAGACCAAAGCGCACAAGGCGGTAACTAATTTTCTCATACGATTTATTTTATTTGTTCACGATAATACGATCAAACAGAGCGTTCAGATCCACCCCTTTGCTCCTTAGAAAAGCGATGTATTTCACCACCACGGGGGCGGTTTCCGACTGCTCGATGTTGCAAAGCTGCTGGCGGCTGATCCCCATTTCCTCGGCAACACTTTTCGCCGTCAGGCTTAGCCTGATCGCATAATTACAGTTTTTCCTTTTCTTCCGTTCGGCAGTGCGTACCGCCATGCCCTTGTCTTTCCAGCCTGTTCCCGTCTTTTCCCTTTTCTTTCTCGTCCCTTGTTTTTTCTCCTTTTCCTGCCGTTTTCCCACGCTTTTTCGCTCCGTTTTCTCCAGCCTGCGGTGTAATGTGATGACACATGGTGTAATGTGTGTCCTAACATATTGCAAATCAATTATTTATCAATTTTTCTCCTATATATTTGCGGTGACAACATGAGTTATCAACACTAAAAATCAAAAATTATGGCAAAGAAAAATGCAAGGGAAGAACCCCCGAAACCGCAGGTCTCCGAAAACGAGCAGATGAGTGACATCGTGTTCATCCTTGACAAGATGGAACTGATTCTGGAAGCGGTGTCGCAAATCGGACAGGACGGAAAATTCAACACGGTAGCCGCCGACAGGCAGAACCGGAACTCCTTCCTGAAGATTGACCGCTATGCAGACGCCTTCGAGAACTTCATCAAGAACTTCTGGAGCCAGCTGAAAGACCCGACACGCTTCGGAATCCTCTCCGTCAAGGAAGACAGGCTGGACGACCCTGCCGTACAGCAGGCCATCGAGGACATCGCCGCAGGAAAAAAGACAAAAGCCGTGGAGGAATTTCTCAAGCAGTACGAGATTGTTCCGCGCAACAAGGAAAACCAAAGTATCAACCCCAAAAACCAAGAAGAAATGGCAAAGAAAAATGAAACCCAGCAGCAGGCTGCCGCAGCTGACAGCCAGCCGCAGAACCAGTCCCCCCAGTACCGTTACAACGAGTCCATGATCAACTGGGAACAGCTCAAGAATTTCGGAATCTCCCGTGAATACCTCCAGGAACGCGGACTGCTCGAACAGATGCTCAAGGGCTACAAGACCAACCAGGTCGTGCCCATAAGCATGAACTTCGGCTCGGCCGTACTGAGAACGGACGCACGTCTGTCCTTCCAGCAGTCCATGGCGGGCGAAGTGGTGCTCGGCATCCACGGTATCCGGCAGAAACCCGACCTTGACCGACCGTACTTCGGACACATCTTCTCCGACGAGGACAAGAAGAACCTGCTCGAAACGGGCAACATGGGGCGTGTCGTGGAACTGAAAGGACGCAACGGGGAATATATCCCATCCTTCATCAGCATCGACAAGCTGACCAACGAGGTGGTCGCCATGAAAGCGGAGAATGCTTTCATCCCGAGGGAAATCAAGGGAGTGGAACTGACAGAGCAGGAGCAGAATGACCTGCGTGAAGGCAAGAAGGTCTATGTAGAGGGCATGATCGCCAAATCCGGCAACGAGTTCAACGCCTTCATTCAGGTGAATGCCGAACGCAGGGGTGTCGAGTTCATTTTCGAGAACGACAAGCTCTTCAACCGCCAGACACTCGGGGGCGTGGAACTGACACAGAAACAGATTGAGGACCTGAACGCTGGAAAAGCCATCTTCGTGGAGGGAATGCAGCGCAAGGACGGCGAGGTGTTCTCCTCCTACGTGAAGTTGGACGAGGCGACAGGCCGCCCGTCCTACACCCGCTATAATCCGGACTCTCCGGAAGGCGCACGCGAAATCTATATTCCCAACGAAATCAACGGGGTGAAGATTACGGCGGAGGAACAGCAGCAGCTCCGTGACGGCAAGGTGATTTTCCTCAATGACATGGTGAACCGCAAGGGAGAGGAATTCTCCTCCTTCATCAAGGCCGACCTGGAAACGGGACGCCTGAGCTACTCCCGTACGCCGGACGGCTTCGAGCAGCGCGAGGATTTCAAGATTCCACCCAAGGTATGGGACGTGGAACTGACCAGACAGCAGCGTGCGGACCTGCAGAGCGGAAAGGCCGTGCTGGTGGAAGGCATCAAGGGATATGACGGGAAGACCATCTCGCAGTACGTCAAGGCGAACTTCAACCAGGGGCGTCTGGACTTCTACAACGAGAATCCTGACCGCAAGCGTGATGCCTCGCAGCGCAATGTGGTGGCCAACAGCCAGCGACAGGAACAGGGAAACCGCAAGTCAAAAGGTGCGAGCATTGCCTGACAACAGGTTACTGAAAAATGAATGTTGAATCAAAAAAAGAAAGAAATATGAAAAAGGAAAACGGAAACGACATGCCTTTCAAGGCTGATGAAGTGAACTGGGACGAACTCTCCGGTATCGGTATCATGAAGGACGAGCTGGAACTCTCCGGCGAAATGGACACCCTCCTCAGGGGAGAGAAAACGAAAGTGATGTCCCTGAGCCTCGTGCTCCTCGGCGTGGACGTGGTGATGGACGCCACGCTCCAACTGGTCCGTAAGGGCGAGTCCCCGCTACTGGAAATCCAGGGAGTGACACCGCTGGGCAAATAATCTGGGAGCAATTATCAAGTAAACCGATGTCTTACCGCCGTTTCCTGTCTTCCGCATGGAAAACGGGAAACGGCTTAATTTTTATCTTACAATATGATAGCAATCATCGCAGAAAAGCCGAGTGTAGGCATGGACATTGCCCGTGTAGTCGGGGCTGATACAAGAAATGACGGCTACTGTTCCGGTAACGGATATATGGTGACCTGGGCACTGGGACACCTCGTGTCACTGGCCATACCGGACACTTATGGTTATACGAAAACGGCGGAGGAGGACTTGCCGATGCTGCCGGACCCGTTCCGCCTGGTCTCCCGACAGATGCGCACGGACAGGGGAATGGTTACGGACATCGCCGCCTCGAAACAGCTGAAAGTCATAGAAAGCGTGTTCAACCGCTGTGACAGCATCGTCGTGGCTACCGATGCCGGTCGTGAAGGGGAACTTATCTTCCGCTGGATATACGACTTTCTGGGCTGCACGAAACCGTTCAGACGCCTGTGGATCTCCTCGCTTACTGACGAGGCCATACGAAAAGGTCTGGAGGAACTGAAGGACGGCTCGGAATACGACAGCCTGTATACCGCCGCCGACAGCCGCGCGAAGGCAGACTGGCTGGTGGGCGTGAACGCCAGCCGTGCCCTGGCCATCGTTTCCGGCTCGTCCAACAACTCGATCGGACGGGTGCAGACTCCGACGCTCGCCATGATATGCAGCCGCTACAGGGAGAACCGCAGTTTCGTATCCACACCATACTGGCAGCTGCATGTCACCCTCAATGGCGGCACGTCACACCGCCGCTTCTTCCATCCCGCGACCTTTGACGACAGGCAGAAGGCGGAAGCCGCCTACCGCAGTCTCTCTCCCGATTCTTCGGCGACGGTCACGAAGGTGGAGCGCAGGAAAAGCCTGCAACAGCCGCCGTTGCTCTACGACCTAACGGCACTCCAGAAGGACTGCAACGTGCACCTCGACCTGCCCGCAGCAAAGACGCTGGACATCGCCCAGTCGCTCTACGAGAAGAAGCTCATTTCCTACCCGAGAACGGGAAGCCGGTATATCCCGCACGATGTGATGGCCTGCGTGCCCGGTCTGTTGGAAAGGATAATGGCCATGCCCGAATTCGCCACAAGTGCCGGAATCCTTGACTTTGCGCGTCTCAACACCCGTAGCGTGGACGACCGTAAAGTGACGGACCACCATGCTCTCATCACGACCGGCATCGCACCCGAAGGGCTTTCCGAAGCGGAGGAGGCCGTCTATACGCTGATAGCCGGACGTATGCTGGAGGCGTTCTCGCCCTGCTGCGAGAAGGAACTGATTCTTATGGAATGTCGCCTGGACAACATGGATTTCCGCTCGAAAAGTTCCCTTGTCGTCAGTCCGGGATGGCGCGGCATCTTCTGCAGGAAAGAGGACAGGCAGGACGACGAGCCGGAAACCGACGAGGGTACGGCCGTATTTGCCGAAGGGGACACGGTTCCTGTTTCAGGATTCGGACTGTCCCAGAAGAAGACCGTGCCCAGACCGCCCTATACCGAGGCCACGCTGCTGGCAGCAATGGAGACCTGCGGCAGGGAGATAGCCGACGAACAGGCACGCGAGGCCGTGAAGGAGCTGGGCATCGGCACGCCCGCCACAAGAGCCGCCATCATCACCACACTGTTCAAACGTGACTATATCGCCCGCTCCGGCAAGAGCATCGTCCCCACGGAAAAGGGACTCCATATCTACGATGCGGTGAAGGACATGCTCGTGGCGGATGTTTCCCTGACAGGAAGCTGGGAGAAGACCCTGCTCCAGATAGAGCGGCACACGCTCGGACCGGACACGTTCATGGCATCCATCACGGACTACACCCGCAAGGCTACCCGTGAAATCCTGAACCTCAGCCTTCCGGCGGCAGCCGCCCGCACATTCACCTGTCCCAAATGCAAGACCGGACACATTATCGTCAGGGAAAAGAGTGCCCGTTGCGACAATAAAGGGTGCGGACTGACCGTGTACCGCAGATTCCTGAACAAGGAACTGACGGACCAGCATCTGGAACAGCTTTTCTCCTCCGGTTCCACACGCCTTATCAAGGGATTCAAGGGAAAGAAGGGCGTGGCTTTCGACGCTTCGGTCACCTTTGACGCCGGGTTCACCCTGACACTCTCGTTCCCCAAAAACGGGAACGGCAGGAAAAGGAAATGATGAAGCCATCCCGATTCGCGGGGCAAAGGTCGCAGCCCGCCCGTTTCCACCGGCAAGGTCAGGCCTTACGGTTTCTGGGAAAATCATCCTCGCCAGAGGCTCCGGTATTTTTCCCGAAAACCTTGCCTGTGGAGGCGGACTGCAAGAAAGCCCCTGAAACCGGGAATGGCATTCCCGCCAAACAAATGAAGATTATGAAAGCAAAAGAACGTATCAGAAAGATAGCGGACAGCAGATGGGCAAGGACACTCGCGCTGGCCGTAACAGCAGCCATCATATTCAGCTGGCTCTATTCCCACGGTATATCGCCTGTATGGACTGCCGTGGCCATCATCTGTTTCAGGGGACTCTTCAGGTTCCTCTACCGTATAGCCTGTTTTCTCGTGGCATTGGCAATCATTCTGTGCATACTGAGTTTTCTGGTCTTCTGAAATCTGACGATATGGAACATGCACGGAATTTATCATTGCAGCATAAGGGAGCTGTCCGGGAGCGGGCGGCTCTTTTTGTATCCGTCACAGCCGGAAATGACACGGAAAGAAAAGGGAATGGACGGAAAACACAGACATTGGCAAACCGAGAACTACAGGGCAAAGTTGGCAAACGCTTCTTGTCGGACGGCAAGGTCAGGCCGCAAGCGGTTTCGGAAAAAATCATCCTCGCTGCGCTCCGGTATTTTTCCCGAAAACCCTGCCTTTCCGGAAGCATTTGCCGTTGGGCCCTTGTAGTTCAACGGGCTGCCAAAGCCCGGGTATTCACAGTTAAAAATTAAAGAATATGCAACAAGCGATCATCACAAGACAGTCACCAGCTCCGATAGGGATGCCCGTGACAAGAAGACCGAAAGTACACGTCCCGCAACCGGCAATCAAGCTGCCGCCAAGGGGAACCACAGGTCCCGTTCACATCTCAAAGCTGCTGAACCCCGTTCTGGAAATATGCAGACATCCGGATAGGAACAGGCTGCTGGCTGAATTATTCAGCGAATATTGAAACACATCGTCTAATCATTTAATATCTGAAATTATGTTTTTACAGCAATCCACCAGATGATGACGGAAAGCGTGGACCTCACGATCGTCATCCGCAAGACAAACGGACAACTGACCGTTTCCACATTGCCCAAATCGAACGGACTCAAGGACGAGGCCCAGAACCACATCGTGCCGCTGACTGTCACGGGCACACCGCAGGAACTTGACACAGGATTCCTGCAGGCAGTCACAAGACCGATACAGAAAGCGTGCGGGCTGATCTCCAACATGGCACAGTTTGAGGCACAGGCGGACAAGGCCGCCGCCAGCAGCAAGGCCGCCAAGGAAGCGAAATCCAAGGAGACGAAGGAAGAACGCGAGAAACGGGAGAAGTACGAGAAACTGATGAAGAAGGCGGAAGAACTGACAGCCGCCAGGAACCATCGGGAAGCCGTCAGCGTGCTTACACAGGCGAAAGCACACGCGAATGCCGCCCAGTTGAAGGAAATCGAGGAGAAGATAAAGGCAGCCGACACGGAAATGAACCGGGGAAGCCTCTTCGACCTGATGGAACAGGAGGCACAGCCGGAACCTTCGGTACAGCAGCAACAGCCACACTCCCAACAGCCGGTATACACACAGACACCGGTACAGAGAAATCCGCAACCGCAACGTCCGCAACAGCCGGTACCGCAGAGACCACAACAGGCATACACGCAGCATCCGCAACAGCCAGGAATATGGCCACCGCAACAACAGCCGCCACAGCCGCAAGCAAGACCGCAGATACAGCCGCACGCGCAATACGTACAGCTGACAGGCGGACAGCAGCCTTCCCAACCTCAATATCCGCCGCAGCCTGAAATTCAGGACTGGCAGGAAGAACGGTTCATGCAGGAGGACGAACAGCAACCGTACCTCTCCGATCAGGAACACCCCGCATACAGTGAGAAGGACTACGAGGAATACATCGATTTCCCGCAGTCCATGCTGGAACCCAAGTATTCACCTTATCAGACAGTTTAAGACATGGCACTCGAAATTAAAGGAATGACACGCTCATTCTGATTCAAGAAAGGAACAGAGTATATTACTCTTCAGGACCCGGATCCGAACATCTCGCCGGACATGGTCATGAACTACTATTCGAACATGTACCCGGAACTGACGACGGCTACCGTTCACGGACCGGTCATCAGGGAGGACATGACAGAATATGAGTTCAAGACAACTATCGGAACAAAAGGATAAAGGATATGGCAAAGGACTACAGAAAAAAGAAGAAATCATGTGTACCATTGGACGGATATCAGGCGGAACAGCTCGCGAGACTTATCATTGCGGAAACCGAAAGGAAGGTGCATTACGGCACGGAAAGGATCCAGCAGATCCTCCGAATCTTGGGCGTCCTTAGCCCGCTGGGTCAGGGCGTCGTACCGGGCCTGAAGGGCCTCTACATCGGGGCTGGTATAGGGAAGATCGGAAAATTTCCAGTTGTCATTCATGATCAGTCCTCCTTGGGATAGATAACGGACAGGGCTGCACGGCTGCGGCAGATGTGCTCCCGGATGAAATCCAGCACATCCTGCGGGGTGATGCTGTCGTAAATTTCCGGGAAGCGCAGGGGATCAAAGTGCTGGAAGCAGCCCTCCACCAGCGAAATAGCGATGGAATCGAAGGAGTTGAGACCCTTCAGGGAGGCCCCGAAGTTCCCCCGCTTCATCCGCTGCCAGTAGTCCGGATCCAGACCCTCACGGGTCAGGCGTCGGGCCTCCTCTAAAATGGCCTCCATCACGGCGGCGGGATCGTTGCTGTCGCCGCCGGCATAGGCGTAGGCCGCACCGGGCAGCAGGTCGAAGGAACTGCCGAAGGAACCGTTGATAAGGCCCTGACTGTACAGTCGAGAGAACAAGGGACTGGAGTCCCCCATGAGGATATCGCAGGCCAGATCCCCCAGAATATCCCAGCGCAGCCGCTGCTCTCCCTCCGGGGGAGCGGGGCATTTGAAGCCCACCAGAAACGACGGCATGGATACCTCCATCCGGCAGGAGGTCTCCGACTGAGCGGGGGTGTCTCCCTCGCTGCCACCGTAGTCACGGGGGATATCCGGGCCGCTTTCCGGGGGCAGGATATCCTCCGCCGCCCGGAACACCGCCTCGGCGTCCAGATCGCCCACCGCCACCAGACACATATTGGCGGGGGTGTAGAAGGCCTTGTGGCAGCGGTACAGGGTCTCGGCGGTGATGCGGGAGATGCTCTCCACGGAGCCGGCCACGGGGATACGGGCGGGACTCTCCCGGTACAGGGCCTGCAGCATCCGCTTATAGACCTGCCACTCCGGGTCATCCTCGATCATGCCGATCTCCTGAGCGATAATGCCCTGCTCCTTGGCCACGCTCTCGTCGGTGAAGTACGGCATCGACACAAAGGACAGCAGCTGCCGCAGATTCTCGTCAAAATGCTCCGTGCAGTCGAAGTAGTAGGCCGTCATGGCATTGCTGGTAAAGGCATTGGGCTCGGCGCCATTTTTGGCCATCTCCTGCATGGCGTTTCCGTCGGCGGTGTCGAACATCTTGTGCTCCAGATAGTGGGCGATGCCCGCCGGGGTATCCTGCCATGCGCCGTCCTGCTGAAAGCGCAGGTCCATGCCGCCGTAGCGGGTGGCGAACATGGCGTATTTCCGGGTGTAGCCGGGCTTGTGGACCACATAGGCCGGCAGACCGTTTTTCAGGCGGCGGAAGGTCACCGTCTCGTCAATGCGGGGATAATACATCCTCACGCCTCCTTTCCCTTCAGGAAGTAAATGGTATCCAGCTGCACGCTCTGGGCTGCCGCACGGATGCGCTCCGGGGTCACCTGCCGCAGCAGCGCCGCCATCTCCTCCGGGGTCTCCCGAGATAGTAGTTCTCCAGCGCCCCCTGAGAATCTCCCAGCGCCTGCAGGGCGCTGAGCAGACTCTCCCGTGCCGCCGTCAGCTCCCAGTCCTCCCAGAGGCCCTGCCGGATCTCGTCCAGCTGGCGGAGGATCTCCGCCTCGGCCCGGTCATAGTCCGCCGTCTCGATGCCGGAGGACACCGTCAGGATGCCCTTGGAGCGGACGTAGGTGCTGGAGGCATAGTAGCAGAGGGAGAGCTTCTCCCGGACGTTCAGAAACAGCTTGGAGTTGCTGGAGCCGCCGAACATGAGGTTTGTCAGGATCATGGCGGGCTCGTCATCGGTATCGCAGCGGAAGCCAATGGAGAGCTTGCCCTGCGTCACGTCCATCTCCTCCGTCACCAGTCGGGGCTGGGAGGGAGCGGCGAACCGTCGGGGCGGCTCCGGCTCCGTTTGGGGGCCACGGGTCAGGGAGGAGAAGGCCGTCAGCAGGGCCTCCTCCACCCGATGGCACTCGGCGCTGCCGCAGTAGAACAGCTCCAGCCGGGAGGAGGACATCATCCGCTGGCTGTGAGCGTAGAGCTTCTGGTTGTTGATCTTGGCCAGCCCCGCCTCGTCACCGAAGCGGCTGATGCCATAGGGCTCCCCGGCGCACATCTCCTGCAAAAGCCGCAGATCGGCCCAGTCCCGCTTGTCGTTGCGGATGGAGCGGATGGCGTCGGCCAGATTGGCCTTCTCGCCCTCCACATATTCCTGCAGAAACCGGCCGCCACGGGTCACAGGGTCCAGCAGCAGCTCCCCCAGCAGCTCCGCCGCAGGCTCCAGCAGCGGTTCATTCCGGGAGACGAACCGGTCGTCGATAAAGCTGGCCACGAAGCCAAGGCACTGCGTCTCCCCCCGCTTGCGGATGGTGGGGCTGATCTGTGCGCCGTAGAGCCGATCCATGGCCGCAGCGAGCTGCTCCATGTCCGGGCAGCGCATGGTGCCGCGGTGCAGCACCGCCGGCAGCAGGGCGTTGTAGGACGCCGTTTCCTTGGCCAGCGGCGTGATGAATTGGGTGCAGCGGTGCAAACACTGCACTGCGCGTACCTACGACAATATCGGCGTTTCCCT
>ERZ772886.3406-NODE-3406-length-11562-cov-4.067524_pt1 | contig 11562 bp, 9 predicted proteins | sample MGYA00512128_ERZ772886 | MGnify/ENA primary metagenome ERZ772886 (study PRJEB29015, sample SAMEA2737698) | human gut metagenome | biome: human gut; feature: human-associated habitat; material: faeces | place: China | collected 2012 ... | reverse complement strand
AACGAGCCGGGATATCCATTTGAAGCGCGGCAAGGTGCATTACGCGCTGCTGCCCGTCTGGATCCTGAATACAAGGTGGGAGGGAAAAGATTTCCTCTTTGCCATGAACGGTCAGACAGGCAAGCTGGTAGGCAAGCTTCCCGTCAGCACGAAACGGGTCGTCGGCCTGTTTGCGGCGATCGCGGCACTTCTTATCGCAATCAGCGTGACTGCGCTGCTGCTTTTGGTACGCTAGGGAGGGCTGAGATATGAAAAAAAGAATATGCCGCCTCCTGTTGGCGTTTCTGTTGGTGCTTGTATTCTGCGTGAGCATGGCTGCGGCTGAGCAGACAGGTGCACAGCTTTCTTGTGTGACGGACACTGCCGGACTTCTCAGCGAAAGCGAAAAAATGCTGCTGGAAAAGATGGCGGAAAGCGTCTCCCAAAAGTATGGGGTCGGTGTATACATCGTAACCGTGGAGGACTATCGGGACTTCCATTCTGAAGGCGTCTATAAGGCGACCTACACCATCTACCATCAATACACCATGGGTGTAGGGCCAAACCGCGATGGGATCATGCTCCTGCTCAGCATGGATGACCGCGACTGGGCAATGTTCTGCTATGGCTCACACTGCGAATATGCCTTCAACAGCTATGGTCAGGAGAAGCTGGAAAAGGTCTTCCTCGACAATTTCGGCGAGAACGACTGGTACGGCGGCTTTGAGGATTACGTCAAAGAATGCAGAGTCTATCTGGAAAAGGCTTCCGCAGGAAAGCCCGTCCGGGCGAGCTTGTTCTATCCGCTCCTTATCGTGATCGGTCTTTCCCTGCTGGCAGCAGCCGCGGTCGTCGCTGTGATATGGCAGAAAATGGACACTGTATCAGAAAAAGCAACCGCGAACGCCTACGTCTCCGCGGGACTCCGGCTTACGGAGCAAACAGATCATTTCACCCATAAGACGACCTCCAGTCGGAAGATCGAGCGCAGCTCTTCCAGTGGGAGCAGCAGCCAAAGCGAGTCCGGCGGCGGAGGCTCCGGTCGGAGCGGAAAATTCTGAGGGCGCGGCCATGAAAGGAATATGCAAACGGGTAGGCGCGCTGCTGCTGGCGACGGCTCTGCTGCTTTCCCTGTGCGCCTGTGCGCAAGGGAGACGGCAGGAAGAATCCAATGACCAGAAGGGAAGCGCCGAAGCGGTAACGCTGCCCCCAGGGACGGACAGAGAAGCGCCGGAAACCCAGCCGGCGCAGGATACCCTTTCGCCGGAGGCCGAGACTGCGCTGGGATGGCTGCGGGACAGAATCGACTTTCCAATGACAATGTTTGGCGCGGCATATCTCGGTTATGTCGGCGGCCTGTTTGAGGAGGGCTTCGAGGCAGGCTTCCCCGCGTGGCTGTGGGAAACCAATGAGGCAATGCTCCTTGAATACCCCTTCATCGCTGAGATCGACGAGGAGCACATTATCGGCGGTGCGGGGCATCTGTACTGCATCGTGCCGGTCGACGAGAACGCGACGGTTGCGATCAACCGTGTGCAGTGGAACGAAAAAACACAGACCGATGAGGTCACAGAGGTTCTTTACCGGTCAGAGAGCGGCGAACCGGTGCTGCTCTTTGCGAATCTCGACGGCATTGCGCATGAGACCGACACCCAGGTCTTTATCACCGACAACAACGGGAACACCTGCGAATGGTATCCCTCGCTTGATGCGATGAGCCATCTTGCACCGTGTACATCGGAAGCCGGTGACTATCTTTCGTTCGATTTTACGGAATATGCCTGGTATGACATCCCATCCGAATTTTCCGATTGGCTTTCTGACGGCTGGACAGGCATGACCGCGCTTGGCCTTGCCGGATCGCAGAGTACAGGCATGGGCTGGATCACAGAAACCATGGTAGAGGAAACCGGCCGCTATGCCTATTTCTCGCTGCGCTTCTATCTCGAGGATGAGACGGGGGGTACAGTCGATCTGGAGTGGACATACGAAGACAGCGACGACATTGAGGAGATGTGGAGCGGCTTCTGGGCGATTCAAACGATTCCGGACGGGCCAAGCTATGTAACGCTCAGTTTGTCGCTTGTGGGCGGTAACAGCTACGGTGTCACGGACGGCCCGGTGTATCTGTGTGAGAAGTATCCTATCCTGATCAGTCCGAGCGGCACGGAGCTGCTGGTCGGCGCAGGTGAGAGCGGCGTTTGTCTGCCGTTCATGTCGCAGAGCACAACGGCATGTGTGCTGACACAGGCCGCAGGATAGAAAGCCTGCAGGAAGCAAACTGCTTTGAGGTTTGCATTCATAAATTCTGTTTGGTAGCAATCTACCATCCAAGTCCATGTCCGGGGCAATGATCTGTTCGGCTCACAGTATCAATGTAAGCTACCGCTCAAGACACAGCTTCCTTCGGAGATCGCCGCTGCCGCATTTCGGAGTTTTAAAGAGCGGTATTCTTGGAACACGAAGGTCAGAGCGGACACCGTCCGTTCCATTGAACTCTCACCCAAAGACAGTGCCGAGCAGCTCACGCTGTTTGATAATGTCCAGCACCGCATGGCAATGGAGAAAGTACAGGATGCTGTGGAGGAGATTCGTGGTCGCTTTGGCAAAAGTGCCATCTCTTACGCCTGCCTCATGGGCGATTTAAAAATGCCCACAGACGGAAGAGATAAAGTCAAAATGCCGGGGCTAATGTGTCAATAAACGATGTTTTTCAAATATTTTCTGCTTTATGTCCGTGCTATGAAGCGCTGAAAGCGAAAGCGGCGAAGTTCGACGCGGCGGAAGAAGCAGGGAAGACCGAGCTGCAAAAGGCGCAGGGCTGCCGGGATTTCCAAGCGAGCTCTGCGCCTTTTTTATTTTCAGAAAAATAGCACCCCGGGCCGAAGGATGGGTGACCGCGGGGCGCTTGACAGATTTACAATTGAATTATATAAAACCGCAAAGGAAATGTCAATAGAAAATTCGAAAAAATGTGGATATTTTCCATGTTTTTAACCTGCTTTCAACGTATTCTTTTCTTTTACTTTTGCAGAAGTCTATTGCCAACCGACACGCAGCGTGGTACAATCGACTTAAAGAAGTACGTGGAGGAGATTTCGTCGTGAACATGAAAACAATCGGTTCCGCCGTTGTAATCATCTTGGCCGCCATAGTCGGGCTATTCCTCGGCGCTGCCATGAACGACGGGTTAAGCGGCTCCATACTGCTCGCGGTCATCGCAGGGTTCGTCTGTGTGATCTATACGATTGAAAACAGTGGCAAGAAGTAGGGGGTTTTTATGATTTTACGGTTTAAACAGCGCTTTTTTTCATGGTTCGACAGTTACGATATTTACGATGAGAACGGCAACACGGTGTATATCGTCAAAGGGCAGCTCTCCTGGGGACACTGCCTGAAAATTTTTGACGCTTACGGCGAAGAGGTCGGCACGGTAAAAGAACGCATCTTCACGTTCATGCCGAAATTCGAAATGTATTTTAAGAACCAATATGTCGGTTGCATCAGCCGCGAATTTGCACTTTTTAAGCCGAAATACAACGTAGAATGCAACGGCTGGCATGTGGAGGGCAACGTTTTGGAGTGGGATTATACCGTTGTTTCCGGAAGCGGTCACGATGTGGCAAGCATCTCCAAAGAGCTGTTCAACTGGACGGACACGTACCTTTTGAACATATACGACCCCGCAGACGCACTGTGCGTTTTGATGATCGTGCTTGCGATCGACGCCGAAAAGTGCAGCCGAAATAACGGCTAAACGCTATTTTCTGTACAGAAAAGACCTCCGCTCAAGACTGTTTGGCCCGAGCAGAGGTCTTTTCTTTTCCAAAAATTTAAAATGCGTAGAACAAAATGCCGAGACCGGCGGAAAGCACGATCATCAAAATGGGCGAGGGTGCTTTCTTTTTAAAGTGCTTATAGCCAAAGTGCAAAGTAATCAGCAGCAGCAAAATTACAACACCGCGCAGATCAACCTCGGGGGCGCTTCGTATGGTTGTAAAGCCGAATAGCGTGCTGAGGCCCATCGTCAGCGCCGTAGCCAAAATGAGCGCCACCACGCACGGACGCACGCCGGAGAGGAATGCCTGTACACCGGCGTATTTCAGCAGATTACTCAACACTGCCGCAATGAGCAAAATAATGACGAACGAGGGGAGCACCACGCCCAAAGTCGCGAGCAGACTGCCCAACACGCCGCCTTGCGAAGAGCCGATGAACGTCGCCATGTTGACGGCAAGCGGGCCGGGGGTCGATTCGGACACCGCAATGAAGTTGATGAACTCGCTTTCCGTGAGCCAGTGATTCGAGAGCACGGCTTCGCGGATGAGGGAGATCATGCCGTAGCCGCCACCGAACGACACTGCGCCAATCTCAAGGAAGGTCAGGAATAATTTAAAATAAATCATTTCACGTCACCGCCTTTTCCACGCAGGCGCTGTATGAAGTAGGCCGCAAGACCAACCACACCGCTAAGCAAAATAAAGTAGATAGACGAAAACGAAACCGCGAAAACGGAAAACGCTATCATGCAAACCGCTACGCCTGTGACAAGCACGGTATTGAGCACCGTCTTTTCAAGACTTTTCAGCATGCGCACACCGGCGGAAAAGATGAGGTACACAACGCACACCTGAATTCCGCGGAACGCGCAGGAAACGAATTCCAAGCTCAAAAACTGGTCAAAGAATAGGGAAATGAGGTAGATGATGACAAACGAAGGGATACACACCCCAAGCGTGGCCGTCGCCGCGCCGGGCACACCGGCAATGTGATAACCGATATACGTTGCGCTGTTAATCGCTATCGGGCCCGGCGTAGACTCCGCAATCGCGATCATGTCGAGGAACTCTTTTTTATCGATCCACTTTTTCTTTGCGATAAATTCATTTTCCAGCAAGGCAACCATCGCATAGCCGCCGCCGAACGTGAAAGCGCCGATCTTCAAAAATGTGAGGAACAGCATACATAGTTTTTTCATTTTTCAACCCCATTTTCTGCTAATTTAAACACGATAATCATACACCGTTTCACCGAAAAAAGCAATAAAAAAGGAAGCAGGCGCACCTTTCGATGTGTTCCTGCTTCCTTTGCTTTATTTTAAATTACTTAGAGAAGAGGTTTGCCACACGGTTCCAGAAGCTGTCTTTGGTTTCAGTCTCAGTCGTGGTCTCTTCCGTGGTGCTCGTGCTGTTGCTGCTCGAGTCCGTTGCGGTGCGCATTACGTAGCTTACGGTCATATCCGTACCGTCTGCGCGGCCGGAGCCCTTGAAGCTGTCCGCACGATCCTTCATGATGTCAATCACGCGTGCCAGCGTGGAATCCGGGTCGGTAATTTCGCTGAGGCCGTCGAGCTTATCATTGATTGTATCGGAGAACTCCGTCATGCCGTCGCTGAGCTCGGACGTGCCGTCTTTAAGTTCTGCGCCGCCGGTCTGGAACTGACCGATCGCATTCGATACGGTCTTGCTGGAGGAAGAGAGCGTCTCCATGCCGCCGAGCAGTTGGTTGGTGCCTGCATCGAGCGTGCCTACGCCGGTTGCGAATGCAGAGGTGCCGGTTGCAAGCTGAGAAGCACCGCTGCCAAGCTTTGCAGCACCGTCGGAAATCGCGTTAGCCGCACCGACAACCGTGTTGGTATCTGCCGGATTCTCTGCGTTATACAGCGCGTCGGTCAGCGTATCGACACTGTCCATCATTTCGCCTGCCTGCGAGGAGAGGTCTTTGAATTCACCCATCAAACTCTTGAGCTCATCGGTGTTAATGTCCGGGATTGCTGCTGCAACCTGCTGCACAGCGCTCTGTTTTGCCGCCGCAAGGTCATCGGAAGACGTTACTTTTTCTGTAACAATCGGGGCAACCTGTTCAGCAACCTTCGGGCCGACAGTGCTTGCAATCGTATCCGAATCAATATCGTTTACAACCTGACCCATTGCCGTTTTTACAGCAACTGTTGCTGCGCCGGAAAGCTGTGCAGCAACGCCGTTGATCGTATCTTCACTCGGAGAAGTCGGTTCTTCAATCTTCTCCTGAATTGCCTCCTGCTGTTCGGGCGTGAGGTTTAGACTCGGATCACTTAAAAGGTCTTTGAGTGCCGTCTTATAACCGCCTTGGAATACATCGGTCGAAAGTGCCGCCGCCTGATCTGCTACCTGATCTGCGCCAACTGTCGCATTATCGGCCGCCTGCTGAACGTTGCCTTTGATTACTTCCGCCGTCTTCTGGGAAGCCGCTGTTGCCGCATTGCTTGCAGCAGCTTCGGAAGCCGCTTTCGCTGCGCCGCTCGCCGCGCCATCGAAAACCTGTTCAGCGCCTGCGCCGAGCTGTGCTTTGAGTGCTGTCATATCCGGGATTTCAACGGTCTCCAGCTTGCCGGAAAGCTCGGCCATTTTGTCTTCAAGCGCGGTCTTCTTTTCGGAAGTCTCTACAAGACCCGGGACAAGCTGCTGGTTCATCACGCCCGCAAGCTGTGCGGTACTGTTCTGCAGCTGAATAGCGCCGAGGGAAAGCTCGCCGGTCTTCGTTGCCAAGAGCTGTGCGTTTTCAAGCAGGTTTTCCGTGCCGTTTGCAAGGGTCTGTGTGCCGTTCAAAGCGCTGTCCACGCCGGCATCGAACTGACTGTAACTCGAAGCAAACGTGTCAAGGCTTTCGACAAGTGTGCCCACAGCGTCATCCAGTGCGCCGGAACCATCTTTCAGCTGATCGATTGCATCGGTCAACTCATTCATCGTGTCGCCAAGCTCGTCGGACGCCTCATCGAGGTCGAGGTCGGAAAGGCTCGGAGCCGCGGCGAAGAGAAACGTCGGGACGGTGCAGTCCGTAACATCCGCTTCGAGGGTAAGGGTATCGAGCATCAGGTCGTCGAGCTTATCAAAGCTGTCGGGAAGCAGGTCGCTGACGGCTTCCTTCATGCCCGGCATCGCAAGGTAGCAGGCAACCTGCGTTTTGGAATCAGACTCCACAAGACCGTGCTCTGTCGTGATGTTCTTGAAGTTTTCGCTCGGCAGCACAGCCGCTGCAACGGTGAAGAACGGGGTATAGGCGGTGCGCTTTTTACCGTTTACGGTCACTTCTTCGCCGGTGTTGTTCGTCAGCTTAACGGTTGCGACAAGGTGGCCGCTCTGACCCTTGAGTTCATCGGCCGTAACCGCCTTGCCGTCGAGCGTATACTCGATGGAAACACCGACCGGCGCCTGTGCGCTGTTCTTGCCCTGATAATAAATATCGGTTTCGTCCGTCGTCCACTTGAGCGTATTGCCGGACTGTTCCGGCATCACGTCGCTCTTGAGGTTCTGGATATCGGAGAGGTCGCTTTCGTCGGTAACGGCATCAAAACCGTCGTCGCTGTGCAGCCAATCGCTGGTGATCTGCTCCTGCACGGAACCGTCTGCGTTCAGGATGAGATAAGAGGTTTCTTTTTTCTCAACGGCAGCATCCGCCGCGAAGGCCGGGGCAGCGCAGCCGAGGAGGAGAAGTGCGGAAATCGTAGCCGCAACGGATTTTGTAAGATACTTACTCATATTGATCGAGATCCTTTCTCTGAATCGATTATGCCTTTTTCTCGGTGATTTCGGGTTTTTTCAGCCAATGGAATGTGGTCTTTCTGAGAATTGGCTCCGTAATGACGAGCAGTGCCGGCAACACAAGCAGGATAACTGCCATACTGATGAGTGCGCCGCGGCTGATGAGCTTGCACAACACGCCGATGAGCTCCATACGGGAGACGAGGGACACGCTGAACGTTGCCGCGAAGAAGGTGAGACCGCTTGTTAAAATACTCTGACTGCACTGTTCAACGGCAATTTGAGCCGCTTCCTTTGCAGTGTGACCCGCGTTACGTTCTTCACGGAAACGTGTGGTCATGAGAATCGCATAGTCGACCGTTGCACCAAGCTGAATGGTGCCGATAACGATGCTTGCGATAAACGGCAGCGTCGTGCCGGTGAAGTACGGAATGCCGAGGTTGATCATGATGGCGCTTTCAATCGCCGCAACGAGCAGCACCGGAACAGAAGCGGAGCGGAACACGATGGCGATAATGACGAACACGACGATGATACTTGTGATGTTGACGTTATTGAAGTCGACATCCGCAACCTCGATCAAATCTTTCGTCATCGCGCCTTCGCCGGTGATGACGCCGTTCGGGTCGTACTTTTTCACAATATCGATCATTTCGGAGAGCTGGTTATTTTGCTCGTCACTGCCGCTCTTATAAGAGGAGTTTGCAAGGATCATCTTGTGGCCGTCGGCCTCGAAGATGTCGCGCACGTCGTCAGGAATAAACATTTCCGGGATCGCGCCGCCGACGAACTTTTCATAGCTCAAAACCTGGTGAATGCCGTCCACGCCGCTCAACTCATCGGAAAGATCGGAGAGATTTTTTTCGGAAAGGGTATCGTCCACAATGATGAAGTGGGACGTTGTCATATCGAAGTCTTCCTTCAAGCGGTTCGTACCCGCAATGCCGGGAAGATCCTGCGGAAGCGCATCAAAGATCGTGTAGTAAACGGAAGTCTTTGATTGTGCAATGAAGAACGGAATGAAGATTATGATAAACGCAATCAAAATCGGCACACGGTGCTTCACGACGAAGTTCGAGGTACGCTTGAGCTTCGGGATGAACGTGCGGTGCGTGTGCTTTTCAATGGCACGACGGAACGTCATGATAAGGGACGGTAAAACCGTGATGGTGCAGATAACGCCGAGCAGAACACCCTTTGCCATGACGACGCCGATGTCTTCGCCGAGCGTAAGCTGCATGGTGCACATGGCAAGGAAGCCCGCAATCGTTGTAAGGGAGCTGCCGGTAATGGAGGAAAACGTCTTTTTAATAGCCGCCACCATGGCGTCCTCATCGGATGCCGCCGTCAGCTTTTCTTCTTCGTAACGGTGCAGCAGGAAGATGGAGAAGTCCATCGTAACACCGAGCTGCAGGACCGTTGCCAATGCTTCCGTAATGTAGCTGATTTGGCCGAGGAAAATGTTCGTGCCGAAGTTATAGACGATTGGGAACAGCATGCCGAGCATGAAGATAAGCGGCACAATCGTTTCTTTCAGGCTGAGGAACAGAATCAGCAACGAAGCGCCCACAGCGCAAAGGATATACAAGGGCATTTCTTTATTGATGAGGCTCTTGGTATCTTCCAAAATAGCCGACATACCACCGATGAAGCAATCTTTATTCAAGATGTTCTTGATTTGCTTCTGCGCTTTCATCGTTCTGGCATCTGCGCTCGGGGCATCGAACTGAACGATGAGCATCGTTGCGCCGGAATCGTTATAGAAGAACTTCTGAATATCGCTCGGAAGCATTTCCTTCGGCGTCGTCACATCGATAAAATCGCTCGTCCACATGACCTTCTGTACGCCTTCGACCCCTTCAAGATCGCTTTTCAGTTTTAAGGTATCAGGCGTAGACATGTTTTCAACCGTAATCATGGAAACCGATGCCATATTGAAGTCATCCTCCAAATACGTCTCGCCGATCATGGAATCCAAATCTTTCGGCAGGTAGGTCAAAATATCGTAGTTAATGTAGGTGCCGAGCGCACCGAACACCGAGGGAATCAAAAGCAGAACCGCTAAAACAAGAATCAGCTTTCTGCGCTTCACGATCCATCGTGCAAAGTGCTCCATTTAGCACCGCTCCTTTCATTCGGGAACCATCCCGTTTATTTCGTTATGTAGTTTAATTCAAAAATGACCAATAGTCAATATTAAAAGTGACGAACTGTGTAGGCAAAATAAATTGACTATTAGTCATTTTATTCAAATCTGTATAAAATGTTGTTTTTGGCTTGCTTTTTACGGTGTATCCGCCTTATACTATAAGACAAATAAAGGGATTACACAGTTAGATTTGAATGTTGGGAGGCCACAGTCATGCGCGGCGGTGTTGAACAGAAAAAAGAACAGAAAAAGGAGGGGCTGCTCGAGGCGGCATATCAGCTTTTCCTTGAAAAGGGCGTTAACAAGACCTCGGTCGATGAGATCGTAAAGAAAGCGAACGTCGCAAAGGGTACGTTTTATCTGTATTTTCACGATAAAACCCAGCTTCTGCAGCAGCTCACATACCGCATTTCCGCGCGTGTTTTGAGTGAGGCCTATGAATATGCGGAAGAGCATAAGACCGGCGTTTTTGTAGAAGACATCATCCTTATGGTCGATTACATCGTGGAATACTTTAAAAGAAGCCGTCTGACACTGCGGCTTTTAGAGCGCAATTTCTCCTGGCCGATGATTGAAAAGCAGCTTGATCTAAGAGAAGACCCGTTGTGGGACAAGCTTGTCACTGCCATTGAGAGCAGCTCGCTCGCCGTGGGCTGCACGGAAGATGTCTTATATAAGCGCGTGTTTTTGGTGGTTGAGCTCATCGGTTCCACTTGCTTTGCCACGATGATTGAAAATAAGCCGGATACAATAGACAACATGAAACCCGTGCTTTACGACATGGTGCGTAAGATGCTTGCATAATGTAAAGCGTATCGACTTTATAAAGTTGAGTTGCTTTGTAAAGTCATATCGGCTTACACATAAGTCTCCCGGGGCTGATTTAAAGATCGCCTCGGGAATTTTCTATGTTCGATTGAACTTTTTCACAAGATATAGTAAAATAGAAACCGAAAAATGAGAAAACACAGAATCAACAGAACGGAGATCATTTGAACATATGGATAAATCGGAAATCCTTGCACTGCGCCGCGCAGTGCTGGAAAAAGACTTTGCACGCATGAATGACCGCCAAAAGCAAGCCGTGTTCACCGTAAACGGCCCGCTGCTCATTTTGGCAGGCGCAGGCAGCGGAAAAACAACGGTACTCATCAACCGCATCGCGAATATCCTGCGCTACGGCGACGCGTACAACAGCACCTATCTGCGTGACGATCTCGATGAAAATGATATTGCCGCATGCAAAGCTTATATTGAAAACGGCACGCCGCTCACAACGGAAACACAGGAGCATTTGAGTGTTTCCGCATGCGCACCGTGGCGCATCATGGCTATTACCTTTACAAATAAGGCTGCAGGCGAGCTGAAAGACCGCCTGTGTGCCATGCTGGGCGAGACCGCCAACGACATTTGGGCATCGACGTTCCACTCCACCTGCGCGCGTATTTTGCGCCGTGACGGCGAGCGCATCGGGTATTCCTCGCACTTTACGGTGTACGATACCGACGACCAGCGCCGCTTGATGAAAAGCATCTTAAAAGAGCTCGATATTTCGGAAAACAACATCACGCCAAAATCGATTTTGAACGAGATTTCCCGGGCAAAGGATTCTTTAATCTCGCCTGCCGAGTACGCCCTCACGGTCGGCGACGATTTCAGATTAAAGATTATCTCCCGCGCGTATACAACGTACCAAAAGCGTTTGGAAGACGCCGATGCTATGGACTTTGACGACCTCATCAACAAAGTAGTGGAGCTCTTCAAAAAGTGCCCGGATGTTCTGGAATACTACCAGAACCGTTTCCGCTACCTAATGGTTGACGAGTATCAGGACACAAACCATGCGCAGTACACATTTGTGCGCATGCTGGCCGAAAAAAGCGGTAACCTCTGCGTGGTCGGCGACGACGACCA
>ERZ772886.3405-NODE-3405-length-11563-cov-2.929962_pt1 | contig 11563 bp, 10 predicted proteins | sample MGYA00512128_ERZ772886 | MGnify/ENA primary metagenome ERZ772886 (study PRJEB29015, sample SAMEA2737698) | human gut metagenome | biome: human gut; feature: human-associated habitat; material: faeces | place: China | collected 2012 ... | reverse complement strand
CATACGAACCCTCTCCGCCTGAAAAGTTTCAATTCTACCTTAGTTCAATTAAAAGATTAAGAAAATTTTAAATATAATTTTCGTGTTATTAGTTTCAATTCTACCTTAGTTCAATTAAAAGCCGTTAAAAACGCCAACAAATATACTTCAAAATCAATGATTTATCATCCATTTATTCTCATTTTTTACAAACATTTGCAGTCGACCTTCAATTCTTAAATTTACCCTGACCTTCGACAACAACTTTTAAATTATTCATTTTCAACATGTCAAAGAACTATTATTCCATTTCTATTGTAATTACTCTCTCAACCCCCAATCATTTTTTTAAGGTCGACGCTATAAAAAATTAGAAACGCTGGCTTTTTCATCTCCTATAATCTCTTTTTCCAGCCATTTTTCGTCCCGGCTTTTAAAGAAAATCAAACTATCCTTTTCATCCATAAGATTCCGGGCTTCCGATGTTAATTGCTTCAACTGTACTTCTGAAATCTCCCCTTCAAATACACTGTTTTGTATCCATGAAAGGTAACGCCGGCACAATTTCAACATTTTAGCCGTCCGCTTCTGATCGACATCATATACTAAAATGACATACATTACCACCACATTTTCAAAGGTTTATATTCTTCCATCCCCAATAAATGCTTGGTCAGTTTATAACATTCTAATTTAATCAAATGCCTGTAACTGACACTTCTTCCCAACTTCCGGTGTTTTATCGTCTCTTTCGTCCTCTCTTCCCATTCTTGGGCTACTTTTTTCATAGAAGATTGCTTTAGCAGACATCGATTTAAGTGTTGATCGAAATCCGATTCCCTTAACTGTTTACGGTTAAACATGGAGAAAATCAATCGGTCCGCCAATATGGGTTTAAAGATTTCTGCCATATCCAGAGCCAGAGAATAACGCCTTTCCCCCGGCTCATGCAGAAAGCTGATCGTCGGATTCAATTGGGTATGATAAATGGCATCCAGACATAACGAATAACACATACTGTTAGCAAAAGAAATCATCGCATTCACCTCATTGGAAGGTGGCATCTTTGTCCGGTTTCCCATGGAAAAACCATCGATAATCGTATCAAATGCCTCATAATAGGTTTGACGGATATTCCCCTCGATTCCCATCAACATCGGAATATCGGTTGCAGTAGCAATCAATGGAATATAGGCTTCTATCCGTTCAATCTGTTGCCTGGTATCTTTTCCCCGATTCGTATAATATCTCAGATTCTTCAACATGTTAAACGCTGCCCCATCGATAAAACTTCGGGCAATTGCCATCCGTTTTTCCTGCCGGATATGGTGCTTCATCTGGGCAATCTGCATCTTGCCGGATAACAGGTAATCTTTAGGCATAAACGAACCGGTATAATGTTCATAATAATCGAAAAAATGAACCGCCACCTGATGCTTACCCAGAAAATTGTACATCATACTATTGGTATCCAAACTACCGAATACAAAGAGATTATCTACGGTTTCAATAGGAATGTAACGGGGTTGCCCTTCCTGTCCCTCTTCGTCTACCGGAGTAAATTTCAGCGTATTATCCTTCCGGCTCAACCGCCCGGGATTAAATAAATAGTACGTCCTTTTCATAAAACAATTTTAAGTCCATTAAAAAACATTTATTCCCTGTTTCATTCCCCTTCTCCGGAATAACAAAATTCATAATATGAACAGGCTCCGCATTTTCCTTTGGATAAAGCAGGCGGACATGCCTCCTCCCCGATCAGCTGTCGGATCTCCACCTCCATCTGACGCAATATTTCCCGGTCCCCCTCTTCCAACTCCACCCGCATCGTCTCCCTCAGTAAAGGGTATTCCAACATCCCCACCACATCGGCTATTCCTTCCCGTTCAAACAAAAGCAAATAATATTTCACCTGCCAGATATACGCCTCCTCTTTCGATGTAGATTTTTTGATTTCATGAATCACCTTCTCTTTCGGATCATAAAAATCAATCACAGAACCACCGATTCTCACTTCTTCATATCTGGCTGCCCGGTTCGGATACGAAGTCTCATGTACCAGCTTTCCTTCCGTGACTACATCCGAGGTATGTTCCATCCGGATACCATTGGCATGTAACCACGTTTCCCGTTTACACACCTGATAAAGATTAATCAAAGTTCCTGTCACATTTATCATATAAAAGTTATATCTTTCAATGCTCTGTTATTCAATCCCATTTTATAGTCGTACAATTTTCCGTTCACCCCCTCATCTTCCCAATGGGATAAATAAAAATACCCCAACTTTTCTTCCCCCGTCCCCCCTTTCAACTCCTGCAATTCTTTCGAATAACCAACCAAAGAAAAAGTAAAACACGACAATATCCGCTGCATGATTTTAAAACCGACCTTTTCTTCCAGATCAAATTTTGCAGGATGATCACGATATACGAGACGTTCGTACACCTCCCACACTTCCTTTCCATCCAACAGTCCCTCACAAGGCACAACCCCAAAATCTTCCAGAAATTGAAGTTCCCGGTCAGAAAACAGACGCTCTTTAACACCTTCTGTCATCGAATCCACTTCTACCGGCAACGGTATAGGGACAAAAACAGTTTCATTCTGCTGCTCGATTACCTGAAAATTACGATCTACCTGTTGAAAATCCAACCCTTCGACAAATCTCAAAAATCCCGAACGGAAATTCTGCACATAAGTCTGTTCGTTCATCCAATTTATCTTCTCAAAAACCAATTCATACAAACATCCGAAATCTTTTTCACGAAGAATACGTTCATATTCACCGACAGAAATTTGTTCCCGGACCATCTGATATCTTTTATCTTTTCCATACAAGACACTTGCATTATCCAGTCGGAACAAATAGACTTCACAGCCCACTTTACAGGCATTCCGGTTTACCCTCCCGGCCAACTGTTCATCACTGTCGATCAAGGATATATTTTTAAATCCTAAATCCATATCGATATCGACCCCAGCTTCAACAACCTGTGTCGTGATTAGCAATATATTTTTCTTCCGGCTGAGCGGATTTTTCAGCTCATTGATAATTTCCCGCCTCCGGGGTTCCAGAATTGTCCCGGAGAGAAGGAATACCTCGTCAAAAAAGGGCTCCTTTTCTTGTATGAAAGCATAAAATTCCGCGGCAGATTTTTTAGTGATAAACTCTATTATGGTATGAACCGTCCCGTTCTTCCCCGGTTTATCCCGATATTCCACTGATTTCCCAAGAACAAAATCCGCTAAATCGTTCATATCGATCTCTTCCTGGAACAACTCAAACCTGAACTCCACTCTCCCGGCAAAATTTGGATTCTGCATATAAGATTTTGCCTGAGGCAACAAATCCACAAATCCGGTTCTTTCCTTCAAAGGAATTCTCAGTTTACCGATCTTAGGTAAAGTCGCGGACATCAGAATAAAACGAACCTGAAAAAAGCGGGCATAATGTTCAATCAAATAATACATTTTATCCCACAAAAGCGGATTATAGGTCTGCAATTCATCGATAACCACCACCGCATTCGCCAGGCGGTGGAGTAAATAATTCGCTTCCTTCCGGTTTGTTTTCAACATATCGAAGAACTTCACATGCGACATAACGCACACAGGAAAAAGGGCGAACAAACGATCGATATAATCCTGCTTTTTATCCGCATACAGTCCATCCTCTCTTTCCTCCGTTTTTTCATTAAATCCGGCTTTGGAATGTAACTCCGCCAGTTCCGTAGAAGTCAAGCCCAAAGCATTTTTCAGTGTCTGATTTGTCTGGGTAATCAGAGTCGTATAGGGAAATACATAAAATACTTTCTGAATCTCAGGATGGACGGCCATTAATTCAGTCACCGCCAGCATGGATAAATTTGTCTTTCCCCCTCCCGTCGGAGCCTCAATATAAAACAAACGATCATCAGAATGTTCACGAACGGTCCGGATGACTTCCACAGCCATTCCGGTTCGCAGCCGATTCAAGTGATCACCGGATTTTTCCTGCGGATACTCAAAAACAAATTTATCCAATTGTTCATATATCCCCCGGTTATGCTTGTAATTTCGCAGATGCCCGATCATTTCCTCTACCCGGTGACGGTCTTCAAAAATTCCGGCCTCTTTCACCTGTCTCCCAGTCATATATGCATGAGTCGCCAGATAATCGGCAGCCGTCAGAACAGAAGAATTCAATTTAATCAGCGCATACAAAGCAAAAGAAGCTTCCCGTTGCGCATCCGTTTCCTTTCGGATAGCAACAATATGCTCGAATACAGCTTCGACACAAGTAAAATCCCCTTCATATCCCCAAACCGTCAGATAAGTATGCAATTCTTCATATCCCCCGGCAAATGAATTAAAAAACTCCTCCTCATCGGCACATCCCAAACTGCCGCTATGATGCTGCCGGATAACATAGGCAAAGAAAAAAGCATAGACAAACAGCATCTTTTTTTCTTCCTCCGTCAGGCACGGATCTTGCCACACACGGTCCAATTCAAAAGCCAGAAACAGCCAGGCGCTCAAAAACGAATGTCCATAGGCAGGTACCAATATTTCCGTCTTCCGATGTTTAAACAACCGATTCAACATCCTGGAATATTGAAAATTATCGTTTACCTTACCTGTATCATGAAAAACAAACACCGCCATAAACATCCGTTTCAACTCTTCCTGCACATTCTCCGAGTATTTTCCGGCAATCCCCGGAATCAAACGATCGACGACCTTCTCCAAACCGTGCTTGCCGATCAGCCAACAAGCCCTTTCAACCACTTTGGCCGTATGTTCCTGCAAAGATTCGGCAGATTTTCCGGGACAAATATGTGCCAGATAAGAATCATTTTTCAACCTGCCGAACAATAACTCCATCTGGCCCTGAATTATTTCTTTACAGTCTTTCATATTCAAAACAATTGAACAATCTTTCCTTCCTCTTCCAGCTGATACAAATTTACCATCTGCGTGGCAGCCTGTAAGGTCCAATCCGTAAAAGCGAAGTCGGCCAATTCATATTGCATCAGAACCGGATGAAAACCAACAGGCAAACGTTCGAAATACACAAAACTACCTCGATTCACTATGCCTTTCAGCGAAAACGAAAAACTGGCCTTTACCTGCTGTCCTTTCAATACTCCTTCTTTGATAAACAAGGATGAAACCCGGAAATCAGTTTCCGGTACAAAAGTTTTAAAAGCATATTCCCGGAACGAATCTCCGAACCAGGCCGGATATTCATTTTTACCCAAATAGGGAATATACTCGGCCCATCCTTCCCGGATATACTCGTACAACTTCCGGTGATCCGGATGCTCTTCCGACAACAAAAGATAGCAGCGATAGGCCGGACGAATCAGCATACTCTCTTCAACCAGCAGGTTACCATCCTGATTAGCATATCCGACCGTATTCGTATACTTGACTATCGTTTTCTGAAAATTCCCTTTCTCATGTCTCCCCTCCAAAGGTTCTATTCCCACCGGGAGGGCAGCCAACCGCTGGTAATATTCCGGCCATTCTCCTTTTTTCCGATAACCCCGCAAACCGATAATAGCCCCCAATATGCCTAACAGGGCGGGCTTATGTAACATATTATAGGTCAGCAACACCCCATCATTGTAATCGGGCTTTTTGAAGAAACCGAAATCAGCCTGTATATCAAATGAAATCAGTCGTTGATTATTCATAACCCGTTCAATTCAAGTTCGACCGTTCCTTCCGGCAGATGAATCACTTTTGTAATTCCCTTATTGTAAAACAATTCAATTTTTGAGATCTCATTTTTGATTTTTTCTTTGGACAATAAGGTACTCACTTTCGCAAAATCAATTTCCCGTTCTGCATTTACCTCTATCAAATCCACGAAAGAGGGTAATACCAGCTTCGACTCTTCTTTCAATTCCACCCACAACAAGGCCTCATTCTCCGTTCCTGCCTTGGAAGAGGAATCATAATATGTCACTCCGCAACGTAAAGCTTCTTTCAATTTGGCAATATCCTCCCCCGTTAATCTTCCATTATCGACAAATTCAGTCAGTTCGTCTAAATTACCGGGATTGACTGAAAAATGATGTACGTAATGGCCTTCCTGTAATTTAAATTGGGTTCCTAAAGTCGTTTGCATCGAATCCGTACTATTATCATTGGAGTTCCGGAAAGGCGAAGCAATCTGCTCTGAATAGATAATCCCTTCCACATATCGGTTCACCCCATGCGTCGGTTGTACAACACCATGAATAGACAAATTGGCCGTTTTACTGGCAAAAGTTCCGCCAAATAACCGTACATCCAGACAGCTCAACAAATTTCCCAGAATCACTTTACGCGCCTTGACCGCCTCTTTCTTATCCGCTTTCGGATAATCGCCGAAGAAACGGGCATAATTCTGGTCTAAATCCCGGGGCTGCATATCTCCATTCAGGCTTTTAAAATAAAATACCTTGTCTTCCGGATAATTTTTATCTATATAATTCCGAACGGTATATTTCAATGCTTTATCTGTTGCATATACCGACCCATCGGGCAAAGTACGGGGCTGATGTGAAAAGTCCGCATTATAATTGGAATTGACAGATTTGATTACCACACAACCAAACACTCTGTTTTTAAATGTATTACTCATAATGTTTTATTTTAAGTTAGTTTTCTTCATTTGTTTCTTCTGATTTATTAACGCTAAAAAGCAGATTATCCGAAAAAATCCCGGCCAGCATCATGGGCAGGTAGTCCCGCATATTCGCTTGGGTCTGATAGGACATAACCGATGCAAACGGATGACGGAAATTGCCTGAAAAATTCTCATGCTTATAGGTATCGAAAAGCCGGGCAATCGCTTTATTCAATTCAGAGGCGTGCACCTGCTGCAAAAAAGGCTCCAGCCGTTTATAACTTTTGTCTGCCGTCTTACTCTTATGTAATAAATAGTAAATCACCTGTCCGGCTGCAAAAGCATATTGTTCGTCGTTTTCCAATATAGCCTCACCTTGCGATAAGGCAACCATAAACACTCTCTGTTCTTCCAATTTACTTGCCATAGTATCTGTATTTTTAAATTGTAAATCAAAACGTTCAGCCAAACTGAACCAAATGTTCATTTTAGACAAAATCCCCCAGCGTTGGGTATGCTGGTTTCCTTTTAATTCATCCAAACGGATATCCTCCAAAATACCGGTCAATAAAATATGATCGAACATAGGACGGGTAACAGCCTGTAATCTGGATTTATAGATATAATCATAAAAAGCTTGCCGATACTTCAATACCAATAAATAGTTATTTTCCGATTTACAGTATTTCGGTTCTAATTCATCGAAATATTTACGTTGTGTATCTCCGGCTTTCGTTCGTGTAATCAACGAGTTATTAAATATTTCGCGTAACACTTTTTCCTCCAACTCAAATACATGGCTTATTTTCTCCGTAAAACCGATCTGAAAATGATCTTTTACCATCCAACCTTCTTTATCCCCACTCTGCAAACGATAGCGGAAACGGGAAACAAAATCGAAATCACAAACCGTATCGCCATAGTAATACAATAAATAATAATCACCGATATCGTCCTGATGATTTTTATAAAGCTCCCGTATGATCTCCTGATAACCGATCCTCTTGCCATCCGCCAAATACCGGGAGAAAACCGCAAGCATTTCGGTCTGCAACTCTTCCCGGTAAACAAACAACGGCAAAGGACGGGGTAAAACATTCCGGCGCATGATTTCCTGAAAATCATGGAGATTTCCAGCCATCTCTCCGGTAATCCGCCCGGCAATATCGAAAACAGCCGACTGATGGGATAAAAAAGGCTTTTTAGTTGGAAATCCATTCAGGAAATCGCTGGTCCCATAGAGTTGATTTTCTACCGAAATATTGTATTCATTGGTATTGAATAATTTGTCCGACAAATATTTTTCATGAACCCGGCGATATTTTTCCATCTCCTCCTCCAAATAAAGAATAATGTACTCCTTATCCTTGACTTCATCAACCTCTGACTGAAAACAGGCAAATAAAGCATTCAGTTTCTCTTTGGAGTTGATAAAATGCTGAAAAACCCTTATTCTTTCTTTCTCGCTATCCTCTTCGACGTAGGATAAAGCATTAGCAAAATAAGTATCGATACGGTCGTAGATTTTAGTCTTATCTTTCGCATATTTTCCTCCTCCTTCCAGAGATTCCCGTTTCAAGGCAATGCAATAAGGAGAACAGGAATGCAGCCCCTTAGCCGGAAGATCGAAACATTTATTGGTATTCACACACCATCCCACCTGAGCCAGCTCAGCACAATGCTGTAAAAAAGGATAATCGAATTCTGTCGCTTTCCGGGTCAGACAAACCCGGCAGACAGACTGTTCGTCCATAAAATGAGTTCCCTCCTTTTCCTGGATTTTCAGCAAAACATGCAGTCCTTCTTTAGGCTTCAGCCCCGCCTGCTTTAACTCAGCAGGCAAACTATTCATAAAGTTATTAATTTCCTGAAGCATATTATTGTTTTATTTTCATTCTGTAAAAATCTACTTAGGTCAATTAAAATAAGTACCTACGGTATCCCGATGGACATCGGCGGGTTATTTCAATTCTATCCCACTACTATTACAAATTCACCCAAAACAACCTGGATACCCAAACAAGGAGTTAAAAGTTTTGTTTTCCCGTTTACAACAGAATAAAAACTCAAACACCACACACACTAAACTTATTATCACTGTTTCAACACTTCCACACAACCGAATCCCTGGCTGTTCAATCGTCCGAAACCACCTTCGTAACCCAGACGCAATAATTCCGGCTGTCCTTCCAGCTCAAAGCGGAAAGTATATCCTTTCATTCTGGTTTCCTCCGGAGTACCTACCTTCAGCACAATTGTTTTAGGCTTGGGCTCAGACAACAAATGCAAGCGGGTCAGAGGCCAGGACGGATCGGGTTCCTGTCCATAAAACACCCTGTATTTATCCAGCAGATTCAAATGCAACAATTCTGCAAACTTCGGATTCCCCGGTGAAAGATGTATCACTTTCCGGGTTTCCGGTAATTGCTCTTCAATAAACATAGGCGATAGAGTTTTAAAAAACATCCGGGAAGTGAATTCCGGCTCAGCCTGCCGCTCTAAGTTAAAGACTTCAAAGCGGACCCTCGATTTCCGGTCACCAACCTCCAATTGCCTGTTCTTAAACAGACCCATTACAAAAGCATCAATTGCTTCTATCGGATAGAACGACACAATCAACTGGGCCGTATCCGCCAAAACAAAAATCCGATCCCCCTCGATTCTGAAACACGGAAAATAGAAATTCGAAAAGGTAAATAATTTAAATGCTTTCTTTTCCTTACAATATCCTTTATCATGTAGCCAGGCAGTAAAAACCGGATTACCTTCATTCAATACCTTGTACAAACAACTTGACAATTCATACATATAATTACAAGGTAAAACGGTTCCTTCCACAATTTTAAGTACCAATTTCAAACGCATAATAATAATTTATATTTATGCCTTAAATATAATAAATAATTGCAGTAACAAACAACTATATCGAACAAAAATTATCAGAAAATGTATTCGAATCCTCATTTGTGACAGACATGTATAACCGGAATACCGGACTCTTTCACTACGATCTTCATGCTGTCGTAAATCAGAATCTGGTACTGATAACTCCATACGTTTTTTCATTAACTGCAAGGTTAGATTGAATGTCTGAAGACCACAAAGGATCATCCCCAAAACATGATAGAGTTGTAGACTTATACTTCCAGACTCTGCACATAGAAAACATATCGCACGCCCCCTCTTTTCCGGAGTGGAAATACATACCGTTCGCCCCAAAGGGCGGGAATATTCAATCCCGTACAAGTAAATTTCGGTTCCCTTACCGTTGCCAGTCTGTTCTTGCGTTATCCCCTAACATAAATCCAATTTTATGCCCCCCAATTATATCTTCTCTACAAGATAATTTCTTTCTGCCTTCATATCCTGAAATCTAGAAGACAAAACTACCCGGATACCCCGATTATCTGTATCGTCTACACACATAAATCTCCCGGTTATCGATTAACCACTGCTCTGTTTTTTCCAAATATACAAAGCAGTGTTTAATCGATACCCGGGGAAAAATCCCGGTCTAAAAGGCTCTGGGGTAGCGGATATTATAAATCGTTTTTATATATTTTGCCGTCTTTCATGATCAACAGCATATTCTTGCCAGGATCGGTCAGCACTTTTATATCTTCGAGTGCATTTCCATCCACCACAATCAGATCGGCCAGAGCCCCCTCTTCGATCACCCCCAGTTTACCGGGATAAGGATTACGGCGGCCGGACAGAGCCAACAGTTCGGCATTATCGTGAGTGATCATCTTCAGGATTTCAAAGTTGGAAAACCAGCGGGTCATCTTTTCGATATTCAGGTTTTGATTCCGTGCATTGGCCGGACTGAAAAGCAAGTCGGTACCCCATGCCAGCTTCACCCCGTATTTCTTCGCCAGCTGATAGGCCCGGTCGGTGCCTTGTACCACCAGTTCGTGTTTCGCCTGCTGTACAGGATTGGTATAATGATTATTTCCTTCTCCGATAAAGGGTTGCATCGACAACCACACGCCTTTCTCTGCAATCAGTTTCATCGTCGGTTCATCGATCAGTTGACCGTGTTCGATACTTTTCACCCCAGCCCGGATAGCCCGGCGGATCGCCTCCGGCACATAGACATGCACCATCACATAAGTACCCGCATCCTCGGCGGCCATTACCGCCGCATGCAGTTCATCTTCGAAATACTGCACATCTTCCAGCTGGTCATACAACGAAGAGACCCCTCCGCCTGCCATCAGCTTGATCTGACTCGCACCCAGACGCAGGTTATTCCGCGAAGCGACGATCACGGCATCCACCCCGTCGGCGATGATAGCAGCCCCGATTTTCTCGGTATGAGTCAGGCCGCAACAATCGAAAGGCTCAGGGATATCGTATACCATACGAAAATCGGCATGTCCGCCTGTTTCGGAAATAATCGCCCCACTAGGATAAATACGCGGTCCCGGCAGTGTTCCCTCATCGATCGCCCTTTTCAGTCCGAATACCGGTCCCCCCGCATCCCGGATCGTCGTAAAACCCCGCAAAAGAGTCTTCCCGGCTTCCTCTCCGGCTCTCAGCTGTGTATAAGAAGCATGAGCGGTCAACAAATCGACCATCGTATTAGCAGCCAGATAAGCATGCCAATGTGCATCGATCAATCCGGGCATCAGAAATTTTCCCCGCCCATCGATCACTTCTACTTCTGCTCCGGCAACAATCGGTTCGGCCGATACTTTCCGGATCGCATTGTCCTCGATCCATACATTTCCCGTGACGGTCTTTTCACTTTTCCCGTCGAAAATCACGACATTTTGAATCAGAATTCCCTTTCCCATAGTCAGTAACGGCAATAAAGCCCATAAAATAAATACGTACAACTTCAACATAATCCAATATACAAGTTTACAAATGAACGATCTCATCGAATTTATTGTACGTAATCATCCCAGAAAAGTTTATTTCCACCTACTCTCACCCAGTAACTACCACTTCGGGCCGATATCCCCCCACTCTCCACGA
>ERZ772886.3402-NODE-3402-length-11579-cov-3.313953_pt1 | contig 11579 bp, 9 predicted proteins | sample MGYA00512128_ERZ772886 | MGnify/ENA primary metagenome ERZ772886 (study PRJEB29015, sample SAMEA2737698) | human gut metagenome | biome: human gut; feature: human-associated habitat; material: faeces | place: China | collected 2012 ... | reverse complement strand
TTCTTCCCACATACCTTCGACTGGGTGCGCGGAACTACTCAAACCGTCATTCTCGTGCAATTCGTCGCAAACTCAAAAGCATCTTGCCGAACGATATCGATCTTCTCCTTTTTAGGAAATTGAGGAAGGATATGCTCCCGGAACAGAGCGATGACATTTTCGTCCCTTTCGACAATAGTCAGCGTTTTCACTTCCGGTTTTTCAGAAACCATAAAAGCATAATACCCCATTCCGAGTCCGAAAGCAACAACCTGCCCCGCTGCCCTGGCTATGGGTTGCCGCATGGTTTCTATTTCATTCGGTTTAATAGCCATCCACTCCTGCCCGTCCTCCATGACTGCCGGGAATGAAAATTCCGTATCGAAAAATCCGATCTGTGGAATTTCTTTCAACTCTTCATCGGTCCGGATATCATCACAAACAAACGCTTCATAGGGTTTATATTTTTCAATGGTCAGCTTCCAATTTCCAAAATGAGCTTCAGGAATCCGAATTTGCCGGTAATAAGGATTCATCCGATATTCCTGCGGATCGAGCCGGCGGATACCGGACCTCAGATAAGCTGTCGACAGATAACGATCCCGGGGATTATTTTCCACATCCAGTCCACAAGCAGCGACCAACAAGCTGGTATAGGCTTCTGCTAACGTAATTTCACACTCACCGGTGATCCCCTCTATCAGTTCTTTCGTGATAAAATCAGGACATACCGTAAGATATCTGCTCATTAATCCCAGCACCTCATTATTCATCTCCAAAACCTCACCCAGATTTTTTACTTTCCGGCGGTCGATCGGACTTAAATCGATATTCATTTTCTCCTATTCTAAAAATTCAATCTTCACTCCTCAGAAGTCTTCTTTCCTACTCTCACCACCACTTTTCCAACTTCCATCAACTTTTGTGCCTCCGGTATTTCTTCAAAGGAAAATGTTTTGTAAATATACACTTTTAATATCTCTCCGACAGGATTAACAAAGCATATACGAATCTCCCGCTAATCAAGTTAACGCCTAATGTCATTGAAAAAACTTTCTTTGTATAAAAAATAATCACTATCTTTGCCACGAAAATACCACCGCAGTCAAATTGTTTGTCCGGATACCGCCGGATATCCGGACTGCCAGTTACCGTTAAATTTATTTATCACTGTTTGAAGTGAAACCAAGATCCGTAATGGGTCCGGTTTATATCGTTCTTTGACATATCCTCATCTATCAGCCCGTAAATAGATTTATCGACAAAAAGTAAAAACCATCGATTAAAAAATCTTAAAATTATGACATCCGAAATATTATTTCAAGAAAATACCGAAATCGACTCAATACAACAAATGATCACAACAATCCATAACCATATCGCCGAATACCGATCCAACCTCTCCCGAAGGCCCAACGTCTATCGCCCTAAAATAGCCGAATTACAAGCTAATCTGGCTCAAATTTACTGGTATGATTATAAAGATTACCATTCAGCTGAAAAGTTATTTCTTCAGGCATTGGAGAACTACGAAAAATATTCAGGGCGCAGAATCATCATACAGAGTCATAAATTGAAGATTATGGACTTTTTAGTAAACCTATACAACCGTTCGAATCGTTTGGAACTTTCCGAACAAATATTACTGCGAATGTTGGAAATACAAAAGAAACTGGCATAAAACTATTGGTGGATTTACCTCGAAGATGTAGCAATAACCCAATGGCGGTTAGGCAATCTATATGTCGACATGCGACGCTTCAATTCGGCGGAACGGCTGTATTCGGCCAGTCTGGATACCCGATCCGAATTCGACCGGGAAGATATATACCGGTATCGTCCTGCAACGGCACAATGCCAGCGAAGCCTGGGAAAACTTTATGAAGTACATTTAAAAAACTATCCGAAAGCAGAGCAATGTTACCGCAAATCGATCGAAATATTACAAGAACTCTGTGAAAACGAATATGAACGCTGCAATTTCATCCGTTCATTACAACATTCCCAACTTCTTCTGGCCCATCTGCATAGCGATACCTCCAGCGAACAGGATCGTCCGGCAAACTAAAATTCCGCATTTTACGATGCCGGCAAAAGCTACGATCGAATAAGTGTAATCTATCGCCCCTCCAATTTCCAGTGTAGTGACCGTTTATCCGTCATTACCGTTTTATCCGCTCAAATCCTTAACAATCCCTGGCAAAGGGCTATTTCCTTCGGGTCACCCGTATGTTTACCTTCCACATCGGAAAGCTTTACGACAGGCCAAAATTCTTTTCCTCCCTGAGGTTTACACTCGAACATTTTGATTACCATGTTCAGCGGTTTTACTCCGACATCATTAGACAAGAAAGTACCGATCCCATAAACATCATGTAATCGTCCGTTCACAAAGGAGCGAATATTTTCTACCCCTTCCAGATCGAGAGCATCGCTATAGACCACGGTCTTTGTCCGCGGATCGATCCGTTTCTCCCGGTAATGTTTCAAAGCTTTCTCGGTAAATACATAAGGATCACCGCTATCCCAACGCAACCCGTCGAATAGCTTAGCATACTGCGTATCGAAACTGCTGAAAAAGTTATCGGTTGTATAGGTATCCGTCAAGGCTATCCCCAAATGCCCGTCATACACATCCACCCAATTAGCCAAAGCCAGAGCATTGGCAGACCGATAGCCATAATGTGCCCCATGGTACATAAACCATTCGTGGGGATGAGTTCCCATAGGAGTAAGGTTATACTTCATCGCCAGGCATACATTACTGGACCCTTTCAAGTATTTGCCGGAATACTCCTTCAATATTCCGATCACCCGATCCTGTACCTCGAATGAAAAGCGGCGCCGTGTGCCGAATTCCGATATTTCTGCACCGATCTCTGCAAAACGACGGGCTTTATGGATCGCTTTTTCTTCCACCTGCCGGGCAAACTGGCCGGTCATCTGAAAATAAAGTTCCGATATCATCGCCATTAAAGGGACCTCCCAGAGTACCGTACGATACCATAATCCACGGATCTCGAGTTCCAGGCTACCCCCATTTTGCAGAATCCTTACTTCTGAAGGATCGAAACGATATCCTTTCAAGAGATCGAAAAATACAGAATCGAAATAATAACATTTTCGCCGCATAAACCGTTCGGCCTCGTCGGTCAAAGTCAATCCGCGCATCTCTTCCACTTCTGCCTGTAAAGCTTCGGCAAATCCTGACGGGAAATCGGTTTCTCCCCGGTTGACAAAACGATATACGACTTCGGCATCCGGAAATTTCTTCTGAATGGCATTCATCGTTGTAAATTTGTAGAGATCGTTATCTGTAAAATCTTTGATTATCATATGCCTTCGATTAAAAATTCGACCTCAGCGCCGTTGTCGTTGTAAAACGGGCACCTAAAGGCTCAGGCCAGATCGTATGTACATAATGCCTTTAAATAGTCCGGCACCACTTGTCCGTCGACCTTAGGCTTCCATACCCCCAGCTTCCGCCTGAATCCGGGTAATCTTCATTATTCCCATTTTAAATAAAAACCCTTTTCCGTAAAATACCGATATTTTACCCGATCAAAGCGATAATACCTGACCTTCCTACCGTTCTTCGCCCGATTTTCCTGTTCTGCATCGACCAATAATCCGGTCCCTACCATCTTTCTACGAAAATTATCCCGGTCGAGTGTACACTGTAAAACCGATTCGTATAAATGCCGAAGATCGGCCATCTTAAATTCAGGGGGCAACAGATCGATCCCGATCGGCCGATACCGGGCTTTTAACTTTAATCGGTCGGCAGCCATTTGCAGAATTCGTCGATGATCGAATGCCAGGGGCGGTATTCCGGACAAAGGAAACCATTGGGCCCTATCGGCATCGTCCCCTGCCTTCACTTTACAATCCTCCCATCTGACCAAAGCATAATAAGCGATACTGACAACGCGATAACGAGGATCACGATCGACATCCGAAAAAGCATATAATTGTTCGAAATTCACTACTTTCAATCCGGTTTCTTCTTCCAACTCCCTGCGGGCACAGGTTTCTGCATCTTCATCCATATCCATAAAACCTCCCGGCAAAGCCCATTTCCCTTTAAACGGTTCGTTCCCTCTCCGGATCAATAATACCCTCAACTCCCCCTCGCCGAATCCAAAGATAACCTGATCGGTCGTCAACGCGGGACGGGGATATTTATAACAATACTGGTTTTCCATCATGCATCTGCCTTTTATATCACAAATGAAAGAAATAAAAACAACAACACAAAACCAGTCCTAAGGTTCAACAAAAAAATGTTTCCAGCTAACCTATAAGTTTTCTTTCTGAGTTTACCAGGACTCAACTCAGTGCCCGGCCGGGATACAAAGGTAAGAAGCCCGAATAGCCGATAAGATTGTATTCAAAAGTATAATACAGCGCTCCAGGAACGGGAGCGATTGTGTGGGAGCTCCACACAATCGCCACATTTCCTTGATCTATAACGAACCGATCCGTTTATTCAAAGCATTTTCAAAATTTTTCAGTATAGGATCAACCGGATTAAAAAGCTGACGGAATATATGTAATCCTTCTTCACACTGAGCTTTATTTCCTTTTGCACACAACATCGCATTTAATTGCATCGTCAATCCCCAACGGTCCGAAGCAGGAAGGGACATAAATTGTTTTTTAAAAATAGAAAGTACTTTATCCATTTTATCCATCCGAAATGCATCGTAATAATCCAATATGGACAACAAATAACTTTTCCGTTCCGGCCGAACAATTTTGATATCCTTCCTCAGAGTCTTAAAACGTCCGGCATCATATTCTTTCTCATCAAATACAAGACTATTGACAGTATTGAATACCGGAACGTAAAGTACTTTCTGAATCCATGCTTCCAGTTCCTCCGGAGCAATATAGGCAGTAAATAATTCCCGGTGTTTTGCGACAAAATGGAATGTATACGACGAAGGATCCGACAGGTAACGCCGAATCAGCTGCCAGTCCTCTTCGTTAACCGTCTCTCCATTTTTCCGGCAAAGCTCATCCAATACGGCCGGAATTTTATCAAACCGATATCCCCCCCCAAAGTCGTAATATACCGGCGAAGGAAATCAGCCTCCCGGTCACCTGTTTCATAACGTTTCTGCATCCCTGCAATCGAATTTTCCGGATCCATTCCTTCCCGGATCAGCCGGATAAATTCACCGGCATCATGTCCGCCAACGACCCGGTGTACCTCGTTCCCTGCTGCATCCAGCAATAAATAAGTTGGAAATACCTGCATCCCATAACGCTTCAATAACTCCCGTCCCTCGCCCTTTTCCATATCAAATTTAACATTGATAAAATGCTCGTTAAAGAAGTGCCCCACTTCCGGATCGGTGAAGACAGTAGTATTCATCATTTTACAAGGAGCACACCACGAAGTATAACCATCCAAAAAGATCAGTTTACCCGTCGCTTCAGCCTCTTGTAAAGCATCCTGAAAACTACCGGTCCTGAATTGAATTCCTTTGCCGGCAGCCAATAACTTTTCCAACTGTTGCGTAATCTCTTCCCGGCGCAACTCCTTCGCCTTGATCAAACCGTCTTTACCAATGATAAAACAATCAGGCACTCCGGCAATATTATATGCCTTAGCCACCGGACTCTTCCAGGCTTTCAGATCTGTCAGACAATACCAGGGCACAGCATGAGTTTCCAGGTCCTTCAACCATTTATCCCGGTTATCATCTAAATGAATGGTGATAAACACCACACTATCTTTAAACCGTTCATAAGCCTGCCGGATGGAAGGAATTTCCTTCTTACACCAACTACACCAGGATGCACTGAATTCCAGAAAAATATATTTTCCCTTAAAGCTAGCCAAGGTATACTCTTTTCCCTCCCGGTCGAACACCTTAAAATCGGCAGCAGGCATTCCCGGACGCACTTTACTCTCCTTCTCTAAACTTTGTCTCACTTCCTGTAAACACAAAGGATCGAATCCCGGTTCAAACCGATTCAATACTTTTCCGGTATTTTCAAATCCCAGATTAAATACCAACCGGGTAACCAACTGTGCCGCCGCTTCACTTTTTTTGGCATCTGCACGGAAAGCCAATACACTATCAATGGATTGCATCAATAACTTTTCTCTCTCTGCCGACAGCCGGCGTACTCCGGCAATATCTCCCTCCATAAACTTCTCACCGATAGCCATATTCAACTCACCCGAAGCTTTATAGCAGGATAAACTCAATAGATAATCATTATAAGCACGCAGCTCATCAGACACCTGCTGTTGTGCATATATTTCCTGTATACACAACAAGAACAGACAAAATAAAACAACTAATCTTCTCATCAAATTTTATTCCATTAGATATTATTCATACTTCCAAGAACCACCCGATTTATATATCAAACCTTTGACTTCTCCGGGAATTTGTTTCACATGCTCGAACTCCTGTCCATCCGTACTCGTCCAATAGAAGTCATGAGTATTTCCATTTTGTACACACACACCGAACTGTTCTCCATAAGAATCAAGGGTAAAAGCTGTTATTGTTCCTGTTTTAAAATCGGCTACAGCTACCGGAGTATCGTTCAATTCAAAATTATACCGGAAAATTTGTGCTCCCTGAGAATAATAAGCCTCCTTCGTTGTATATCCCACTGCAAAACGGGTCTTTTCATTCACAACTGCCGGAAATACATCCTGTGCAATTGTTGTCAATGTCGGTTGTCCTCCCACGATCCCGAATTGAAAACGCTGAGTATAATATTTTCCATCCGACTTATCCCGCAAAACGGCATAAAACAAACTCTTCCCCTGCTGCTGAGAAGCCGGAGCCAGATAGATCAACTCTTTATCAGGATCAACCAGGCTGAATTTTTGTCCCGCATCCTCCACCTGATCTAATCCCCGTAACTCTCCGTTATCCAAAAACAAATATCTTCCTTCATTTTCTTCATAAAATAAAGCGACATTATAATCAGGAGGGAAACTATACCCCACCACAGAAGAGAGCTTATAATCCCCGTAGAAAGGAAAATCCGGATACCGGTCCTGGTACAAATACCCTCCGGGAGAATAACGGACATACAATTTCCCGGACCCGGAAACCAAACAGGAATAATTCTTTATAAAACAAGCTGCCTTAATTTCTTGCAAATCTTCCGGCAAGCTTCCGCCGACAAATTCCTCTCCGGTCCACACCTCTTTCCGAAGGTTACTCCAGTCTAATTCTACCGGTCCGTCCGATCCCGGCCCTCCGGCCATCACCAATACACCGTTTGCATTCAAACCGGCATCAAAATGTTCTACCACTCCATAAGCTTTAGGCCCCAATTCCCTGTTATTAACTGCCGTATAAACATTCTGAAAAAACTTTTTACTGCTCGCCAACATGTTCAACTCCACTTTTCCTTGATTTTCAGTCATCCACATCCAACCATTCGTAAAATTACTTAGCAAAGTCACCCGAAAACGCTGACTATATGAGATTCCCGTACGTTCGTCTTTAACGATAAAAGCACCGAAAATATCATTCCACCCTTGGGGTTCTATCCCAAAAGTAACATTCAGACATTTTTCAGTAGAAACCACAAACGTATCCAGCTTCCATTGATAGGACAGATCATCATGTGCCTGTGTACTATCGGTAAAACGAATAATCGGTTCCGGCATCGTAAAAGGTTCTCCAAACCAGAGTTCATATTTTTTATTTTCATCGATCCCATCAATTTCAATTGCATACATTGTTTTATAATCATAATTTCCTTTATCCTTATAGCAACCGGCCATTACCAGTAATGCCAGTAACAATATATATATCTTATTCATAACTCGATCTAAATTTAATTGGTACCCCTTTATTACTATCCCACCATCTTCACCTGCATAGGTTGATTATTCTCATCCATGATTACCCGTCCCTGAGCGGCTTCTTCTTCCAGATAATATTTAAACTTCAGGATAGCGGCCCTCTTTTCCGGATAAGCAATATTTTCCAAATCAAAAGTACCGCTAATCCGGATAAACAAACGATATTTCGTTTCAGAATAACTACCCAATCCTTCGGTTTCATGCCACTCATCCCACCATCCGGGCCGAACGATCCGATCAGTCAGATATATTTTACAACTATTACTCTCCGGGAAACACAATTTAAAATGGGCACTCTCCACCAAATCCAACTGCAGATACAATTTTTCCGCTTTCAATTCTTCTGTATTCATCACTTCAACCCAAAGTGTATCCGTAACCCGATTGGCCCGCAACTTACAGTTTTGCGCCGGAATATTGAAATGCACCCCTTCCTGAACCGTACTTGCCGGATTTACCTTTACCTTATATTCGCGGTCATAATCCAACACTTCGCCTGTCACTTTCACTTCTATGCCAATACGATCTGTCGTTGTCTTTCCAGCCAATCCGAAATTATAATCCACACTGTCCTTTTCAAACACCGATACAAAACGTATATAGTCCGTACCCGAATACTTTTCGAGGTCTTTTTCACAGGAACAGAACACCAATCCCATTCCCAACCCTATGATCAATGCCAATATCTTTGCTTTCATACCTTTCTATTTATAAAGTTCAGACAATCTGTTACCGAATTCCAATTCCACGTCCGGCAACGGTAATACGAAATCTTTCTCCGTCATGGTATAATTTCCGGACTCATCTACTACTTTCCGTCCCAACCGTTTGTAGAAATAAAACAGCTGCCCTTCGCACATAAACTCCCGGCGGGCATCGTTAACAATCACATCTTCCAGCTCTGCGGGTGAATTTGCAATCAAGGCCTCCTTGGCATTCCGGGCATTCCGTAATTTCTGTAATTCTGTTTTAGCTCCATTCAGATCGCTATCCATCAGATATTCACAAACATAATAATACATCTCACTAATCCGAATCATCGGAGCTATCCTCCCCATCTCCTCTTCCGTCATCTCATCAGCATTCTCAGGCTTCACAAATTTGATACAACTGGGCCGATCGAAAGCAGCCAATATTTCATGCTCCATCAGATAGTTCAAACGGTAATCATTGGCACTTCCTTCAAACATCTGTTCCTATTCTTTATCGTCAACCACTTTTTGCTGCTACTATAGCTGGGCGAATAAGGTTCAAACACTTTAGTCATCCGGGGTACATTGAATCCAAAGACGATCTCAGGCCGTAAAATCCGGTTCCGATATTGAATATCGCTAGTAATCTTCCAATAATCGATAAATTTGAATACTCCCGATTCCAACACAATTTTAGCATAATCGTAAGCCTGTTTTTTGTCCAGTTTATAAGCATATACCCGTGCTAGCAAAGCATTCACAGCATAATAATTCAGACGGAATCCACGATAAGACAAAAATTCATTCCGGTCAGGCATCGGCTGGGTCCACATATACATATCCGAGCCAGTAGTTGCCTGATACAACGGATCAAAAATAGGATCCCGGCCTTCCAGATCGGTAACGGCAGCTTTCAGATCTACAATCACACTATCGATCACTTCACTGACCGTCTTTTGAGGCGACACTTTATTCGAATATTTTGTAATATACGGAATAGCTGTATATCCCGGATCTGCTTTATACGAAGGTGCAAACAAACGCAACAGATCAAAATGGAAAAAAGCCCTTAAAGCCCTGGCTTCTCCATGTAAAATATAATAAGTACGCTCATCCTCAAAAAAATCCGGACCGACTTCCTCCAATCTTTCCAATAAAATATTACAATTGGCAATACAGAAATACAATTCCAGCCACATCTCATCAATTTTAGGCGAAATATTCACATCCTTGTATTGGTACTTGGCCAACTGGGCAAACTCATGTGTCTCGTCCGGAATAGCGTAATACTGAGCCAAAACATCCGTAAATCCGAACAATAAATTATTGGCATACAATTTTTCACCCGAAGCGGTAATATAAATCCCGTTCAATACATCCTTAAATCCCTGAGGAGTAGAAAATATTTTCTTGTCGTTCACCTGTGCCTCCGGAGTAATATCCAACCACGACGTACAGGACTGTGAGAGGACAGCACATCCCAACAGGATTGCAGCTGTCATATTTTTAATTTTTTTGTAACTCATATTCTATTGCATTAAAATTGAACCATTACACCTAAACTCATGCTACGGGCAAATGGATAAGAAATCCCTCTCTCCCGCTTCACTGTCGACAAACGAAACACATCATTCATCATTGCTGTCAAACGAACCATATCAAAACCGATAGGTTTCAGCCATTCTTTCTTCAAATCATAAGACAATGACAAAGATCCCAACTGTAATACATTTTCATCCTGTATAAAACGGGAACTAGCCGGAGTCGTCGACTTATCGTTGATGTCTTTATAAAATGTATGGTCGCCTGGTTTCTGCCAGCGTTGCTCCAATACCCGACGGTCTACATTATCTCTCGGATCAGCATTCTCTACCCGGTTGATCAAGGTCTGGTTGTACACCTGTCCTCCCAGACGATAACTGAAATTCATGTTTAGATTGAGTTGCTTCCAGGTTATATTCGTTCCGAATGCTCCGGTCACTTTCGGTTCTGTATCACCGCACACCACACTCTCTTTCGGATCCCAAACGTACGTATTAGTACCATCCTGACGCTGGAATAACTCTTTTCCGGTAGCGGGGTCGATACCCAACGATTTCATCGCATAAATAGCGGTTGAAGATCTTCCCTCTTTATACCGGACCATCGGCTTGGTTTTATAGTCGTCATTGTTAGCCTGTTCCTGATCGGCTTTATCGTTATAGGAACTCAAAGCATTCGAAATGGATACGATACGATTCTTATTATGAGCCATATTCACAAACAGACTGACATTCCAATCGTTCGATTTATAGACAAAACTCCGTAAAGCCAATTCCACTCCTTCATTTTCCATCTGTCCCAGGTTTTCTTTATAATCAATAAATCCCAGAGAAGTAGGCAAAGTAACACTGCTCAAAAGGTTTTTGGTCTTTTTCAGATAATACCCGAAAGTCACCGTCAACCGATCTTCCCACATGCCGAAATCCAATCCCAAGTCGTAAGCAGTCGTCGTTTCCCATTTCAGATTCGGATTCCCTAAAGCCATCAGGGTTGCCCCGATTCCTGTCGCATACCAGCCGTCCTGTATATATTCGAACATCGTCTGAGATTGATAGGGTTGAAAAGAAGCCTTTCCTGTCGTTCCAATAGACCCACGGATCTTCAGTCTGGAAATACCGGTATTTTCCATAAATTTTTCATGGTGTATATTCCAACCCAAACCAACTGCCCAGAAAGGAGAAAATTTAGATTCCGAACCATACATGGACGAACCATCCAAACGAGCCGATAAATCCAATAAATAGCGATTCGCATAAGAATAATTGACATTGGCAAAAAAACCTGCCAATCGGGTTTTTCCCTCACTTCCTCCGGGATGGGTATTGGTAAACTCCTTCGCCAAAGAGATATAATCCATCATCTTGGAAGGGTAACCTCTCACGTCGAAGTTCACACTACGACTACCACTTTCTGTCAGATTGACACCTAATGCCGTATTGATAAAGTGTTTACCCACTCCCAAATAATAAGTCAATACCGAGTTAAAATCCATACTATACGTATTACTCGTCCCG
>ERZ772886.3390-NODE-3390-length-11624-cov-243.621575_pt1 | contig 11624 bp, 6 predicted proteins | sample MGYA00512128_ERZ772886 | MGnify/ENA primary metagenome ERZ772886 (study PRJEB29015, sample SAMEA2737698) | human gut metagenome | biome: human gut; feature: human-associated habitat; material: faeces | place: China | collected 2012 ... | reverse complement strand
TAACCCAGATGTAAGCATGTCAACGGTGGACATGGTGAGTTACGCCATGAAGGTGTGGAACTCCCCTGCCCGATATAGAAGCACATTCACCACCCAGAACAAGATGACCATGCGTCTGAACAACATCTATGTGGTAGGAGAATACTTCTTCATAGACTTCTCCGTGGACAACAAGACCAACCTTCCGTTTGATATCGACGAGCTAAGGGTAAAGCTGCAGGACAAGAAGCAGCAGAAAGCCACCAATGTGCAGACCATCGAGCTGAAGCCAGCCCTGGTATTGGATCGTTCCGTAAGATTCAAGAAAGGCTACAGAAACATCATTGTCCTGAAGAAAATGACTTTTCCTAACGACAAGGTACTATCCATCGAACTCAGCGAAAAGCAGATTTCCGGAAGAACAATCTCCATGAACCTCGATTACGAGGATGTATTGGCTGCCGATGCCTTCGACACCCTTCTTTTACGTGAACAATAAAAAGACAGATATGAGAAGAATACTTTCAACGATATTCGCCATACTACTGACAGCAAGCGCATTCGCCCAGAGTCACGGCAACCATATCATGGTAGGCGTTGGCGGCAGCTATCCGCAAGGAGTAGAGGCCACCCTCGCCTACGAGCACGAAACCGAGTATCACAACGCCTGGGAATATTTCGCCACAGCCTACTTGAAATACAAGAAAGACGAGGAGGCAGGACATGTCACAAGCGACTCCTTCTGGCACAACTATAACACATGGACTGTGGGTGCAGCCTACAAGCCATGTGTTACAAGAGGCAGAAACCACCACGGAAGTGTAAGAATAGGTGTTAGCTGTGGCAGCGACCTGGACAAAGTGATAACCGCAGGACATGTAGGTTACGAGCATACCTATAACCTCTACAACGGTTGGAGCCTGTTCTTCCAGGTGAAGGAAGATGTAGTAATCAGAGGAAAGGACACGTTCAGAACAGGAGCATCCTTTGGCGTGAAAGTTCCCCTATAATATAATAAGGTGTAAAATGAAAACAAAGATAACAACTTTTGTCATGGGGATGCTTATGATGGCATCCTTCATGACCTCCTGCGACAATCATGAGCCATACGACCCGGACTTGCATATAGGATATGTCCTTTGCGATGACCATACCTGCATGGACACGGCAACCTATTTCAACCAAAGCAAGCGCAAAGCCGTGGGAGTAGTCTTTGCCGAAAAGACGAAAGATCATCCTGTGTTGGCGGTAAACCTGGAGGAAACAAGCGGCATGTTCTGTGACTCCATAGGAATGGAGAACGGAACGAGCGGTGACATCACCAAGTTCGATGGCTTCTCCAATACCGTTGCCATGTATCAAAGCTATGACAATGAAACTGGCCATGGCTCTCCGATAGCCATGAGGATGATGAACTTCCACGAGTATGGGCAAAGCGACCACATCCCAAGCGTGGCAGAACAACGATTGCTGCAAAGTGCAGCCAAGACCATCAATCCCATCATAAAGAGATGCGGAGGACAACCTATCAGCTTGGATGCAGACTGTTGGTATTGGACTTCTACGGAAGTACAGGAGAACCCAGGCACACAAGCCTGGCTATGCAGCGCAGTGAATGGTGGCATCATGCCAACACCAAAGGCAGAGAGCCATAAGGTCAGAGCCATCATTGAGATGAATTATCCAGAATATTAATCTTCAAACACAAAATTATGGCAAATTGGAAAACATTGTTGGAAACAGCCTTAAAAGGAGCCAAGACCGCTGCCCCACATATTCTTACAGGAGCAAAGGTAGCAGCCCCTTATGTGAAGAGTGCGGTAAAAACAGGAGCGCACGCAGTAAAAGGAACAGCAGAGTTCGTCGCCAAGCATCCTAAGGCCTCCCTTGTAGCAGGTGCTGTGTCCCTCCCCTATTTCGGTTACAACAAAGGTGCATTAACATTTGCGAAAGAAAAGTTACTGGGGGATGACTCCAAGGAAAAAGGACTTGTTGACACAGCATCAAGATTAGCATTCGGCGACCAAAAGGATGCTTACGGAAACGAAAAGTCAATCTCGGAGAAAGCAGTCAACGTTCTTTTTGGCGAAGGTTCCTATGATTCAATCAAAAGAGCAGGAGGAGCTACCTTCGACGAGGGGCAGGAACTCTACCATAATCTTAAAAACGGTGTGGCAGGAATAGGCAATGAAGCAATCGGCCTGTACCAAGACGGAAAGCAGTTTGCTGGAAATTTCTTTTCAGGCAACGGTATGGTTTCCAATGGCAACGGTGGCTATTACGATCCAACAGCGCAATCCTATCCATCCATGGCACAGATGCAGATGACCAATCAACAAGGCGGTGGTTCAATGAATGCCTTGATGAACGGCATGAACAATGCAGTAAGCCAAGTGTCCGGTGGAAACGTGAGCAAGATGAACATTGCCAGTTTGTTGCTTTCTGCCTATATGATGTTCGGTAGATTTGGTTGGATGGGAAAAGCTGCCAGTTTATTGCTGGGAGGAATGACCTTACACAACATAAACGGAAAACAGGCAGCTTCTCAACACCAAAATCAGCAACAACAGCAATCACGTGCGAACGTTACCGAACAAATACCTCTTCAGACAGCAGAGATGCCTGTTGAAGAAGAGAACACTGTTATTCGCATGAGAAGACTATAATTAGATACAGGAGAGCAATCTCCTATTAAAAATCACAGATAAGATGAAAGAAAATTTTAAAGATATGCTCCTCGAATCCGGAAGTGGTTACATGATGCCATTCGCCTTGGAGGAGAAAGAAGAGCTTCCAACCACACTAGGATATGGCAAACAGCGTCACCCCATGACAGGCGAGGAATTTAACCATCTAGGTGTTGACTTCGCCATTAAGAACAGAGATTTGTACGCAGTAGCCTCTGGTATGATTGTTGGCGCAGGAAACGATGCGCTTCATGACAATTACATCGTAGCCAAATATGGGAAGTACGAAGTTACTTATGGGCATCTAGCAGAAGCATATACAGGATATGGTGAAAGCGTTTCCGCAGGTGATAAAATTGCCAAAAGTGGCGATTTCCTTCATGTCGGCATACGATTCAATGGACAAGACATTGACCCGATGGTTTTTCTTTCCATGATATGGGCTAACATCCAGCAACTCGCCGCCATGGGAATCCAAAAACAGCCTACTGAAGAATCCTTGGGAACAAAAAACATAAAAAACAGTTTCGACAAGGACTATGTTTCCATCTTGATGCTCATGCTCAGATGGCTTCCAAGCTACATGAACGACTTAAGGAACAGGGCTTACAATCCTCCTCCAAGGGCAGAAGCATCCCTACGCAACATCTTTGCCCAGGCAGCTTCCAAGAATTATTTCTTTGAGAGCATACCATCCGTAGCCAACCCTCTCGGATTATCAGAAAGAAGTGTTCCCCTAGCCGAGAAAATTCAGGATATCCTTATCCATGATTTTCTCAGCTATCTGGCACTGAACCACAACATATATCCTGAGACATGGGACGAAAATGAAAAAAAAAACTTCTTTCACAAGCTTCAGAAGACGGATTGACCGCCGATCCTTTGAAAGACCTTGAGATAGACATACAAAGCTACGATGTTGAACGCACCGCCTCCGTTTACTATGACAACCAAGGAATCCGTTGTTGGACAAAAGCTTGGTTTAACGGAAGGGAAAAAGGCGAGAATGCCATCGAGATAACCAGACAACTCGCCATGAAGTTCTTCAATGACGAGATGTCCATGGATGAATGGCTGTCACGTTTCTACCCTAAGCAAATGACGGTATATCGTAAGGCCATCAGTCAGGCACGCAGTCAACTTCTTGGAATGTAAACAACAAACAATATGGCAAAAGGTAATAATTTACAGGATTTATCCCAAATAGACTATTGTCTTCAGCAATACTATAGCAAGTATATGGCAGCCACTCTTCTTCAGGAGCGAAAGAAAATCCTTCAAGAGCAGAAGAACGCTGCCATAAAACTTAATGAATCTCTTCAGAGACTGCCTAACTTTGGTGCCGCTTCAAATTCGTTCACCAAGTTGAACGATGCAGAGCAACTTACCAAGAAGTCGCTCGACGAGTTGGCTGCAAGGACTTCTGAACGTTGGTTCAAAGACCCCAAGATAGTGAAAGACTACAGCGTTTTCGTTACATCTTTCTATGAAAGCCTTGTTGCGAAAAATGGCGGTAGAGACTCCAAGGCGTTGGAAAACTACGCCAACAACTACTGTGCCAATCGCCTTCAAAAATTGATGGTGGAACAATTAGCTAGGGAGCAGGTTCCTGCCAACACCGCAACTTACATAGCCAAGAAAGCCTTTTCGGAGAGCATTCTTGGCATGGGCGACTTTGGTAGCCTAAAGAAAGGAGCCATTGGGCAAAAGGTTGATGAACAAGCGGAAAAATATTACAATCCATCCGTTGTTTCAAAAACAGCAGGAACGATTGCTGGTTACGGAATAGATGCAGCACTCACCCCAGGAGGTGTAGGAAAGGCAACTTCTTCCGTAGCCAAGGGTGTGGTAAAGGTAAGTCAAAAAGCTGCAGGTTGGTGGATAACCGACAAGATTTGCCAAGGAGGTCTCCATATTTATGGCAAGCTATGGGGAACTGAGGATGAAGAGAAGAAGGATAACCGTACCATCTTTGGTGACGAGAATGCTTCTGCAAAAATACAGGCCGGAGCAAAGAGATACAAAAAGAATGGCACGGAATTGATGATGAACATCAATAGTGGACTTGCAAAAAAGATAAAATTGCCACCCCCAAACACATCTTTAACCATAAAGAAAGAAAGCAACGCCCTATTGGCGGAACACAAGGGTAATTCCCAAAAGCTTCTCTCCACCATCAAGAACAATCTCTCCAAACAGTGTGTGCCATTCAACGGAAACAGCAAAGTTCCAGCTTGGATGTTGAGCAACAGCAGCAAGCAAAACAGGGCGTTGGCATCCTCTTTCTACGCCTGTGCCATGGAAATGTGTAGAGAGCAAAAACAAGTAAGGATGTTTGGAGGCAAGAAGATGACCTTGAAGGAAGTGAGTCAACGAGCCTATGACTATGCAAGGGCAGCAGTTGCCGTAGAGCAACGATCCTCCAAGAATGCAGCTCATGCCCAAAAGGGGACATTGGACAAAAACATGTCTGCGCTCAATGACCAGATAAACAATCCTGGCAAGTCATCAATTCGTAAGCATCCAACTTCCTCTCCCCAGGCAACCCCAACGGCATCCCCTTACGCTTCGGGGCCTTATGCGCAAAACGGCGTAATGGGAACAGAAGCAAACGGTACAACACAGAATACTACGCAAAAGCCAAATATAGATGGTTGGGGCAATGCCTTTGAGAGCTTAGGCCTTAATGGATTTGGGGACATCGGCAAGAATCTAGGCTATGTATTGGCCATGCTTCCTGATATGATTATAGGAATGTTCACAGGAAAGACTCCAAACCTAAAGCTTCAGGACAACCTGATGCCATTGGCTGCCATAGTGGGAGGAATGTTCGTAAAGAGTCCTCTCCTGAAGCTGCTGCTCATAGGATTTGGCGGTGCAAACATCTTGAATAAAGCAGGTCATGCTGCCATCAGCGATGGTTTAGCAAAAAGTAACAATGTAGCAAAGACCTACAAGGTTTATCCTGACGAGCCTTTGAATTCAAGAATAGTGAATCCAGCGATGAAGGGAAGCAGTATGATAGCCACTATCGACGGCGTGCCTAGCGTCATCAACATATCAAGAGATGCTGCAGACGCTTACAACAAGGGAGCCATCCCTATCAACACATTGGCGAATGCTGTCCTTCGCAAGTATGATGAGAACAAGGCATTGGCATCGCAGAATTATGAGCAGCATCTGAGCCAAGAAGAAACAACAACCCAATCAATGGGTATTAAATAGGTGTTAAGCGCCAGTTATATTAATTTTAGAAATACCTCCTGGTTCGAGAGAATCGGGAGGTTTTAGTTTGTCATTAAGTTAGAGCGGTATTTCCAAGTCGGAGTATCGCTTTTGTTTTACATCTACCTCAATAATCTATACCCTTGCATTAACACCGAGGGGTTAAAGGGGGCGAGCAGCCTCATTTATAATCATTTACACGATAGTCCTTAGAAAAAGAATATGTTAAATAAAAAGGTATATCGTTTTTATACCACCTATCTTGTATTTAATCAGTTACTTTGCCATTGGAAATAAAAAACAACCCAATAAATAAAAAAATACAATGGCAAAAAAAGAATCATCTCAACAAGCCTCGGAGCAGCAGGAAGGGAAAGTTGACCGAATAGACAACGCCCTTCAGAAGTTTTCCGACATGCTCATCGCAAGAATGGAGCAAATGAAGGAAAGCAAATGGAAGAAAGGTTGGACGGATGGGCGCACAGCCCAGTTCGGCTTGCCTCAGAATCTCGTGGGTCGCCCTTATACAGGCAGCAATGCTTTCCTGTGCCAAATCCACACCACGATGGAGCATTACAGAATGCCAGTTTACCTTACCATCAAACAGATAAGGGATGCAGGAGGCATGATCAAGAAAGGCGAGCACAGTATTCCTATCTTCAAGTGGGACTTGCGAATCAAGGACAAGGACGGCAAGAAACTGTCAGAAAGCGACTATCGTAACATGACAAAGGAGGAGCAAGCCGAATGCACCGTTCGCCCTTATCTGAAGGTATATAACGAATGGAACATAGACCAAACCAACCTGGAAGAGGTCAACAAAGAAAAATACGATGCCATCTTGAATCGTTTCAAGTCAGAGCCTATCAAGGACGAGGTAGGAATGTACAAGAACGAGGCCTTCGACAACCTCCTGAAAGAACAGTCTTGGGTGTGTCCTATAGAATACGAGAAGTTCAATGAATCCGCTTTCTATAGTCCCAAAAGAGACCAGATAGTAGTTCCTTCCAAAAAGCAGTTCAATATCAGCAATACCCCAGAGGATGTTTTCAAGGACGGAATGGAGTTTTACGGCACCACCATTCATGAGATGGCTCACTCCACAGGTCACGAGTCACGCCTTGGTCGTGATGGCATCGTAAAGATAGACCAATTTGGCTCAGACCAATACGCCAAGGAAGAACTTGTTGCGGAGCTTACATCAGCCCTCATAGGCAATGCCATGGGTTTTGATAGCAGAATACGAGAGAACAACATAGCTTATCTCCAAAATTGGATAGGTTCGTTGAAGAAAGACCCGAAGTTCTTGAAGTCGGTGATGTCAGATGTGAATAAATCATCCAAGATGGTTTTAGAACACATCGACGAGCAACGCCGAAAATTAGGAGAAAAGGCCCTGTTGGATGGTTCTCTTGATGGTGTGGAAGAAAAAAACAAGAATGAGCAACAACTTCAAGACCTGAAGGAGGAAGATGCTAAGAAAGAGGTCATAGCCAAGGTATGGCCTTCCGTCAACAACAAGATTACAATGCCCTCTGGCGACATTCTCACCGTTGACTACAACAAAGAGAAAGACACTCTTGAAGTTGCATATAAAACATCAGAAGGTGAGGAAAAAGTTCACTGCACTAACTATGACCACAGCCAGGGCATAAACCAGAACTTAGGCTATGTGTGGGAAGAGCTTTCAAACATGAAGCAATTCCAGGAAAAAGAGACAAAGACTGAAATCCTTTCACAAGGAAAGGACTACTTCACTTCATTGATGGAAACTATAACTTCCACTCCCAACAGTGAGCATACAGTTTTGTCTGTGAAGACTCTTCCCGAGCTACGAGACTATTACAAGGGGAATCCCAATGTAGGAGCTTGGATAAACCAGGCATCCAACAAGGAAATCATAGAAGCAGGAGCAGACTTCTTGCCTAACCTCCGCTATAGCCACAAGGAAGGCAGAAGCCTCTACAACATAGAGGCAGCGTATTCAAACATCAACGCATTATATCCCGATGTTGTGGACAATGACGCAAAACGCCAAATTGTTCATCGAATCAAACAAGCCGAGGAGGTGGTAACCTCCTACCATAACAACATCGAGGAAAAATTTGGAAAAGAATTTCTCATGGAAAAAGAAAATATGAACAAGGTTCTTTCTCGAAATGACTACCAGGAGCAAGGTCAGACCATACAGCTTGACCCAAAGGATGAGAAGAAATATTTCTCGTCCTACAACTACTTTCAGATGGAATCCGAGACCGCCGAGTTTGACAAACTAAAGGATGCCGAGAACTATGAAGGCATCCTTGCCCTGGCGAAAGAATATGATCAAGGTGACAGCATGGACTTGGAGCATGTAGAGACCAGCATGACACCAGACTATGGTGATGATGTTCTCATTGATGATGAGAACTATGCTGTTGTATATAACAATTCAGTAGGTGGAACCTACAACTTGTTGAGAAAGTACAGTGAGAATGACATCCGAGAGGCCATCGAGCGTTACGGTATGCCAAAGACTCCAAGCTATGCAGTGAAGTTCATTGACCAGCAGATGGGCTTGGAAAAAGGCGTAAAGCCTTTAGTAGAGATTCCATCCCCAGAGGCAAAGGCTGTAGCCAAGAGCTTTCGAGAAGACTTGACACCTCAATTCACCATGCCGAATGGGAAGGTTCTAGATTACCACTATGACGCTAGCGACAACAAAGTCATAGTAGGAGAAAAGTTAAATGATGGTTCTTTCATAGAAACTTATGTCCACGATTACGACTTTGCTCTCAGCAAGGCAGAAAACATGTCTGCCATATACAAAGAGTTGTCAACTGAATATCAAGCAAAAAAGGCGAGCGAGGAAAAGAAAACTCCTCGTGAAGACAGCTATATCCAGACAGATGTCGTAGGTAAGGCCAAACAGATAGCATCCACAGGTGTTCCTATGGAAGAAGCAGAGAAAAAGGCTTCATCCATTGTGAAAGAAGAGGTTCACAAGGAACACCATAAGCAAGAAGCCGAGAAAGACAAGCAGGAAAAGGACAAGGCAAATCAAGCCGCAGCAGAAGAGAAGAAAGAGCAACAAGAGAAAAAAGAGGAATCAAAAGAGGTCAGCGAGGCGACAGCCAAAGCCCTTACCCATGCAGCCCTTCTCGTTGGAGCATTATCTGCTGCCAAGCAGAATGAGGGAATTTGGATGAACAAATCCCAGAAAGGTAATGCAGAGTTCATCAACACCCACACCCCTATCACGGCCTACAACAACATTATGATGAACCTCAATTCGGATGCCAACAAGTATAAGACGAATGTCTATACTTATTATAATCCTGCCAAGGAGAACCACATGCCTGTAAAGCAGAACGAGAAAGGCATGGAGTTCCATTGGACTAGTTGGGGGTATCAGAACGCCATGGATAAGGACGAAGTCATCACCAGCAAGCAGTTTGACAAACTTCCTGATGACGAGAAGTCTTTCTATACCAAACATGCCACACGAGTTATGCAGAACATCTACAATGTGGAGCAAACCACCATGAACGCCAACAACCATGACGCTTACGTGGAAATTCTGAAGAACAAGGGAGCGCAGCTTTCACAAAACGAGAAAGAGCAAAAAGGGAAATACTCTTCTATTATGAAACAATGGAAAGAGTTGAAGGGCAAGCATCCCGATGCACTTCTATTGTTCCGCATTGGCGATTTCTATGAGATGTACAAGCAGGATGCCAAGCGAGGTTCGGAAGTGTTGGGAATCACCCTGACCAAGATGAATGAAAGTAAAGACTTCCATCTTGCAGGATTTCCACATCAAGCACTTGACACCTACCTTCCAAAACTCATCCGAGCAGGAGAACGAGTAGCCATATGCGACCAGTTGGAATCAAAGAAGACAGTCAGCCAAAGCTTCGACACAAAAGCAATACTGAACAAAGCATACGCCACTGCCAAGGAAGTGGCCAAGCAAAGCGGTATGCAATATGAGCGAGTGATGGTTTTGCAAGATGCCAAATACGATTCCAAGGAAGACAAGATTGTCGTAAGCGGCATGAAAGGCGAAGTTGGAAATGAAAAGATGGCTGCCCTTTACAAAGCAAACGACATCTACAGAGCCGTGGTTGCAGCCACAGGTACAGAGAACCGTCTTGACCGTTCGGGCAGAAACAACCTCCTCCCAGAGGACGATGCCAAGCATGAGCAACTGGTGAGAGAACTTGCAGCAGGAGTTATGATGGCTCGCCAGGGACTTCCTGCCATACTCTCAAAGGAGAATGAGAAACTTATTCCTTATTGGGAACGAGAGATAAAGGAAAATCCAAAACTCTTGGGAATAGTAGAAAGAGATGTGAACAATGCTGTAGAGACCATTGACAACCTTGTGGCAAAGCGAAAGGTTGACTATGAATCCATCCGTGGACAGCTTCCAGGAAAGACGATGGAGAAACCATCAAAATATTCCATCTCCCAAGACTTGGCCAAGCTGCCAAACATAGAGACCAAGGAAATAGTAGTGGTAAAAGACATCTTGCGAAAAGAAGCAGATGTCATTCTCCCTGCTGGAGCATCCTTGGAAGTGAACAACGAGGTTCCTGGCATGAGAAAGGACAGAATCACCATAGCCTTGAAGAAAGAAGGCATTGACGATGTGAGGTTCTATAATGCCGGTGGTTCACTTGGATTGAATAAGCCAAACTCCTATTTCCAAGGGAAAGAAGTCACGCTCAACAACTTGAAGCAGTATGAGTTGGTTCCCCATCATACACTTGATGTAGAGAAACAAGCCGCCCCAAAGAAAGAAGTAATCATCAAGAACTTCCAAGCCATCAAGGATGACAACGGTAGATATGCCTTCTTCATCAAGCCAGAGAACGAGCCTTCTTTCTCTGTATATCCTGCCAAGGAGCACTTGAACACGTTCTACAACGTAATCAAGACGGACAAACAGGCAATAGTCCACAATGCCCTAGCACAAAGATATTACGAGATGGCCACCAAGCATCCTGACACCAAGCTAGACCTTATCACCCCTAAGAAGGTTGATGTGGATATGAAGCTCATAGAGCGTCCTTCCATAACATCGAGCGCACAGGATGCCAAGCAGAAGCTCATCTTTGCCACCATCAATGGGCAGCGTGTACAAGCTCCTATCAACAAGCAACAATGGCAAAAGATGTGGCTTGCCGAAGATATGGGAGCCTACAAGAGGGCTTTGGCCGCCGTCATCTTCGAGCCTATGCTGAAAAGAGGCATGGAAGAAGAGCAACCTCAACAGGCTGTTAGCGAATCAGAGAAAGTAGAGATTAAGGAAAAGCCTGCCCCTGAGAACAAGGTACAGGAAACTGTTACGGAAACTCACAGAACAGGCCTACATATGTAATACACGAGGGTGCATCTAAAGGTGCGCCCTCATAAAACTATCATAAATGGCATTAGACAAGCAAGCGTTTTACAGCCAGTATGCCCAGGTAGCCATCGAGCAACAGAAGAGATATGGTATTCCAGCTTCCATCACCTTGGCACAGATGGGTTTGGAAAGCGGCTTTGGCACATCTACCCCTGCAAGAAGGAGCAACAACTTCTTCGGTGTAAAGGTTGGCAGCAGTTGGACTGGAGCCTACGACTATTACAGCGATGACCGTCCAAACGAGAAGTTCCGCAGATACAACAATGTGATGGAAAGCATCGAAGACCACTCCAAGGTCTTGATGAAATCCCGCTACAGCCACTGCCAGAACTATTCGCCCA
>ERZ772886.3388-NODE-3388-length-11628-cov-5.400674_pt1 | contig 11628 bp, 7 predicted proteins | sample MGYA00512128_ERZ772886 | MGnify/ENA primary metagenome ERZ772886 (study PRJEB29015, sample SAMEA2737698) | human gut metagenome | biome: human gut; feature: human-associated habitat; material: faeces | place: China | collected 2012 ... | reverse complement strand
TGGGCGTGCAGGTGGGCGTCGTCATCGGCGGCGGCAACTTCTGGCGCGGCGTGAAGGACGGCGAGGGCCACATCGAGCGGACCCGCGCCGACCATATGGGCATGCTGGCCACTGCCATGAACTGCATGGCCATGGCCGATGTGCTGGAGCAGAAGGGTGTGGACGTGCGGGTGCAGACGGCACTGGAGATCCGCGCCGTGGCGGAGCCGTATATTCGAGCCCGGGCCATCCGGCATCTGGAGAAGGGCCGCGTGGTCATTTTCGGCTGCGGCATCGGCTGCCCGTTCTTCTCCACCGACACTGCGGCGGTGCTGCGGGCGGCGGAGATCGAGGCCGACATCATCCTGCTGGCCAAGAATATCGACGGTGTGTACGACAGCGATCCGGCCAAGAACGCATCGGCCGTGAAATTCGACTCCATCACCTATGACGAGGTGCTGAAACGGCATCTGGCCGTGATGGATTCCACCGCCACCAGCCTGTCCATGGACAACCATATCCCCGTGCTGGTGTTTGCTCTGAAGGACCCCCAGAATATCATCCGCGCCCTGCGCGGCGAAAAAATCGGAACGATCGTGAAGGAGGCTTAACTTATGTTGAAGGACGAGTATAAGGTCTACGAGGACAAAATGAAAAAGAGCATCGAGGCAGTCATCAGCGATTTCGACACCGTGCGTGCCGGACGCGCCAACGCCTCCGTGCTGAATCGCATCAGTGTGGATTATTACGGCACGCCCACGCCCATTCAGCAGATCGCGTCTGTGGGTTCTCCCGACCCCCGCACGCTGGTCATCACCCCCTGGGACGCTTCCGCCCTGAAGGGCATCGAGAAGGCCATCCAGGAGTCTGACCTGGGCATCAATCCCCAGAACGACGGCAAGTGCATCCGTCTGGCCTTTCCCCAGCTGACGGAGGAGCGCCGTAAGGATCTGGTGAAGCAGATCCACAAGTACACTGAGGCGGGCAAGGTGGCGGTGCGCAACATTCGCCGCGATGCTCTGGAGAACTTCAAGAAGCAGCAGAAGGCCTCCGAGATCACAGAGGACGAGATGAAGATCGTGGAGAAGGACCTGCAGAAGCTGACCGACGACAGCTGCAAGGAACTGGATAAGCTGCTGGATAACAAGGAAAAGGAACTGATGTCCGTCTGATGGATCTGTTCCGTAAGAAAATGCCCCATACGGCGGGGGAGGTGGACAAAAACCGCCTTCCCCGCCATATCGCTATTATTATGGACGGCAACGGTCGTTGGGCGAAGCAGCGTTCGCTGCCGCGTACTGCCGGACATAAGGCGGGGGCCGAGGTGTTCCGCGATATTGCCACCTACTGCAGAGAGCTGGGCGTGGCATATCTGACGGTGTATGCGTTCTCCACGGAGAACTGGAAGCGGCCGCCCGAGGAGGTCAGCGCCATCATGGGCCTTTTGAGGCAATATCTGCTGGAGGCTATGGACACCATGGAGCGGGACAACATCCGGCTGAAATTCTTCGGGGATCTGTCCGCCATCGCGCCGGAATTGCAGGAGCTGGCGGAGGAGACGCGGGAGATCAGCGGGCACTGCGACGGGTTCCAGGCAAACATCTGCCTGAACTACGGCGGACGGGCCGAGATCCTGCGGGCTGCCCGGCGGTGCGCCGAGGCGGGAGAGGACTGGACGGAGGAGAACTTCGGGAAGTACCTGTACTCCGCCGGCATCCCTGACCCGGAGCTTATCATCCGGCCCAGCGGCGAGCTGCGGCTCAGCAATTTCCTGCTGTGGCAGTGCGCGTACAGCGAGTTTTATTTCTGCGATACCCTGTGGCCTGACTTCACCCGCGCAGAGCTGGACAAGGCCATCATCGCATATCAGAAGCGGGACCGCCGATTCGGCGGCGTGAAGTGAGGAGATATCCATGAAACAGAGAATTTTGGTGGCTGTGGTGGGAGTACCGGCCCTGCTGGCCGTGCTGTGCGCCGCGCCGGACTGGGCTACGCTGGCCCTGCTCATGGGACTGTGCATCATCGCCAGCCACGAGCTGTTGGCGGCGGTGCTGCCGCCGGAAAAGACACGGCGCTGGTGGGGCCTTGCGGCCACACTGGCGGTGTTCGTGGTGGCCAACGTGTATTTCAGTCATGAGCGCTTCGCCGGTACGGCAGCGGCGGGGCTGATGCCCTGGCTGGTGGCGGCGCTGGTGGTGGTGGTGTTTCTGTGCATGGTGCTGGAGTACGGCAAAAAAGAGGAGATGGATTTCACGGTGCTGTGCGCCATCCTAGTGGCCGGCGCGGCCATCCCGCTGGCTCTCAGCTGCCTGCTGCGGCTGCGGATGCTGGAGCACGGCGCGGGGCTGGTGCTGATTCCGCTGGTGGCGGCGTTCATGAGCGACACCATGGCCCTGTTCGGCGGCATGCTGTTCGGCAAGACGAAGCTGGCGCCGGTGGTGAGTCCCAAAAAGACCCGCGAGGGCGCGGTCAGCGGCCTTGTGGGCGGCATGGCGGGCATGGTGCTGTACCGCATCATCTTCTTCCTATGCACGGAGGTACCGCTGCACATCGGCTGGTGCGTGCTGCTGGGTCTGGTGGGCGCGGTGCTGGGGCAGCTGGGCGATCTCAGCTTCTCCTGCGTCAAGCGGCAGTACGGCATCAAGGACTACGGACGGCTGCTGCCGGGGCACGGCGGCGTACTGGACCGGTTTGACAGCGTGATCTTTGCCGCGCCGGTGATCTGGATGATCGTGAACGCGGTGACGCTGTATTGAGAAAGTGCATCGAGGATATATCTATGACGAAAACCATATCCCTGCTGGGCGCCACAGGGTCTATCGGACGGCAGACGCTGGCCGTGGCGCAGGAGCTGGGACTTTCCGTGGCGGCGCTGACCGCCAACCGGCAGGTGGACCTGCTGGAGCAGCAGGCGCGGCAGTTCAGGCCGCGCCTTGCCGTGCTGTATGACCCTGCGGCGGCCAAGGAGCTGCGGGAACGCCTGCGGGGCACCGGCATCGAGGTGATGGAGGGGCCGGAGGGCCTCACCGCCGCGGCCACGCTGCCGGAGGCGGACACGGTGGTGACGGCGGTGATGGGCAGCGTGGGACTGGCGCCGACGCTGGCGGCCATCATGGAGAAAAAGCGCATCGCCCTGGCCAACAAGGAGACGCTGGTGTGCGCCGGTGAGCTGGTGATGTCTGCGGCCCGTGAGACGGGGGCGGAGATCGTGCCGGTGGACTCGGAACACAGCGCCATCTTCCAGTGTTTACAGGGCTGCCGCGACCGCGGCGAGGTGCGGCGGCTGCTGCTGACCTGCTCCGGCGGGCCGTTTTTCGGCCGGAGCTTCGATGAGCTGGAGCATGTGACGGCGGCGGACGCCCTGAAGCACCCCAACTGGACCATGGGGGCAAAGATCACCATTGACTCGGCTACCCTGATGAACAAGGGGCTGGAGATCATCGAGGCCATGCGGCTGTACGACCTGCCGGTGGAGCAGGTGGAGGCGGTGATCCACCGCCAGAGCATCGTCCACTCGCTGGTGGAGTTCCGCGACGGGGCCATGTTGGCCCAGCTGGGTACGCCGGATATGAAGCTGCCCATCCGGTACGCCATGACGTATCCCTATCGGGCGGAGACACCGGACAGGCGGCTGGATCTGCTGTCCTGCGGCGCACTGACGTTCAGCGCACCGGACATGGAGGCGTTCCCCTGCCTGCGCATCGCGCGGCAGTGCGCGGCGGCGGGCGGCACGGCCTGCGCCGTGATGAACGGCGCCAACGAGGCGGCGGTGCAGCGGTTTTTGCAGGGCGAGATCGGATTCAACGACATCCCGCGGCTGGTGGAGAAGGCACTGTCCAAGGTGTCCCTGATATATCGGCCGAGCCTTGCGGATATACTGGAGGCAGACAGAATGGCCCGTCAGGCCGTGCTGTAAGGCGCACAGCGCCATAAAGGAGTTGTGGGAATGGTATATATCTTAGCGGCCATACTGGTGTTCGGCGTGCTCATCGCCGTCCACGAGCTGGGGCATTTCATGGCGGCCAAGGCCTGCGGCGTGCGGGTCAACGAGTTTTCCATCGGCATGGGGCCCGCCCTGTGGAAGAAGCAGAAGGGGGAGACGCAGTACTCCCTGCGGCTGTTTCCGGTGGGCGGCTTCTGTGCCATGGAAGGCGAAGAGGAGGATTCCGATGATCCGACAGCCCTGAACAATCAGGGCTTCTGGGCCAAGCTGCTGATCTTCGCGGCAGGCGCGGCCATGAACTTCATTGCGGGACTGCTCATTATCCTGGTACTGTACGCCGATGCCCAGGCGTTCTACATGCCGGTGGTGGCGGGCTTTGCCGACGGCTGCCCGCTGGAGAGCGCTGACGGCTTGCAGGAGGGCGACCGGCTGCTGCGCATTGACGGCGAGAAGGTGTACGTATACAGCGATATCAGCCTGCTGATGGGGCTGAACAAGACAGGCGCCTTCGACTTGCAGATAGAGCGGAACGGGGAGGTCATCACCCTCCGCGATTTCACCATGGAGCGGCGGGAGTACACCGACCAGAACGGCAAGGCCTACACGGGCTACGGCCTGTACTTCGGGGCGGAGGAGGCCACGCTGGGCAGGAAGCTGTCCTATTCGTGGAACAACGCCATGGACTTTGCGCGACTGGTGCGTCTGAGCTTACAGATGCTGGTGACCGGTCAGGCGGGGGTAAAGGATCTCAGCGGGCCGGTGGGCATCGTGTCCACCATGACCCAGGTGGGCGAACAGGCGGCCACCACCCGGGCGGCGGTGGAGAACATCGCCTATCTGGCGGCGCTGATCGCCGTGAACCTGGCGGTGATGAACCTGCTGCCCCTGCCGGCGCTGGATGGCGGCAAGATCTTCTTTCTGGTCATCAACGCCGTCAGCATGCAGCTGTTCAAAAAGCAAATACCGGCGAAATACGAGAACTACATCCACTTTGCGGGATTGATCCTGCTGCTGGCGCTGATGGCGGTCATCACGTTCAGCGATGTGTGGAAGCTGATACACTGAGAGGGGATACAATGAGCAGACAGATCATGGTGGGCGGTGTGGCCGTGGGCGGCGGCGCACCGGTGAGCATCCAGTCCATGTGCAATACCGCCACGGAGGACGTGGAGGCCACGGTGCAGCAGATCCTGCGTCTGGAGCAGGCGGGCTGCGAGATCATCCGCGTGGCGGTTCCCACGGAGGAGGCGGCACGGGCCGTGCCGGCCATCAAGGCCCGCATCCACATCCCGCTGGTGGCGGACATCCATTTCGACTACAAGCTGGCGCTGCTGTGCGCGGAGGGCGGCATCGACAAGATCCGCATCAATCCGGGCAACATCGGAGCCAAAGAGCGGGTGCGGGCCGTGGCGGATGCCTGCCGCGAGCGGGGCATCCCCATCCGCATCGGTGTCAACGGCGGGTCGCTGGAAAAAGATCTGCTGGTCAAGTACGGCGGTGTGACGGCGCAGGCGCTGGTGGACAGCGCCATGGGGCATGTCCGGCTGCTGAATGACTGCGGCTTCGACGACATCTGCATCTCCGTGAAATGCTCCCGTGTGCCGGTAAATATGGCGGCCTACCGGATGCTCCATGAGCAGACGGACTACCCGCTGCACCTGGGCGTCACGGAGGCGGGCACACCGGAGATGGGCGTGCTGAAATCCGCCATCGGCATCGGCGGCCTGCTGTGCATGGGCGTGGGAGACACGCTGCGGGTGAGCCTGACGGCGGACCCGGTGGAGGAGGTCATCGCCGCCAAGCGTATTTTGCAGGCGGCAGTCATTCGCCGCAGCGGGCCGGATCTGATCGCCTGTCCCACCTGCGGCCGGACGAAGTACGATATGATCCCCATCGCGCGGGAGGTGGAGCGGCGGCTGAAGGACTGTGCCAAGCCCATCACCGTGGCGGTGATGGGGTGCGTGGTCAACGGGCCGGGCGAGGCGTCCGGCGCGGATGTGGGCATCGCCGGAGGAAAGGGCGAGGGCCTGCTGTTCGCCAAGGGGAAGATTTTGCGGAAGGTGCCGCAGGAGCAGCTGGTGGACGCGCTGTTTCAGGAGATCGACAAACTGTAAGGTGAGAAAATGGCGGAAAGATTACCGTTTTTTACATTATTTGAGAGCTTTCAGGCACCGCGGCAGCTGCGGCTGCTGCTGCACGACGCCTATGTCACCGGCGGCGCGCTGGATCGGGAGGCCCGTACCATCGAGGTGCAGGCCGTCAGCAGCGAAACAGTGCCGGAGGCGGCGGTGACATCGCTGGAGCACATGCTGGCCCAGCAATACGACCTGCGTCGGGTACAGCTGCGGTTCAGCGCGCCGGCTGCTGCCGGAAAGAGCGGCAGCGACCTGCTCTACGGCAAGGAGATCAAGGGCCGCGTGGTGCCGGTGGGGGAGCTGAATCTGAAGATGGGCTCCGCCGTGGTGGAGGGCCGCGTGTTCGGCATGGAGTGCTATGAGACACGGCGGCCAGGTCAGTGGTGCATGAACTTCGACATGACCGATGAGCACGGTTCCGTCTCCGTGCGGAAGTATATGGACGAGAAGGAGGCCAGGGTACTGGGCGGCGCTGTCAGCGACGGCATGTGGCTGCGGGTGCAGGGCAAGCTGGCGCTGAGCTTCGACGGCAAGGACGTACAGCTCCAGCCGGTGAGCATCATGCGCATCCAGCACCAGGGCCGGAAGGATACCGCGCCGGAGAAGCGGGTGGAGCTGCACCTGCATACCCAGATGAGCACCATGGACGCCATCACCGATGTGGGAAAGGTGGTGGCGCAGGCGGCATCGTGGGGACACCCTGCCATCGCCATCACGGATCATGGCACAGTGCAGGCATTCCCCAAGGCCCGGGACGCCGGCAAGAAGGGAAAGATCAAGATCCTCTACGGTGTGGAGGGCTATTTTGTCAACAATCTGGACGATCGCATCGCCGTACACGGTGAGCAGGATCAGGATTTCGCCGACGAGATCGTGTGCTTCGACATCGAGACCACGGGCCTGAAGGTGCGGCGGGAGGCCATCACCGAGATCGGTGCGGTGGTGCTGAAGAACGGGGAGATCACGGAGCGGTTTCAGACCTTCGTGAACCCCAACCGGCGGCTGACGCCGGAGATCATCGGCCTTACCGGCATCACCGATGCCATGCTGGCCGATGCACCCCAGCTGAAGGACGCACTGACGGCGTTTTTACAGTTCGTGAACGGGAGACCGCTGGCGGCCCACAACGCGGAGTTCGACATCAGCTTCATCCGCGAGGGGTGCCGGAAGGTGGGACTGGAGTTCGACCCCACCTACGTAGACTCCCTTATCCTGGCGCAGAACCTGCTGCCGGAGCTGCACAAGTACAAGCTGGACATCGTGGCGGAGCATCTGGATCTGCCCGCCTTCAACCACCACCGTGCCTCTGATGATGCGGCCATGGTGGGGTATATGCTCATCCCATTTTTTGAGAAAATGCGCAGGGAGATGGGCATCCACCGGCTCCAGCAGATCAACGGGGAGATGCTGAAGCTGCGGCCGGAGGGCGGAAAGAGCAACCGCCATCCCAAGCACATCATCATTCTGGCCAAGAACAAGCTGGGCCTGAAGCACCTGTACCAGCTGATCTCGGCGTCCAATCTGAAATATTTCAAGCGCGTGCCCATCATTCCCAAGACGGAGCTGGCGGCCCATCGGGAGGGGCTCATCATCGGCTCGGCCTGCGAGGCGGGCGAGCTGTTCCGCGCCGTGGCTGACGGCAGCAAGGACTGGGCGGAGCTGAAGCGCATCGCGTCGTTCTACGACTATCTGGAGATCCAGCCCATCTGCAACAACATGTTCATGCTTCGCAAGGGGGATGTCCAGTCGGAGGAGGAGCTGCGGGATTTCAACCGCACCATCGTCCGGCTGGGGCAGGAGCTGGGCAAGCCGGTGTGCGCCACCGGCGACGTGCATTTTCAGGAGCCGGAGGATGAGGTGTACCGCCACATCCTGCTGGCCAGCAAGAAGTTCCCCGACGCCGATGCACCGCTGCCCATCTACTTCAAGACAACAGACGAGATGCTGAAGGAGTTCGCGTACCTGGGGACAGAGACGGCCCACAAGGTGGTCATCGACGACCCGCGGCACATTGCCGACTGCATCGAGGATATCGAGCTGCTGCCACCGGGGCAGCTGTTCCCGCCGCGCCTGGAAAACTCCGAGCAGGAGCTGCACGACATGGTGTGGGACAAGTGCCATGAGCTGTACGGGGAGGAGCCGCCGCAGCTCATCGTGGACCGTCTGGACGTGGAGCTGAAAAGCATCCTGGGCAAGTACGACGTGGTGTATATGTCCGCCCAGAAGCTGGTGCAGCGCAGTCTGGAGAACGGCTATCTGGTGGGCTCGCGAGGCTCCGTGGGCTCCAGTCTGGTGGCGTATATGTCGGGCATCACGGAGGTGAACTCCCTGCCTCCCCACTACCGCTGCCCCAAGTGCAAAAATACGGAGTTCATCACAGACGGCAGCTACGGCTGCGGCGCGGACATGCCGGACAAGATCTGCCCTGTGTGCGGGGAAAAGTACGTCAAGGACGGCTTTGACATCCCCTTTGAGACGTTCCTGGGCTACGGCGGCGGCAAGGTGCCGGATATCGACCTGAACTTCTCCGGCGAATATCAGGCCCGCGCTCACCAGCACGCTATCGAGATGTTCGGAAAGACCCAGGTGTTCCGCGCCGGCACCATCGGTACGCTGGCGGAAAAGACCGCCTTCGGCATGGTGAAAAAGTATCTGGAGGAGCGGGGACAGACGGCCTCCAATGCCGAGATGAACCGGCTGACTCAGGGCTGCGTGGGCGTGCGGCGCACCACCGGCCAGCATCCGGGCGGCCTGGTGGTGGTGCCGGACGACATGGACGTGGAGGATTTCACCGCTGTGCAGCACCCCGCCGACGATGCGGAGAGCGATACCATCACCACCCATTTTGAATACCACTGCATGGAGGATAACCTGCTGAAGCTGGACATGCTGGGACACGATGATCCCACCATGATCCGGATGCTGGAGGACCTCACCGGCGTCAACGCACGGGCCATCCCGTTGGACGATCCCGATACCATGAGTATCTTCACGTCCTCCAGGGTGCTGGGCTTCGAGAATGACGAGATCCTCGGCCCCACCGGCGCCGTGGCCATCCCCGAGTTCAACACCCGCTTCACCCGCGGCATGCTGATGGACACCCAGCCCAAGGATTTCAACACGCTGGTGCGTCTGTCCGGCTTCTCCCACGGCACCGACGTGTGGCTGGGCAACGCCAGGGAACTGATCGTCAGCGGTACAGCCTCCGTTCTGGAGACGGTGGGCTGCCGCGACGACATTATGCTGTACCTCATCTCCATGGGGCTGGACCCCAAGATGTCCTTCAAGATCATGGAGGCCGTCCGTAAAGGCAAGGTGAAGAAGGGCGGCTTTCAGGAGGGATGGGAGGAGGCCATGCGGGACCATCAGGTGCCGGACTGGTACATCGAATCCCTGGCCAAGATCGGCTATCTGTTCCCCAAGGCCCACGCCGTGGCCTACGTGATGATGGCGTTCCGCATCGCATGGTTCAAGGTGCATAGGCCGCTGGCGTTCTACGCCACATTCTTCTCCATCCGCGCCAAGGCGTTTGACGCCGAGTACTGCTGCGCCGGTCTGGACGCGGTAAAGCAGAAGATCAAGGAGATCGAAAACAACAAGGACACCACCGATGTGGAGCAGAACCTGATGGTGACGCTGGAGGTGTGCTACGAGTTCTATCTGCGGGGCTTCCACTTTGATACCATCGACATTTACAAGTCCGACGCCACCCGCTTTGTGGTGACGGAGAACGGCCTGCTGCCTCCCTTCGTGACGGTACACGGCCTGGGCGAGTCGGCGGCGCTGGACACGGTGGAAAAGCGGAAAGGCAAAACCTTTATCTCCGTGGAGGAGTTTGCCAATACGTGCAGCAAGCTGAGTAAGACCCACATCGAGCAGCTCAAGTCCCTGGGCGCGTTCGCCGGAATGGCGGACACCAGCCAGGTCAGCCTGTTCTGAGAAATTGTGCCGGTATCGGTGCATTTTTCGTGAAATTTGGCATAATGACGAAAAACGGGACTTGACAATCGGCAAAAAAGCGATAAAATAGGGTGTAATATCGACATATGCGATGAGGGAAAAAAGACGAGGCAGGCCCGCCGAAAGAGAGCCGGCGGCTGGTGCGAGCCGGTGGGGGCGCTTCGTTGTACTGGCTCCGGAGCTTTTCGCCTGAACAGGGCGGAACGGCGGCGCACCGTTACCGGCGCGGCCCCTTGCAAGAGGGGAACTGAGCGCCGCACAGGCAACTGGCGGCGGGATCAGGGTGGTAACACGTGACATGCGTCCCTGACTGCGAAAGCAGTCAGGGACGTTTTTTTATCAGCAGTTAACAAAATTCAGATACAAGGAGAAGCGACATGTATTACGATTTTGCGGCCATTGAAAAGAAATGGCAGGCCAATTGGGAAAAAACCAAGCCCTATGCCGCCGTCACCGGCGACAAGCGCCCCAAGTTCTACGGACTCATCGAGTTCCCCTATCCCTCCGGTCAGGGCCTGCATGTGGGCCATCCCCGCCCCTTCACGGCCATGGACATCGTCACGCGCAAAAAGCGGATGGAGGGCTACAACGTGCTGTTCCCCATCGGCTTCGACGCCTTCGGCCTGCCCACGGAGAACTACGCCATCAAGAACCATATCCATCCGGCTGTGGTGACCAAAAACAATATCGCCAATTTCACTAGCCAGCTGAAGATGCTGGGCTACGGCTTTGACTGGGACCGCTGCGTGGACACCACCGACCCCGACTACTACAAGTGGACCCAGTGGATATTCCTGCAGATGTTCAAGCACGGTCTGGCCTATAAGACCACCATGCCTGTGAACTGGTGCACCAGCTGCAAGTGCGTGCTGGCCAACGAGGAAGTGGTCAACGGCGTGTGTGAGCGCTGCGGCAGCGAAGTCATCCGCAAGGAGAAGAGCCAGTGGATGCTGAAGATCACCGCCTACGCCCAGCGTCTCATCGACGATCTGGAGGACGTGGATTTCATCGAGCGCGTGAAGATCCAGCAGCGCAACTGGATCGGCCGCTCTACCGGCGCCGAGGTGACGTTCCAGACCAACGTGGGCGACGAGGTGACGGTGTACACCACCCGTGCCGACACCCTGTTCGGTACGACTTACATGGTCATCTCTCCTGAGCACCCCATGCTGAAGAAGTGGCAGCCCCTGATCAAGAACTGGGACGCCGTGGAGGCGTATCAGGAGGAGGCGGCTCACAAGTCCGATTTTGAGCGCGGCGAGCTGAACAAGGAAAAGACCGGCGTGCGGCTGGAGGGTATTGAGGTCATGAACCCCGTGACCCATCAGGCCCTGCCCATGTTCGTGTCCGACTACGTCCTCATGGGCTACGGCACCGGTATCGTCATGGGCGTGCCCGGTCACGACCAGCGCGACTGGGAATTCGCCAAGAAGTTCGGTCTGCCCATCATCGAGGTGGTCAAGGGCGGCGATGTCACCAAGGAGGCCTTTGTGGCCAAGGACGACAGCGCCATCATGGTCAACTCCGGCTTCCTCAACGGCATGACCGTGAAGGAGGCCATCCCCGCCATGAAGAAGTACGTGGTGGAGCAGGGCTTCGGCCAGGAGAAGG
>ERZ772886.3373-NODE-3373-length-11677-cov-4.594132_pt1 | contig 11677 bp, 9 predicted proteins | sample MGYA00512128_ERZ772886 | MGnify/ENA primary metagenome ERZ772886 (study PRJEB29015, sample SAMEA2737698) | human gut metagenome | biome: human gut; feature: human-associated habitat; material: faeces | place: China | collected 2012 ... | reverse complement strand
TATTCCACGATAAACCGTTATACCTATTCCGACCCGACGGGCCCGATAAGGGAGAAAACATATGAAAAACAGATTTTTGGATAGAGTTTGCGGCGGTATCGCAGCGCTTGCCATGCTGCTGCCTGTGTTCAACGTTCCCGTAACGGCGCAGGAGACCGGAGTTATTGTTGAGGCTGAGGATTTTATTGTCGACGGTACATGTGAGCAGCAAAATACTCTGCTTATGGATACATATAACGATAAAAATATGACAATTCCGTTTCCTATAAGGCAAATGCATGGAACACCTTAAGCTATGAGTGCGAATACGGCTCGTATAATGTGACAATAAAGCTTAACGGCGAGGAAATAACCAAAACGCAGCCTATAACGGTAGGGAAAACTCCGCTTGAACAATTGAGTAAGCTTAAATGGATATTATATTCCTCACAGAGTCAGGCAAATGATTTCTATATTGATAATCATAGTCGCTCTGAACAGTATATTTAGGATATTTGCTCCCATCATTCGCACTCTGCCAAGAATTGGTCATTGCCTCTTTGATGGCATTATTATTATTACGTGAGCTACCCATTATCTGTCCTTTGAAGCCATTGTCTATTACATGCCCCATAGCCCAGTCCATAACGATTCGTACAGTTAGTCCTTTGTATTTCAATGTATTAATAATTCCTCCGACTTTATCGGGACGAACATATCCCATGAAAATCATGTCTTTAGAGTCCAATTGTCCATCATTATTTACATCTTCAAATATTGCATCTCCCGCATGTTTCTTTCTTCCTTGTGCGTTCGGGTCATTAGGTGCCTTGGCCGCTTCTTCTTCAGTCTGATATGTTCCCAAGTAATGAAAAGCCCATCTTCCGCCAAATCTCTCACCTTCGGCAATACCACCCACTTTTTTTGTCCCTCCAGTTGCAGGATCATAAACAAAGTTTCCTCCTACACGATGCTTTTCTTCTCCATTATCCGGTAAGTCTACTACCACTCCTTTGTTATAAGCAAATGTCAACCCTAAATCCCATGAGAAATCTTTAGTTTGAATAGGAGTAGCATTCAACTCAATCTCTACTCCGGAATTTCTTACAGATCCATAGTTACTCTTAATGGAACTAAATCCGGTAGAACTCCATAAAGGTTCATCATACAATCTGTCAAATGTCAGTTTGTTGTAATAGTCGATTAACAGTCCTAATCTATTATTGAAAAAGCCCAAATCAACCCCGATGTCATAGGATTCTGTTGTTTCCCAACGCAACTGCGAATTTTTCAATGTTGTATTTAATATACCGACAGAGCCCTGATAGTTGGTATCTGTAATCTTATATTCTCCTCTCGAATTAGCCACACTCAAATTGTTGTTACCTGTGCGCCCCCAACTAGCACGCCATTTCCAACGACTAACGATAGCTTCCAATGGTTTATAGAAGTTTTCCCGATGCATATTCCACCCAGCAGATACTCCCGGGAAAAATCCCCATTTATTATCTTCCGCAAATCGCGAAGAACCATCGGCACGCATACTGATAGAGAAAAGATATTTGCCATTATAATCATAATTTACACGTCCGAAATAACTCAAAGTGGCTTCCATTGTTTTAGTCGAACTTGCCCGCTGAGTACTATCTGCCGTTGCATTTAATGTCGGAATTAAATCTATGGAAGAACCACTGCCACTTGCAGAAAGCCTATAACTATAATCATGAGTATAGCTGGCACCTGCTACGACTCCAATATTATGATCTTTCACTTTCTTATCATACGAGAGCACTAAATCTCCCTGCAAATGCCTGTCAAAATTATGTTTGGCAGAAGCCGGACGAATTGTATTTCCGGTTGTTTCATTATCTGCCTGAAAATAATTTTCTATACCTTCCGTACCGAAATAATAGGCTGTAGGCTTTAATATCAAGCCAGGCAGAATATTCCAAATTGCACCTAATTGGAAAGTTGTCCTATATACATTGGTATCATCATAGTTAGTCTTATAATAAATTTCATGCAATCTGCTTCTGAAAGAAGAAATTCCTTCACCCGGAGCCGGAGTTCCATCTTCATAATACAAGCGGTAAGTTGGTGGAGTCAATATGCTTCGTGATATGGTATTAACTGTATTTCCACCTCCTACAGCATCTCTCACCTGCAAACTAGCTTTAGTAGACAGACTCCATGCTTCACTCAATTTATAGTTTCCATTAAACAAAACGCTGTAATTCTTATAATTCGTACCTCGAAGAATACCATCCTGATTCAAATATCTTAATCCTACATAATAGTTAATAGCTTCCGTCCCTCCACTAATGCTCAAATCTATTTCATGCTTCTGCCCAGTTGTAAAGGTGGCTTTCTGAAAGTCATTATCCTGAAAAATAAGTTGTTTACCTGTAACAGGATCTGCCATTGTCTGCCATCCTTCGTTTTCCAACAAGTTACTGACGTAACCTTGACCATACTTTTGAAGATAAACATCCAAAAACTCAAGCGTATTCTTTGAATTTCTAGGATTTCCGGTTGACATACCAAATGAACCGCTCAAAAATTTAGCCTGATCTTCTTTTCCATTATAAGTCAAGTCTGCCTGATTAAATTTGGCAATATTCGAACGAGATAATGTTATATAATCCCGTGCATTCAATAATGGGATTCGCTGAGGTTGTTGTTCCACTCCGTATGTGTATCGCAGACTTACAACAGGCTTCCCTTTCTGACCGGATTTAGTCTTGACAAGAATAATACCATTGGCCGCTCTGGAACCATAGATAGCAGTAGAAGCAGCATCTTTCAAGACCTCTATAGATTCTATATCTGCCGGATTCATATCTGATATATTTCTAAAACCTTGTGATATTATACCATCAATAATTATTAAAGGCGTATCACTTTCCGGCGAAGTTGAACTTCCTCCACGAATAAATAATTGAGGATCAGCTCCAGGCTGCCCACTAGAAATCTGTAAAGACAGACCAGGCACTTTTCCTTGTAACTGTAATAATGGATTCTGTCCGGGTGCCTTCTGGAATTCTTCCTTATTTATCTTAGAAATAGAATTGGTTATTAATACCCTTGATTGTTTTCCATAGCCTATAGCTACAACTTCATCAAGCAATACAGAACTCTCTTTCAAAACAATGACAATATTTCTACGCCCTTTGACTGCAATTTCTTTTGTTTCCATTCCTACAAAAGAAACAATAAGAGTAGCGTCAGGAGAAACCATTATTGAGAATTCACCGGACGCATTGGTAATGGTACCTTTATCTACTCCTTTTACAGAAATTGAAACTCCGGGCAATTCTACCCCAGTTTGATCCTGTACTATACCAGAAACTTTAATTTCTTTAGAACTGATATCATCTGCTTGAATATTTAGGGAAATAAATAAAAAAGCAAATAACACCGATAATATTTTATTCGTATGCTTTATTGAGTTTTTCATAAAATATAAAATTAAAATTTGAAAATTAATCTTTCATATCAATTGTTTTAGGTCGCAGACAAGTGACCAGAATAACCAGCATAGCCAGTACCAATATAGCAAGCAGTGCAAAATCACGTCCCAGGTGTCCGGCATCCATTGATTCGCCTAAAAGGCTAGTAATAGCAGCTCCGGCAAATACACCACACATATTCATAATACCATAAGCGGTTGCCCTGTAACGTGCAGATACAAACTGACAAAGAATAGGCATATTATTTGCATCAAACATACCAAAACCTATTCCGAATAACACCGCTCCCATGACCAATGCAAAAATAGAATGACCATATCCGATAAACAGCAGGGAAGGTATGATAAGCCCCAAACCCAACGCACCAGTATAAACTCTTCCACGTACATTTTTTAATACCCATTGATCCGAGATGTATCCACCTGCCAATACTCCGAAGAGTGAAGATAAGGCTATAGAAATGGTAGACATAGGACCTGCTACTGAAATATCAATAGACAAGCTATCAGAAAAAAGAGTTGGTAACCAATTCTTTGCCGCCCATCCCGGAGTACCCGGCACACAGAAATAAAATAAGATAACCCAGAAGAAGACATTAGAGAATAACATTCCCAAGCTCTTCAATACCGGAATCTTTTTCATCTTCTGATTCTCCGAGACATTTCCTCTCTCTTTATCACGTAGGAAAAATGCCAGAATAATACCATAACCTATACCTATAATGCCAAACCAATGAAACGTGGTATGCCAGGAATAGATTGCTGCAAAAGTAGCTCCGAACCCACCGATAGCCTGTCCTACATATAATCCCGTCATATGTATTCCCACAGCCAGCGAACGAGTTTTATCTTTGTGAAAATCAGCAATCAGAGACAAAGCAGCAGGTAAATACAGTGCTTCACTAACTCCCATAATCCCACGCAACCAATAGAGTTGATTGAAAGTGGTGGCATAGCCCATCAGATAAGTAACTCCCGACCATACACACAGACTACCTACAATCAACCATTTACGGTTCACACGGTCACCGATAATACCCGACAAAGGACTCATCAGTCCGTATACCCACAGAAAGACAGCCATCAGACGACCAAAATTGGCAGCCGATTCCAATTCCCGGACATCCTCCATCATCGGAATTCGCATAGTGGAAAGCATTTGCCTGTCCATATAATTCAGCAAAGCAACACCCCACAATAGTCCGACTACTACCCAGGGATATATATTTGAAGTTTTATTATTCATGCCTGTTTACTTTAAAATCTCCGTTAAATCGATTTTTATAAAAGCTAAATCCGACTGACTGCTCTCATATAATATGCCTATTGAATTTTCATCTATGGACGTAATGCAGGAATATCCGGCACTGCGATATTGGTCAAAAAGAATCCAATGTTCCTCCGGCCAGGTCATTCCATCATCAAAACTCACTTTCAAAGTCAGTTTATCCCTTTTCCCATAATCATTCGGATTTACAAAGAGAAGCATGCTTTTCTTTTTTCCTTCTTCTATATATTCATGTCGGTGCAGGCTTGCCATACAGGTAGGTTCCACCAGTGCCTTTCTTGAAGTAGGATGTTCCTTCCAACTCGCTCCCAAATCGGTAGTCGTACAAATTCTCCGACCGTTCACCTCTTTATGTCCTCTGTTCCGGTTGTCACGCATGTTCAACATCAGGACGCCATCATTCAATTGTACGACACTACATTCCGTTACATCCTGATATGCAGAGTTGCTGGTCACCCACGTCTTTCCGTGATCTTTACTATACGTAATATTTGAGAAAGGAAGTCCTTTTTCATCACGTCCCTGTGTGGGAAATACCAACGTGCCATCCTTCAACGTAATCCCTTGTCCCGGTGCCGGTGCAAACAGCCACCATTCAGGGTGTTTCGTCTTTGCGGTTATATTATCCGGAAAACTCCAGCTAAGACCGTCATCCGTACTTTTCGCTATCATAAACTGGCAGGTTTCTTTTAGTCCTGTTCCGGGTTGGGAGCCTTTTCCTTTCCATTGGTGTGTCCAGACCGTGCTACTTTCATTCAATCCTTCTATCCACTTGCCATCTTTATCCAGCAGGCCATGCATCCACAATCCGGCTACATAAATGTCACCTGTATTTTTATCGACTAGAATACAAGCATCGCTCACTCCATTGTATTTCTGCGGCAAGCCGCCCCATTCTCCCATATCTAATACAGTCTGAACAGGTTGCCAGGTCAATCCCTGATCCGTACTCCGATGAAGAGCAATGTCTATATTTCCTTGCAAATCACGAGAGTAATCATAACGGGCATCAAAAATGGCTAACAAAGTTCCTTGATTGCTGGTAGCCAATCCCGGAATACGTGACGAAACACACCCATCCTGTCCTTTCTGCCGTACCGCTACTCCTACCCGCAAAGGTTTACTTCCTTTTTCCGAGATTTTCAGATTGCCTTTAGTCGTTTTAATCCGGTTACAGTTAAGTTGAATACGGTGATCCAATGAAACCGTATCTTTCAACGTCACGGCTACCCAAAAAGACAAAGAATCCTGATTTACCTGCACTTTATCAGTAAATGATATTTTACGTGCAGCGGGAAGTGATTTATATAGCAAACGGGATGTATCTATCAGTCCATTTTCTTGTGTACCATATATAGCAACAGAAACAACATCTGCCACATCTGTACTCCCTAATAAATCTAAATCTATTTGCTGAATGGCGTAAGGTTGATTGTCTGCCCTGATTAGAGTAACCTTTAATACAGGACTTGCCGATTTCTTCACCAACACAGGAATTACCGGTCGTTCCAGCACCCATTTTATTTCTTTACCCAAAGACGTGGCTGGCAATACCAATAATAAAATCATTGAAAATATGATTAATATTTCCCTTCTTACTTTCATAGTATTTTTATTTTAGGTAATTTTGGACGCATTTAACTAGATTTGAGGGGAATGACAGAAAGTAAAATAGCTAAACCCCAGCAATATACTTTTACTGTCATCTCCTCTTTTTATATCTAAAAATCGAAGAAATTTATTGCATCCAAATCACCTTTTAATTTGTCATACTCCTCAACTGAAAAAGGTTTTATCGGTAAACGACAACTGCCACAATCAATACCTATTAATTTCATGATAGCTTTACCTCCACGTACGCCTCCACCATATTTAATGATAACTTCCACTGTACGTATAGATTTCATTTGCCAGACACGTGCTGTTTCCACATCATTTTGCTTCATTGATTCAAAAATGGCATGGTAAACATTGGGAATATAATTATATGTACTTCCTACGCCTGCCACAGCTCCCATTGATAAACCTGCAATCAGAATCTCGTCAAAGCCATGCAGAACTTCAAACTTATGCTGCTCCAAATCGATGCAAGCCCCCATCTCCATCAGGTTATTATGAGTAAATTTAGTACCTACCAAGTTTGGTATTTTCTTCTTACCCTCTACCAAAAATCTATCTACCGGCAAATTAACCCCTGTGATCGACGGCATATTATAGTAATAGAAAGGCAGTCCACTGGCAGACCTGCAAACCGGAGCAAAAAAATCGATCAACTCATCTACCGTTCCCGGCTTGAAAAAAGACGGAGCTATTGAAGCAATGGCATCGGCTCCTGCTTTTTCCGCATGACATGCCAGTTCCATAGCACTCCGCTGACAGTTTGAACCTACATGGGCAATCACTTTGAACCGCTTACCAGCCGAAGCAACCCATTTTTCAAGAATTAATTTACGTTCATCAATCGTCAGCGAAGAGAATTCACCGGTCGTACCACACACAAACACCCCTTTAATAGGAGTTGATGCGATCCAATCAGCATATTTTTCAATAACAGATAAATTTACATCCCCATTTTCATCCATTGGGGTGAAGGTGGCCGCAACCATCCCTTCCAGTCTTTCATAATTGTTCATAATGCATTTAATTAGATTTGATATTTCATTTTATTTCTAGAAACTTCCCTTTAGAATAAATGGCGTCCGTATTCCCGGCTGTACCTCACCACTTACGATAAATACCTGATTTCCGACAGAAACAACATTTGTAGTAACCGGAATGCGATAAGGACATTCGAGCGAATCTACCAGAGAATTCGTACTTGTACTAACTACTCGTAACTTACGGCTGAATCCCGGATGCTCGGAAGATGTAGGAAGAATCTCTTCCACTCCCCCAAATAGCAGAATCTTATCCTCCCCGTATGGTATACCAGTCCCCGCCATTACAGGAAAAGAACCGATCATTTTACTCCATTTTCCAATGCCTGGCTCAAATACGTACCCCTCCGTATGTTCTACCATCGCCTCATCCGGAGCATAACTTCTTCCGCTGAAAAGATAAAATCGTTCCCCTTGAGCCACACCTACTGCATAGGAAAGAGAAGGACCATTCCAATCCGGCATTTCTTGCCATCCTCTTTCTTTATGCATCAAATCAAGCATGTAAAAATGATGAGTCGACTGTTCATTTACCATAGTCTCTTGCCCCCCAGCAATATAAATACAGTTATCATCCATTGCTCCCGTTGCATTCGCCAACGGAACCGGCAAAGATGGATAACTGACAGAGTCTATCACAAATGAATCTTCTTCTTTCTTTATCAGGAAAACGTTATCACTACACTGCGTACGATCACACCCTCCAATACACAACAATCCTTCCGGCAGACTTATTGAAACTCCATAAGCAAGCGGGCGATCGAGAAAATCATCATAAACAGTCCATTTTCCCGTTTGTAAATCATAGCTATATAAAGTAGACCACCAAGTTTTCGTTCCTCCTTCCCAAGGATACTTGTCAGGAAAGTTAGCTCCGCCCAGCACAAGCAACTTTCCTTCCACTATCCCGGAATATGCACCTGCTAATCCGACGTTCTCCGGCATGCCGGCGCATCCTGGAAGCAGCAATGAGTTTTCCCATTGCACCTCTATCCTCTTTTCCTTTTTTCTCAAACAAGATGTATTCATAAACAATATTATTAAGGATAAACATAAAATGATGAAATATAGTCTTTTCATATCCCTTCTACCTTTTCACTACTTTCTTTTTCTGCCATCAACTCCTGACTCCGATTGACCTTGAAAATCTTATAAACCTCAAAATGTCTTTCGATGGCATCCCGGTATCCTTTTTCATCCCCTTTTTTTATAAAATCCAGCAAATCAGCATGAGTAGCTATTTTACCACTTTTACTCATTTCTATATTTATAGGTTTCAAATAATCTTTGAATTTTTCTTTCACATAGACAAGTATAGGGTGAATGATTTCCTGAAATTCGGATATTATTTTATTTCCAGTGATTTTATATAGTTTCGTATGAAAAGCCGATTCACTGATTAATGCGTATTCATTATTCTCAAAAACAATTCCCATTTTCACTATCTCGCTTAATTCTTCGATGTCTTTAGGAGTTATCTTACGGAAAATATCGCTTGATATTCCTATTTCAAGTGCAATTCTGAAATCTAACAGATCTAAAATAGTTTCTTCACTCAAAACACGAGGATCTATCACTCTTTTCATCCCTCCTAAAATAGAAGGTTCGGTCAGAACCATTCCTTTGCGAGGACGTGCATGAATCAGCCCCATCATTTTCAAACGACTCAATGCTTCTCTGACAACACTCCTTGCAACTCCTAATTCTGCAGCCAGATTATTCTCATTGGGAATTGAATCTCCACGCCTTAAGTCATTCTTTTTAAAGTAAGTAAGCAGACTGTCTTCCACCTGATCGATTAATGTTGTTTGATTAATTTCTATCTTCATATTATTAGAATTTTATGATTTGTATTATTTGTCTGACAAATAATACAAATGCAATATTAAGGGATTTTTTTTAGAATACAATAATATTAGTATAGAAAAACACTCACTTATGCTGAAAAACATAATTTTCGGCACAGGACAAGAAACGTTCACTTGTTCAACACATTAGAAGATTATTCCCAAACATTGCATCAATTACTTGTCCGCCTCACATAAAACAAATACCTTTACTGCATAATTTTCATTATCCCCTTACAACAAAACAATTATTTTCTTATAGGAAAACAAATAGTTTTTTATAACAGGACAATAGACACCCTATAACAGGACGAGCAAAATTATACTAAGCAGTTTCATAAAAGCTACAGTAAAAAACAATAAAGAATACAGAGAATATATTTAATTATCAGAATAATGGCATATTACGACTTTAAGAAGAAACCGGCTCTCACTACAAAAGAGGGAGAAAAGGATGTGTTGTACCCCAGCATTGTATTTAACGGCACTATCAACACCAAACAACTATTGAAACAACTCGTTGCCCGCACCGGATACAAGCCGGGAGTGGTAGAAGGTACACTGATGGAACTTGTAGACCTCGTGGGAGAATACATAGGACAAGGCTACCGGGTAGAAGTAGGTGAGTTCGGTTATTTTTCCGGAAAGATAAAATCCCGACTGGTGAAAGATAAAAAAGACCTGCGTTCACCTTCCATTCAATTCAACGGAGTGAATTTCCTTGCTTCCAAAACATTCAAGAAGAAAGCAACGGGTAAACTGGAACGGGCTCAAAAACTATTTTTCCAAGCTTCAAGCCAACTGGATGACGAAGAACTGAAAAGAAGACTACTTGAACACGTCAACCGATATGGATTCATCACACGCACCACATATACCGAACTGACCGGACGACTGAAAAATAAAGCATTAGAGGATTTAAAGCGGTTTGCCAAAGAAGGCATAATCTGTAAAGTGGGACGTGGGAATCAAATGCTTTTTGTGAAAAACCAAGAGGATAGTCAAACAGAGCAGAATATATAACATAAAAAAAGGCTATCTATCCCAGACAGCCAATCTTTGTTAACCTTAAATCTAATACTATGAAAAACACACTACAAAGATACGAGCTTTTCGGTTATCTCCAAATTTTCAGGTCAAAGCAGTGTATCTTATAACATGGTTTAATAGAAACAACCAATCCGTTAACATTTAACATAAATCAATTGGATATTAACGAATATCCGCTCAATGAAACCAAACTGTTTTCATTTCGTTATCTCACCATAAAACAAACCTTTCCTATACCTTAATTGTTCATTATATAAACGAATTTCACATGATATGAGCACCAAAGAACAATACTGGAAATATTCCCTCATCGTCATCATCCTATTTATGGGGATCATCATCTTCCGACAAATCACTCCATTCCTGGGAGGATTATTGGGAGCACTCACTATTTATATTCTTGTACGCGGACAGATGAGATATCTGGTAGAAAAACGAAAGCTAAAACGTAGCCTAAGTGCTTTACTGATTACCGCAGAAACTATTTTTGTCTTCCTTATTCCTTTGGGACTGACCGTCTGGATGGTAGTAAATAAACTACAAGATATCAATCTGGACCCACAAACGTATATCGCACCGATCCAACAAGTAGCCGAATTTATCAAAGAGAAAACAGGATATGATGTATTAGGAAAAGATACATTGACATTCATTGTCTCCATACTTCCCCGTATCGGACAAATCATAATGGAGAGTATCAGCAGTCTCGCCATCAACCTGTTCGTCATGATCTTTGTACTTTATTTCATGTTGATCGGAGGAAAAAAAATGGAAGCATACGTCAACGATATTCTGCCATTTAACGAGACCAATACTCAAGAAGTAATCCACGAAATCAATATGATTGTTCGTTCCAATGCCATCGGTATTCCCTTGCTGGCTATCATTCAGGGAGGAGTAGCCACGATAGGTTATCTTCTTTTCGGAGCACCCAACATCTTATTATTAGGATTCCTGACCTGCTTTGCAACCATTATTCCGATGGTGGGCACTGCATTGGTATGGTTTCCCGTAGCCGCTTATCTGGCTATAAGCGGAGACTGGTTCAACGCCATCGGGATTGCCGCATACGGAGCCATCGTCGTATCACAGTCAGATAACCTGATTCGGTTTATTCTTCAAAAGAAAATGGCAGATACTCATCCACTTATCACTATTTTCGGGGTAGTCATCGGTCTGCCGTTATTTGGGTTTATGGGAGTGATCTTCGGTCCGTTGTTGCTTGCGTTATTCTTCCTTTTTGTAGATATGTTTAAAAAAGAATATCTGGACTTACGAAATAACCTCCCGTCGAGATGACGGAACTACCGAAAAATTGTGTACTTTTGCCGTTGTAAAAACGACACTAAAATTTGATGGAAACATTTACATTCAATACTGTCGAACT
>ERZ772886.3361-NODE-3361-length-11708-cov-6.203467_pt1 | contig 11708 bp, 9 predicted proteins | sample MGYA00512128_ERZ772886 | MGnify/ENA primary metagenome ERZ772886 (study PRJEB29015, sample SAMEA2737698) | human gut metagenome | biome: human gut; feature: human-associated habitat; material: faeces | place: China | collected 2012 ... | reverse complement strand
ACTGAAAACGCCAGAGCAGCATGCTGTTGAACAGGGATTTGTAAAAGCAGCCTGAAGTTTTTGAGAGATTCAAGCCCTGAAACAAACACAGGGCCTTATTTGGTATACGAAAAATTTGAATTTGGCATCTTTCACTGCCCTTGTTCTTTACTTGGTGTAAGCGATGGCAGGGCTATAAGCGATGAATACTGAACTCAAACCGTTCGATTTCGTTCTTATTGGCTACCTGTGCTATTGACTTTGCTTAATTGGTCTACAACAATGCGTTCCTTTTGGGTCGCAGTCCGAATGAAAAGCTGAACACAGTACAGCCCCGAAGTTTTCAAAAAAGTCATGGAGCAGGTCGAGAACTTTGAGGAGAACAATTAAATCTTCCATAAAGCAGAAATACGGCTATATTCAGGCTTCACACTGAAATATAGCCGTATATTTTTTGTATCGCTAATAGTTGTTGTATTTGCTCTTGAAAACAGCGCAAAGATTTATTATAATAAGATAAATGGTTGTATCTTGTGCAAAGGAGCTGTGAAGAATGAATCAGAACTACCGCCGCAAAACAGAAAAGGTTTATGTGAAAGTGACTTCTGATTTTGATGCAACCGGCTATATGCAGCCCCGGCAGATTATATGGGGCGATGGTCGGACGTACCCCATTGAGCAGGTGCGGGACTTCCGCCCAGCATCTACCATTGCCGACCTGCCGGGGGACTGTTATACTGTAATCATTAAAGGACAAGAGCGGCATTTGTTTTTTGAACGTGCGGACCGAACGTTTCCCAGCCGCTTCGGGCGGTGGTTTGTGGAGGTCTGATAAGCACACGGAAAGGACAGGACGATGGACGGCAAAAAGCGCACCTATCTCGCAATCGACCTCAAGAGTTTCTACGCTTCGGTGGAATGCGTTGACCGCCATCTTGATCCGCTGACTACCAATCTGGTGGTAGCAGATGCTACCCGGACAGAAAAGACCATCTGCCTTGCGGTATCGCCCTCCTTAAAGGCATATAAAATACCCGGCAGAGCGCGGCTGTTTGAAGCCGTCCAGCGGGTGAAAGAAGTCAACGCCCAGCGGCTGCAAACTGCCATCCGGCAGCACAAGGCAGTCCGGGGAGAGGATGGCAAGTACCACTTTACCAGCACCTCTTTCGATGCCAACGCCCTGAACGCAGACCCTGCACTGGGGTTGAGTTACATTGTTGCGCCGCCCCGGATGCAGCGGTATCTGGATGTGTCCACCCAGATCTACAAGACCTACCTCAAATATGTGTCCCCGGCAGACATTTACCCCTACTCCATCGACGAGGTTTTCATTGATGTGACGGGCTATCTGCCTTATTATCACATGAGCGCCCATGAACTTGCCATGACCATGGTGCGGGAGGTGCTGTACAACACCGGCATCACCGCAACGGCAGGCATCGGCACCAACCTCTACCTTGCAAAGCTGGCCATGGACATTGTGGCAAAGCACATCCCGGCAGACAAAGATGGTGTCCGCATTGCGGAACTGGATGAGCAGTCCTATCGGTATCTGCTGTGGAACCACAGACCCCTGACGGATTTCTGGATGACCGGTCCCGGAACCGTCAAGCGGCTGGAAGCTCATGGCATCTACACCATGGGGGACTTGGCACGGTTCTCCATCCATGGAGAGGATCGTCTGTATGAGATTTTCGGCGTGGATGCAGAAATTCTCATCGACCACGCATGGGGCTACGAACCCTGCGGCATGGAGCAGATCAAAAGCTACAAGCCCAGCACCAACAGCATCAGCGAGGGGCAGGTGCTATCCACTCCTTACCCGTATGATAAAGCAAAACTCATTGTCCGGGAGATGGCGGAGATTCTGATGTTCCGGCTCACGGAAAAGAAGCTGGTGACGGAATCCATCACCTTGGAGGTGGGCTACGACCGGGAGAACGTGGACAAGGGCGGCTACCGCGGTCTGACCCAGACCGACCGCTACGGCAGAATCATCCCCAAAGCGGCACACGGCACCGTCCGGTTCGATGCTCCTACTAATCTAGGCAGCACCCTCATCAACGAAAGCGCAAAGCTGTTTGAGCGCATTACTAACCCTGCGCTGACGGTGCGGCGCATCACCCTCAACGCCAACAAGGTCACCCCGGACGAGGGCATCTATCAGGTGGACTTTTTTACCGACACCAAGAAGCTGGAAAAGGAGAAAAAACTCCAGCAAGCCATGCTGGGCATCAAGAACAAGTACGGCAAAAACGCCGTGCTGAAAGCCAGCAGCTACGAAGAAGGTGCCACCATGCGCCAGCGCAATGCGCAGATCGGTGGTCACAGCGCAGGAGGTTCGGATGGAAAACTACAAAAGTAGCAAGATCGGACAAGAGACCGCCCAAAAGTACGGGGACATCATAGAGATGGAACGCCCCCAGACCGAAGAATCCCTTCGCAAGCACCCCCGCATGACTTTACAGAACCGGGCAAAGATTTTCTCTCCCTTTGCAGCCTTGCGTGGTTATGATGAGCAGCTTGCCGCAGAAAAGCAGCGCACCGAGCGTGTGCCCAAGCGCATTCTGACTGAGGAAGAAATGTCGGCTCTGTCCGATCGGCTGATGCAGGTCACCAAGGGCATGACCATCACGGTGCGGTATTTCAAAGAGGATACCGCCCACCCGGAGATTCCCGCAGTGGGCAACTACATCACGCTGACCGGAAAAGCGGACCGCATCGACCCGGTGTTCCGCACCTTGCAAGTGGGCGAAACCGTAGTGCCCTTTGAAGATCTGGTGGAAATCAGCGGGGAGGGCATCATGGAGATTGACCAATATCTCGGCATTACAGAGGATTAAGCACAAAAAAGGCCACCAGTCGGAAAAACGGCTGGTGGTCTTGCTTACTTATGATGCATCGTCGGCAGCTGCTTGACTTTGTTTCCGACTTTTTTGCGTTCCAGTGAGAACACCATGTCTGGAGTGCGCTCAAAAAATCCTATGTCACGCCGCCAGCTTATGCCGCATTTGCAGTGGAACAGCCCAATGAACTGCTACTTCATTTTACGTCCGCAGTTCGGACAAATTCGTTTACTGGTTCCTATAATAATTTACTGGAGCTTGGCGATAATTTCATCGGCAGACATACCGCTGGCAAGCAGCTTTTTCAATACAGATTCTGCTTCAGCTTTCTTAGATTCTTCAGCGGCCTTTTTTTCGGCTGCAACCTTTTTTGCCTCTGCTTTAGAAAGATCCTTTGTTGCAACCTTCAACGCAGATTTTTTACTTTTCAGCTGGTCTTTCAGTGCGCTGATGTTATCAGACAGTGCAACAATCTCGGTTTCAATTTGCTCCTTGGCAGCGGTCTTTTCAGCAATAATAGCTGCATAGTCAATCTTTGCTTTCTTGGTACGCACTGCATTCTTGCTTCCTTTTTGTCTAGGCATAGTTGTCCCTCCATCTAGTATTGGAATTTAGCTAATATAAGTATATTCTTTCCGTCTCGAAATGCAATACTTTCTTAAACAATAAGAGCGGAGCCTTTTGCAAGGTTCCGCTCTTATTGCTGCTGTGATGCAGTGACAAGATGAAGGAATATTTATCTTTCAAAACCACCGATGGGCTATCGCTGTGAGGGTTTAGCAGCAATCCCATCAGACAGGCTTTGGAAGAAGCAAATGGGGATGGGAGAAATGCACCGTCATAGGTTGATAGCTACCCCAAGGATCACGAACAGGATTGAAAGACAAATACAACTTACCCCATTTCTTCGCTTGGTAAAAGCGTCCAAAGAACACTTCGCATGTTGTTTTGCCTGTTCCAACTGGGATGCCCCCGCATAAGCGGAGAATCCGGCACAAATCAAAAGCATCAAACCGATCCAGATCATCATAAGCATTTCTCCAATCAAAACCTTACCATTCCACGCCCAGAGCGTGCAGGCTCTCGGCAAGGGCAGCAACATCCATGTTGAACACGATGCCTGCCATGTTTTCGTAGAGTGCGCCCTCTACGTTGATGGGCGTATCGTCAATAAAGACGCATTCCTCCGGGCGAAGGGCAAACTTGTGCAGGAAGGTGCGGTAGATCTGCGGGTCGGGCTTCAGCAGCTTGACCTCTGCGGAGATCAGGGCACCGTCCATCAGCTTGCTGGCCTCTGCCCGTGCCCAGTAGATGGGCTGACGGGTGGCAGCGTTGGAGAGCAGATAGAGACGGTAGCCCTTTGCTTTCAGGGCCTGCAAAAGCTCCAGCATTCCCTCCACCGGCACTATGGGGTCATCCCACGTTTCAATCAGCCCGCGGGCTGCATCGTGCAGACGCTCCGGCAGGCGGGGCAGAATGCGCTGTTCTGCGATTTCCTCGTCGATCACGCCCCGGTCCAGCATGGTCCACTCCACCGAGCGGAATACCTTGTTGCGGATCAGCTTGCGGTCCTCGCCGGTGAGGGAATAGCGGTCCATAAACAGCTCCGGGTCAAATCGAACCAGAACGTTTCCCATATCTTCCCGTGGATGAACACTTCCAAAAAGAGCTTTGGATTGGGACAGCGCGGGGTGATAAACCAGACCCCGGAGCGGTTCTCCATCCCGAAATACGAATTTGCGGTGGGCACTGCCGTCCGCAGCGTGGTGCAGGATCTGATGACCCCGGAGGATGCCAGCCGCATGGCGCAGGCCCTTTACGATGCTGCAGACCCGGTCTGCCGCTAAACCGGAACAGAACCTGCATGAATATGAAAAAGCCCACAGGCCGGAATTCCATCTGACCTGTGGGCTTTTTGTCTCTTTTCGGTTCTCAGTGCTTCGGTTTTTTGCCCCAGAGCCCCAGTCCACCGCGGCTGGATGCTTTGCCGTGCTTGGGCGCTGCAGCCGGCTTCGGTGTACGGCTGCGCTTCTTCTCTGGCTTTGGTTCGGGTTCCGGCTCGGTCCAGGGGAGCAGATCGGCCTTGGACTCCGCTTCGGGCTCCGGCTGTACGGGTTTCGGCTTCTCCACCGGTATGGGTGCAGGCGGTGCTTCCGGTACGGTCTTTGGCTTCTCCGCTGGCACGGGTACAGGCGGCGTTTCCGGCATAGGCTGGGGGGCCGGAGCCGACCCCGAAGTCGGCGGTGCATCCGGAACGGACTGCGGCGGCTGGGCAGCGCTGCTGTCCGCTGTCGGCTTCCGCTCTGGCCGCTTCCAGCTGCCATCTTTTCCCATGCGGAGCAGCTCCCACATGATCTCATCATCGCTCCGGGTATTCTGGCTGCGCTGCAGATCATCGGTCAGTTCGTCCATCACGCTTCGGCCATCTCCTGCCGGTTTCCATGTCGGTTCCAGCGCGGAATCTGCCGGGCGGAGCAGGTCCTCCGGCAGCGGGCTGTCGGCATTCTCCGGTTTCTTCTTTTTCTTCCGGATGGGAGCTGCGATGTGCTCCGGATGGAGCGGAAAGATTTCCAGCGACTGCACTTCGTTGACCACACAGCCCAGCAGCTGTACACCGGACTTGTTCAGCTTTTCAATGGCATCCTGTATGACAGACAGCGGGGTGGCATCGTGACGCACAACGAACAGCGCATGGTCTGCCAGCTTGTTCAGGCGCAGCACATCCGAGGAACGTCCCACCGAGGAAGCATCAATGATGACATACTCGTAGGGCTCCATGATCGGTTTCAAAAAGTCGAACAGGGCGGCATCCAGCGGCACCGCATCGGGTTCCAGCACCATCGGCAGAAGGTCCAGATAGCCGGTCAGCGAAATAACCGCTTCCGGCTCGGCAGATTCGCCTTTGTACAGGGCATTCAGCGTCCGGCTGTACGGCAGATCCTGCAAAAACATTCCGCCCAGGCGGGGAGCACGGGTGTTCAGATCCAGCAGCAGGGTGCGCTTTTCCATATCGGACAGCTGCAGGGCCAGATTGGCCGCCACCGTGCTCTTGCCTTCTCCATCCTCAGCCGAAGTCACATAGAACCAGTGCGGCTCTGCCGTGGTGCCGAACCGGTTGATCAGGATATGCGCGGCCGAAGCAAAGTTCTGCACGGCATCGGCATCTGCACGGTGCGTTTCGTTCAACAGCTGCATGTTCTTCTGGAAGTAGCTGTTGTCCTTGGGGATGCTGCCTAAGGTTTCGAGCTTCAGGACGTCCTCCACGTCCTTCACATTCAGCAAGGTGGGCCGCAGGAAAAACTCCAGCACCGCCAGACCCGCACCGGCGGCCAGACCCAGCACACAGAAGATCACCCACAGGCGGACGTACTGGCCGGCACCGCCGCCCGTTGTAGAAGTTGCTTCCGGAGCGTCGATCATGGCCACAGAGCCCATCATCAGCGTTTCCGGCAGGATCTCCTTGATGGCATCCACCAGCGCATTCATCAGCTGGACACCGGCCTCGGCGTTGTTCCAGGTCAAAGTAAGCAGCAGCACCTGCGTCTCATTGTAGCGGCTCACCTGCAGATTCTGAGAAACATCCTGTGTCGTGACCGATACAAGGCCCGAATGATCAATGGCAGTCTGCAGGGTGCGCTCACTCTTCATCACAAAGGTTGCGGCGTCCATCATATCCAGGGTCTGATAAAAGGTGTTTGAACTCAGATAATCAGAATTATTGTATACAACGCCGTCTGCAGAGGGTTGGGAGGTGATCGCAACGGAACAATTGACCGCGTAGTTGGTACGGCTGTTCCGCAGAAAGGAGACGCCGCTGAACACGAATCCGCAGAAAAAGCCCAGCAGGCCCAGCACAAGGATCGTCTTCCGGTGCTTGAAGACGGTGTACAGCAGGTCGCTGATGCGGATCTCGTCATTGTCCATTGTTTCTCACCACCTTTACGATTTATTTTCGCTCTGGTCGAGGGTCTCGTCCTGAGCTGCAGCAGCTTTCCGCGCCTTGCGGCGGCGTGCAAGGATGCCCCACAGGAACACCAGCAGCCAGACCACACCGGCGGCGACCACAGCCAGAACGGCCAGAGCCACCGCACTGCGCAGCGTAAACACCGGCACGGTCCAGTTCTGCGTACTTGCCGTATCCTGTACAGTGAACGGATATTTCCGGGCGTTTGCAGAATCTGCCTTGCCGCGTACCACATAGTAGCTGCCCTCGGTCAGATCGGTGAACAGCTGGCCGGAATCGCTGGACGTCCAGCTCCGGATCAGCTGATCCTGCTCGTTGTACAGGGAGAGCTGTTCGCCCTCCGTATTGCTGCGCAGCACCGTATCCACGGCAGAGATGGATACCCGCAGGAGCCGGTTGGTGATGTCCAGCGTTGTGCTGCCTGCACCGTCAATGCGGCCGTCCGCAGCGACGATCACCGTATGATCCGTGTCATCCGGACGGTAGTTTTCCGGTGCCTGCTGTTCGCGGATAAGATAGGTCGTGCTCTTATCCAGATCGGTCAGACGGATCTGGCCCGCCCCATCGGTCGCCACCGTCTGAGTGGTGCCGGTGCGCCGGTTGGTCACCGTAAAGACTGCACCCTCCAGAGCAGAGGAGGTAAGCTCGTCCGTGACGTTCAGAATGATCTTGGTCTTTTCGGTATCGATCTTGTGCAGCTCCGGGTCGCTGCCGTTCTTCTTTTCCACTTCTGCATCCAGATCCTGCTGCATGGTGGTGTAGTAGTTGGGGGACGACTGCTGCTGCACCGTGTACTTGCCAAGATACAATTCCACGCTTTCGCCGTAGCCGGTTTCGTCACAGGTGATGGTATCCACCTGCTGGCCCTGCGTATAGCGCACCGTGCCATCCTTTGTGATGATATCTTCGGCTGCGATCACCCGGAAGGTGCCGCCGCCTACAGGCTGCTGTGTTTCGGCATCGTTCATCTGCAGCCGGATGATGTTTTTGCAAGGAGCCACCCGGATCTGCACGATATAGGGCTCCGGCCAGTCGTACATGCGTTCCACATCGTAGTAGGTGTCCGCTGCCGCATCGTATCCTTCCGGCTCACTGAGCTGATGGAAGTAGTAGCTGCCCTGCCAGATCTTTTCCGGCAGATAGAAGGTGCCTTCCCCGGTGGTCTCATACTCCCGGTAGCTGATCTTTTCCGGGTAGTAGGTATTCAGGGTCTGCAGGCTGCCGTTTATCAGATGGGCCGTATCCGTGCGGTACAGCTCAAAGCGCACACCGGCTTCCTGAATGCGCCGCTCGGTCTCCCCATCGATCAGCTCGGCAAATACGGCGGCCTTAACGCCGTCCTCGTCGTAGCCGCCGCCACCACCGCCGCCGCCGGTCTGGATGATCTGCTGATCGTATCGTCCGTCGCCGTCACCATCGCCGGGGTCATCATCGGCACCGCCATCGTGCCAGCCGTCGTAGTCATCGTCATGCCAGCCGCTGGATGCAGCCTCCTCACTGGAAGAGGAGGGCTCTTCGAGGCCGGTGTAATCGCTCAGAAGATAAAGGCCCAGCAGTGCAATGATCAGAAGCAGCACATACACAAGGGCGCTCATCATATCGGTTGCCGGCTGCCAGAAATTGTATTCTGCATCCGGATCCTGTCTGCGTTTTCTCGTTTTCATCCGGAGTGCCCCACTTTCAGGATCCTGACAAATTCATCCACCGACAGCGGACGGGAGAAGAGGTATCCCTGTCCTTCGGTGCAGCCGGCTTTGCGCAGCACGTTCAGCTGCTCGGTGCTTTCAATGCCCTCGGCCAGCAGATTCAGCCGGAGCGTGCGGGCCTGTGCAAAAATACCGGGCAGCACATCGGTCTTATTCTGCAGCGCTGCGCTGCGCAGATCCAGCTTGAGCAGGTCGGTGCCAAAGCCGCCCAGTGCGCTCAGTTCCACATAGTCGCCGTCAAAGCCGTCCAATATCACCCGGAAGCCCATCTGCTGCAGCTGTGCTTCCGTATCGCTCAGCGCACCATGGGTCTCCAGATAGGCAGACTTTGCAATATCAATGTTCAGATATTTTGGCGGGATACGGTACTTTTTGAGCATTTCGGAGAAAAACTCCGCCACATCGATGGCCAGAATATCCGTCTTTGTAACATTGACCGCGATGGGAACCGGGCGGACTCCCGCATCGATCCATACCCGGATGGTCTTGCATACTTCCTCCCAGATGTACTGGTCCAGCTTGGTGATGTAACCATTGTTTTCCAGCACCGGGATAAACACGGCGGGCGAGATCACGCCCAGCACCGGGTGGTTCCAGCGCACCAGTGCTTCGGCACCGACCACCCTGCGGGTGTTCAGATCATATCGGGGCTGCAGGTGAACTCGTTCTTGCGCAGGCCGTCCAGGATCTGCGGCATCAGTACACGCTCGTTGAGGCCCGCACTTTGCACCGTCTCGCGGCTCAGAACGCCGTTGCCCGCATTTCTGGGCAGGCGCTCCAGCAGCTCCAGAATCTGCCGCACTTCGCGGCGGCTGCTGTAGCGCGCCTGCTCGTCGGTGGTGGGAATGACCGACTTGTGGAACTCTTCCAGAAACAGCCCGGTCTCACGATTCATGATAGTGCGCAGGACATTGTTTGTGATGTTGAAGAGGATCGACAGGATCACGCCTGCAATAGAGGTGTAGAATGCCGTGTTGATGCCGGCCAGAATGGACTGCACGCTGCCCAGCGCGGCTTCCACCGTGACGAAGCTGATGCCCCGCAGGCCCAGCAACAGACCCACGAAGGTGCCAAGGATGCCCAGACCGGTCAGGGTGCCGGGCAGCTGCGCGATGACGCCTTTCCATGTGTGCAGCGCCAGCACATCTTCATTGAGCACTTCGTCAAGATCGCTGACGATCTGCCCGGTCTCACGCTGATGCTGCACTTTTTCGCGATAATCCTCAAACAGTCCGTCCAGCGTCTTCTGCTGAAAAAAGCGTTCGATCTGCAGGGCCGCGACCCATGCGGAGCTGCCTTCGGTCTCAGACGCCTTGCGAATGCTTTTTTGGCCGTTCAGCAGACCGCCCGTAATGGAGATGGTCGGTAAAAGGCCATGGATGCACCCGGCCAGTGCAATGATGCACATAAGACCAACGATCAGCGCGGAGAGCAGATCCGGGGAGTACGCTGCAAGTGCGATGCTGCTTAGAAGCAGCACCGCCACAGACAGGTAGGAAAACAGCTTCATATTTCCATCCTTCCTCTTGTTTTGAACGGAGAACCGTTTTCGTAAGCAGTGCACACTGCCGGAACGGCCTTTTTGCCCATATGCATTCGGTGCACTCTGCTTACGAAAACGCTTCCAACCGAGCACAAAACACCTGCTCTTCCGAAAACGCTGCCCCAAACGGCCCCTTTATGTAGAAATAGACTGAATTTTTGATGCTTCAGATACACCTTGATAAAAATGTGCATTTTTTGAGTGTCAAACTTTCATTTTACCACGTTCTCGGCGAAAGAGCAATCATTTCCGGAAGAAATTGGAATGCGGAAGTTCCAGCCATGGAGCGGGATTTTGGTGCATGAAAGCCGGCATCCTGTGTCTCTCACAGCGCAGCGCGCGCAGCCATCATGCAGCTGCTACGAAAGACCGGATGGGGCCGCTGTGCGCCGGATAAAAAAATGCCGTGGATCCTTTGCAGGATGCACGGCAGATCCGCTATGAAACAGGATGGGCCTTACGGTTCGTTTTTCCGGGCAAGGTCCTTGGTATACAGGGCACGGGTGGCGTTGAGCACGGCCAGCACCATCACGCCCACATCGGCAAAAATGGCGGTCCACATGCTGGCCATGCCGACCGCGCCCAGCACAAGGCAGGCAAACTTGATGGCCAGTGCAAACACGATGTTCTGATACACGATGCGCAGGGTGCGGCGGGCAATGCGCATGGCCAGCGCGATCTTGGCCGGGTCGTCGTCCATCAGCACCACGTCTGCGGCCTCAATGGCGGCATCGGAGCCCAGCGCACCCATGGCGATGCCCACATCGGCACGGGACAGAACGGGTGCATCGTTGATGCCGTCGCCCACAAAGGCGAGGTTCTCTTTGGGCCGCTTTGCGGCGAGCAGCATTTCGATCTGGTCTACCTTGTCGCCCGGCAGCAGGCCTGCATGGTATTCATCCAGACCCAGCTCTGCGGAAACGGCCTTTGCTACGGGCTCGGCGTCGCCGGTCAGCATGACGGTCTTGCGCACACCGGCGTCCTTCAGGCCCCGGATAGCCTGTGCACTGTGGGGCTTCACCACATCGGCGATCAGCAGATAGCCCGCGTACCTGCCCTCAATGGCAATATGTACGAGGGTGCCCGTCTCGCTGACGGCGGGGACGTTCAGGCCCAGCTTTTCCATCAGGCGGGCGTTGCCGGCAGCAACGGTCCTGCCGTCCACTTTTGCGGTGACGCCGTGGCCGCCCAGCTCCTGCACGTCGGTGACACGGTTCGGATCGATCTCCCTGCCGTAAGCGGTCTTGATGCTCAGGGAGATGGGATGCTTGGACCAGCTCTCGGCCAGTGCGGCAGATTCCAGCAGCTGCTGCTCCGTGGTGCCCTCTGCGGGGTGGATGCCGGTCACTTTAAAGGTGCCCTGGGTCAGGGTGCCGGTCTTGTCGAACACAACGATGCCGGTGCGGGCCAGCTCTTCCAGATAGGTGGAACCCTTGACCAGAATGCCGCAGGCAGATGCACCGCCGATGCCGCCGAAGAAGCTCAGGGGAATGCTGATGACCAGTGCGCAGGGGCAGCTGATGACCAGGAAGGTCAAAGCGCGGTAGATCCAGTCCCCAAAGCGGGCGGGCTGGCCCATCAGCAGCAGCACGATGGGCGGCAGGAAAGCCAGCGCCAGCGCACCGTAGCAGACAGCCGGGGTGTATACCCGGGCAAAGCGGGTGATGAAG
>ERZ772886.3360-NODE-3360-length-11709-cov-3.658401_pt1 | contig 11709 bp, 9 predicted proteins | sample MGYA00512128_ERZ772886 | MGnify/ENA primary metagenome ERZ772886 (study PRJEB29015, sample SAMEA2737698) | human gut metagenome | biome: human gut; feature: human-associated habitat; material: faeces | place: China | collected 2012 ... | reverse complement strand
ATGCCTCGTCCAGATCCTGAATGATATCGTCGATATTCTCAGTTCCGATAGAAAGACGGATGGTGTTCGGCTTAATGCCCTGATCCAGAAGTTCTTCCTCTGTGCACTGGCTATGCGTGGTGGTTGCCGGATGGATAACCAGAGACTTCACATCAGCTACATTTGCAAGCAGGGAGAACAGCTCCAGATTGTCGATGAAATCTTTTGCTTTCTGTGCATCGCCTTTGATTTCGAAGGTGAAGATGGAACCGCCGCCGTTCGGGAAGTACTTCTTGTACAGGTCGTTGTCCTTGCGGCCTTCGATGGACGGGTGGGAGATGGACTCGACCTCCGGCACGGTCTTCAGGTAGTCGATGACCTTCAGCGCGTTCTGGACGTGGCGTTCGACGCGCAGGGACAGGGTTTCGGTGCCCTGTAGCAGCAGGAAGGCCGCGAACGGGGACAGGGTGGCGCCGGTGTCGCGCAGCAGGATGGCGCGCACGCGGGTCACGAAGGCGGCGCCGCCGAGGGCCTCATAGAAGTTCAGGCCATGGTAGGACGGATCCGGCTCGGTCAGGGTCGGGAACTTGCCCGGCACTTCGGCCCAGTTGAACTTGCCGCCTTCCACGATCACGCCGCCGAGGGTGGTGCCGTGGCCGCCGATGAACTTGGTGGCGGATTCCACAACGACGTCGGCGCCGTGCTCCAGCGGGCGGAACAGGTACGGGGAGGCGAAGGTGTTGTCCACGATCACCGGCAGGTGGTGCTTGTGGGCGATGGCGGTGATGGCCTCGAAGTCGGGCAGGTCGGCGTTCGGGTTGCCGAAGGTCTCGAAGTAGACGAGCTTGGTGTTCTCCTGGATGGCGTCCTCGAACTCCTGCGGGTTCTCGGCGGAGACGAAGGTGGTGGTGATGCCGTCGCGCGGCAGGGTGTGGCGCAGCAGGTTGAAGGTGCCGCCGTACACGTTCTTGGCTGCGACGATGTGGTCGCCGGACTGGGTGATGTTGCGCACCGCGTATTCCACGGCGGCCGCGCCGGACGCGACGGCCAGGCCCGCGGTGCCGCCTTCGAGGGCCGCGATGCGGTCTTCGAACACGCCCTGGGTGGAGTTGGTCAGACGGCCGTAGATGTTGCCCGGGTCCGCCAGTCCGAAGCGGGCCTCGGCGTGGTCGAAGTTGTGGAAGACGTAGCTGGTGGTCTGGTAGATCGGCACCGCGCGGGAGTCGGTGGCCGGGTCGGCCTGCTCCTGGCCGACGTGCAGCTGCAGGGTTTCGAAACGATAGTTCTTGTTTGCCATGATGCGCTCTCCTTGGATAAGGGTTCGTTGTTCTCGTCTTGGTTGGCCACCCGCCCTGCCGTGTAGGGCGCTTGGCCAGGTGTTGGTAGCGACAATAAACCGGCCGGCGAGCGCAACGCAAGCCGAACGTTATCGCACTTGCCTATATCCCCTTATAAACCGTTGGAATCATTGGCTTTCCCCACTCCCCCAACCGTTGAAAAAACCATTCGGAACCATTCGACACGCCGAAGTCCCGCATGCCGGTGACCCACCGTGAGGAACGGATGCGCGTCAGGTCAGGGGAACGGCTAAAGTCATGGGCAGGCAAATCGCAAGAGAGGTTCCGATATGAGCGATGAGATTCTGTACGACCGTGATCCGCGGTATATTCCGCGCGTCGCCGCGGTGCATGACATGTGCGGTTATGGCAAGTGTTCGCTGACGGCGGCCATTCCGATTCTGTCGGCGGCCGGCTGCGACGTTTGTCCGGTGCCGACGGCGCTGTTTTCCGCGCACACGCGCTACGAGGTATTCACGTTCCACGATACGACCGAGATTCTGGACGGCTATCTGGACGCATGGCGTCAGGAGAACGTCGATTTGGATGGCGTCTATTCCGGTTTTCTTGGTTCCGCGGACCAGGTCGCAATCATCAAACGCCTATACGCGGAGTATCCGCATGCCTTGCGGTTGGTGGATCCGGTGATGGGCGACGGCGGAGAAATCTACGCCACGTACACTCCTGAGCTGTGTCGGGCGATGGGCACGCTGGTGGATGGCGCGGATGCGCTGATGCCGAATCTTACCGAGGCATCCATTTTGACGGGCCGTGACTATCCAGGCCAGGATATCGACGACGCGCAGGTGGATGAGATTCTTGGGGCGTTGCTTGCCGCCGGCGCGAAGAACGTGGTGCTTAAGGGCATCGATCGAGGGGATGGCATGATCCGCAACTATGTGGCGTCAGCTTCGACGGGCGTCGCCGGAAAACAGGAGCTGGCGCATGCCAAGCTGCCGTTCATGACCCACGGCACCGGCGACGCGTTCGCGTCGGCGCTGTGCGGCGCGGTGATGGCTGGCCGTCCTCTGGCCGAGGCCGCGAACATCGCCGGCGAGTTCGTCCGCCATGCGATGGAAAGCACCCAGTATCAGCCGAATCATGAGGAACGAGGCGTGAGCTTCGAACTCAATCTCGACGAATTGACCGCTTTGACCCGTCGTTGACGGTTCATCGGTCACTCTTTTCGCACAGAGGCCTTGGATCGTGTTGTGGATAGGTGTGGATAGCGTCGACTCATCCACCGACTATCCACGACACGCCCGAGATACGTAAGTTATCCACATTAGCCTATCGGCCTTGTCATGCGTGGCTTCTGTCTGTTGGACTAGGGCCATGAACCATTCATCATCACATGATGTTCCGGCCCCAACGCAGCCGCCGGAGCAGATTCTCGATTCCCTAGCGCGGCGTCTGCATGACAGCACGCTGCGTTCCCGACAGATTGGCGAGCTGGGAGAACAGTACGCCGCCGCATGGTTGGAAAGCCAAGGGTGGCGGACGCTCGACCGCAACTGGCATTGCCGATACGGCGAACTCGACGTCGTGTCGCGCAATCCGATGGGCCAGATCGTTTTCGTCGAGGTCAAAACCAGACGTACGATGCGCTACGGCACCCCTCAGGAGGCGGTGACCGCTTCCAAGCAAATCAATCTGCGCCATGCCGCCGTGCAATGGCTGACGGCGCCGGAGCACCGCATGCCGAACAGTGGCGTGCGTTTTGACGTCGTCACCGTCGTGGTGCAGGGAGACAGACCTTTGCTGCATCATATCGAGGGAGCGTTCTGATGGCCATCGGCAGCGCCCTTTCCGTAGGACTGATCGGTTTGAAAGCCTTCATCGTCCAGATTCAAGCGTTCGTATCCCCTGGACTTCCCTATTTCTCCATCATCGGCCTGCCCGACACCTCATTGTCCGAGGCGCGCGAACGGGTCAAGTCGGCATGCCAGGCAAGTGGTTTCAAATGGCCGGAAACCCGTGTCACGGTCAATCTCTCCCCAGCGTCCATGCCGAAGAAAGGCTCTTCGCATGATCTGGCCATCGCGGCCAGCGTGCTCAGCGCGGCCGGCGCAATCGCCCATGACTGTCTGGCCGGCACCATCGTGCTTGGCGAGGTGAATCTTGACGGCACCGTATTGCCCATCAACGGACTGCTGCCCATCATGCTGCATGCGCGGGAGCAGGGAATCGCAACAATCATCGTGCCTTACGCCAACCTTGATGAGGCCCGTCTCGTTCCGGATGTCAAGGCGATCTGCGTGAGGCATGTCGGAGAGCTCATCGAACTGATGGGAGGCGATGCGGACTACCGGATTCCCGAAGCCACGCATGCCGTGAACGCCGATGTCGGCGCCACGGGCATGTGCCCTCCGCCCGGCGACATGAGCGAAGTGATGGGCCAGCATGCGGCCAAATGGGCGTTGGAGGTGGCTGCCGCCGGAGGCCATCATCTGATGATGACCGGTCCGCCCGGCACAGGCAAGACCATGCTCGCTTCGCGCATTCCCGGCATCATGAGTCCTTTGAACGAGACGGAACAGCTTGAAGTGGCCTCGATTCGTTCGTTATGCGGCACGCTTCCCGGATACGGAATCAGCGACGTTCCACCGTTCGAGGCGCCCCACCATACCGCGTCGACCGCCGCGCTGGTGGGTGGAGGCGCGGGATTGGCCCAGCCCGGAGCCATCACCCGCGCGCATCGCGGCATCCTGTTCATGGACGAGGCTCCGGAATTCTCGGCGCGTACGCTGCAGACGCTGCGCGAACCTTTGGAATCCGGATATGTCGCGATTTCCAGAGCGAAAGGCACCACATACTATCCGGCTCGCTTCCAACTGATTATGGCGGCGAATCCCTGCCCGTGCGGCTACGCGTACGGCAACGGCGAGCGCTGCACCTGCCGGGAAAAGGACCGCGTCAAGTATTTCAGCCGGCTTTCCGGACCGATCCTCGACCGTATCGACATCCAGATCGAGGTGCCTCCGGTGGAGCGGATAAGTCCGGGGAACGCTCCCTCCGGCGATTCGAGCCATGCCATACGTCTGCGTGTCATCGTTGCCCGGCAGATGGCGCAGGAACGGTTCCGCGAATTCGGCTGGTGCTGCAACGCGCAGGCTACCGGCACCTGGCTGAGAGCCAACACCTCCCCCAAGGCCATCGAATTGGTCAACCGCGCCTTGGCGAGCGAGCGGCTGAGCCTGCGTGGCGCCGACCGTGCCATGCGGCTTGCGTGGACATTATCCGATCTGGCGGGAAAGACTTCCCCAGGACCTGAGGAAATGATGCAGGGAATATCCATGAGAACGAGGCTGGCATGATGGTGACGATCGACGACGAGACCCTGGCCCGCGCGGTGCTCACCTTCTGCCTGGACAGCGCCGACGCGATGATGTACGCGCTGGTCAAAGGCACCGGCTCCGCGGCAAGCGCGCTACAGCTGATCGCTGACAGCGGCCCTGGCAATCACAAAAACGTGACGACCGCGGCCTGCACGTCATTGGATGCGGCGTTCATCAACGGCGTCACTCGTTGGGGACGCACCATCAACGCCCGCGGGATGGCTTCGTTCCATGGCTCGCTGATGTCATGGCAGCAACGTCTGGCATCGTTGCCCAGCAAGGATCCGGACGCATTGCGAGACTGGTTCACAGCAGACGGCACGCAGTGGATCATCGCCCCGCATCACCCCTGTTGGCCCAGCCAACTGAACGACCTTTCACTGCGCACCGACTGGGCCTCCCCGCTCTGCCTATGGGGCAAAGGCGATCCGAAGGCGCTGGTGTCATGCCCCGAGCCGGTGGGTATCGTCGGCTCACGGGGCGTAAGCGACTACGGTAGGCAAAGCGCCCACGAATTGGCCCTTCGGATGGCGCGTGCCGGACATCTGGTGGTATCCGGCGGCGCGCTGGGCACCGACGCCGCGGCGCATTGGGGCGCGGTCAAAGCCATGGACGAAATGAGCGCCGCTCTGGCGGGACGCACCGTCGCCGTATTCGCTGGCGGACTGAACCATATCGGTCCGAAAAGCAACCAGAACCTGTTCGAGCAGATCGAAAGCCATTCGGGCGCTTTGATTTCCGAACTGTGCCCCGGAACCGTGCCGGAGGCAAGACGGTTCCTGCTGCGCAACCGTCTGATCGCGGCATTGTCATCCACTCTGATCGTGGCGCAGGCACGTGCGCGTTCCGGCGCGCTCAACACCGCAGGCTGGGCGAACGAACTCAACCGCAATCTGTTCGCCGTGCCGGGAGACATCACCATGCCGCATAACACCGGCTGCAATCGCCTTATCCAAGACGGCAGAGCCACCATCGTCTGCTCACTGGCGGAGATCGACGAACTATGCCATAGCGCGCATCGCCCGCAACATGTCGACCTGCCGGATGACACCGAACATCCGCAGGAATCGACAGACGAATCCGACGATGCCATACTCGCCGCCATTAAAACTTGCGCCGAAGCAAACGGCCACGTCTCCGCCGACGATCTGCTCGATCTAATGGACAAGACGCATCCGGGAGAATATCCCGTCTCGCGAATCATGCGCGAACTGGGCTCCTTGGAGCTTGAAGGCCGCATCAGCATGCGGTCCGGATGGATCATCGCCGAGCAGCGATAGCAGGCCCGGCACCTCCACCTCAGCCGCGTCGAACGTGCGAGGTCACACCTTGTGCGAGAATCGGTGGTATGAGTCCGAAGCATGTTGAAGATATGTATGATGCAGTGATCGTCGGCGCAGGCGCGGCCGGCCTGTCCGCAGCGTTGGGAATGCTCCGTAGCGAGCGGATGCGCCAGATGCGGGCGGACGGCATCGAACCGAACGTCCTGGTGATATCCAAACTGCAGCCGCTGCGTTCGCACACCGGCTCCGCGGAAGGCGGCATTGCGGCCAGCCTTGGCAACGTGGAGAAAGACGATTGGCATTGGCATTACTATGACACAGTCAAAGGCGGCGACTGGCTTGTCGACCAGGATGCGGCGAAGCTGCTTGCCGAACAGGCTCCTGCCACTGTGATCGCGCTGGAGCATGCCGGCGTCGCGTTCTCGCGTACCGATGACGGCCATATCGCGCAGCGCCGTTTCGGAGGCCATACCAAGGATTTCGGCAAGGAACCGGTCCGCCGCGCCGCTTATGCGGCCGACCGCATCGGGCATCAGATTCTGTTCTCGCTATGGCAGCAGTGCGTGGCCGAGGGCGTTGAGTTCGCCGAGGAATGGTATGTGACCGATCTGGTGGTTTCCGAAGACCACGGCAAGGTCGAGGGCGTGGTGGCGTTCGACACGCACAAGGGCGAGACGCATGCCATCCACGCACGCAATGTGCTGATGGCCACTGGCGGTGCCGGCCGTCTGTTCCATACCACGTCGAATTCGTGGGATCTGACCGGTGACGGCATGGCGTTGACATTGTCCGCCGGCCTTCAGCTTGAGGATAGCGAGTTCGTGCAGTTCCATCCGACCGGTCTCGCCCATACCGGCATTCTGCTGTCTGAGGCGGCACGTGCGGAAGGCGGCGTGCTGCGCGACTCCGATGGCGAGGCGTTCATGGAACATTACGCGCCGGGGCATGCCGACCTTGCCGCGCGTGATGTGGTGAGCCGTTCCATCATGGCTGAAATCGACGCCGGACGAGGAATCGCCGATCCGAAGGATCCGGATGGGCCGAAGGATTGTGTCTGGCTGGATATGACCGGCATCGATGCGGATCATATGCATGAGGTGCTGCCGCAGGTGGTGGAGACCATCGAACAGTATGCCGATCTCGATCCGACCCGCGACTATGTGCCGGTCAAACCCACCGCGCATTACACCATGGGCGGCATCCCCATCACCACCGACGGCGAAGTCTACCGTTGGGTCGATGGCGAACGCGCCGTCGTGGACGGTCTGTTCGCCGCTGGCGAATGCTCCTGCGTGTCGGTGCATGGCGCGAATCGTCTGGGCGGCAACTCGCTGTTGGACGCCTGCCTCTTCGGCACCCGTTCGGGCAAGGCGATGGCTGAACGTGTCGTCGATAATCCAGTGAACGATCCGATGGCCGAGCCTGCCGACGAAGCATCTATCGACGCGGTGTCGCAGGCTGCCGACAAGCGTTCCGCGCAGGTCAAGGAACTGTTGACGCGGCCGTCCGATGACGACGATGCGTCGTCGGACAATCCGTACCAGCTGATGGCCGATTTGGGATCCGTCATGGAGCAGGCGGTCGCGGTGCGTTGCGACCGGAACAGCATCGAACAGGCGTTGGCTACGCTGGACGATACGCTCACGCCGCGTGCCGAGGCGCTGCATGCGCATTCCGACTCCCCCACGTTCAATCAGGAAATCACCGCCATCTGGGAGGTGCGCCATCTGTTGGAGCTCGGCAAGGCCGTGCTCGCCGCCTCCGATGCGCGTCACGAATCCCGTGGATCGTTGAAGCGTCTTGATTTCCCGGAGCGTGACGACGAGCATTTCCTGGCCCATTCCATGACGGATGTTTCCTGCCAGGTCTCCTGGCAGCCGGTGCACATCGTGGACATGCCGCCAAAGGCCCGTGAATACTGACACCCTGGGCACGGCGTATGGCAGACTGGTTGACGGTTTTTTATCGAAAGGCAGGTATATGAGCGGCATGGAGAACGGCATGGAAACGGTGACGTTGCGGGTGAACAGGTTCACGCCGCGTCCCGAACGCGGCCGTGAACGAGGCGGCTCGCCGTTCGCTAGGAAGAGCTCTCCCTTCGGCGATTCCGGATCCGCGCGCAGGCGTCCGCGAGGCAAGCAGTGGGTGCAGGATTACGTGGTGCCGGCGCGTCCGGAGGACACCGTGCTTGACTGCCTGCTCAAAGTCAAGCGCACCATCGATCCGACGCTTGCCTTCCGTTATTCGTGCGGTCATGGCATGTGCGGTTCCGATGCCGTGTCCATCAACGGCACGCCTACGCTTCTGTGCACCGCCACGGTGAAGGCTTGGGCAAAGCAGCCGTCCGACGCACAGGTGGATGAGGACGGCTTCCGTCATACGGGCGAAGACGTTCAACCCGCGCAAACGCAGGATGCCGACGATTTGGGTGTCATCGAGCTCGCACCGCTGCCCGGTTTCCCCGTGCAGCGTGATCTGATCGCCGATATCGACCAGATGCTTGACCAAATCAGGAAACTCAAGCCGTATCTGCAGGCCAGTGGCGAACTCGCCACCACCGCGGACGGCAAGATCAACGCATTCGAATATCTGCAGAATCCCCAGCAGCTCGCCAAGTATGAGCTGCTGAGCAACTGCATAGCCTGCGGCACCTGTGAGGGAAGCTGTCCGGTATATGCAGGCGGCGAGGCGTTCATCGGCCCTGCGGCTCTTATCGCCGCCTCCCGTTTCATCAATGATTCACGCGACGGCCAGACGGATGCACGTATGGATGCCATCGATTCCGCCGATGGCATCGCCGCGTGTCAGTCGGTGCGCGCCTGCACGCGTGAATGCCCGCGTGGCATCGATGTCGGTGAGGAGATCTGGCAGCTGATCGCCCAAATCAAGGAGCGCTGAAATGGATAGGACGTCATATACCAATCTCGCGAAATCGTGGGAGTACGTCGAGGATCATGCGTTCTCACGCCAGTCTGCCGAACTCAATGCGATCAGGACCGCGGCCGAGGAAGCCGGCATTCCCCAAGGATCCGCGGCGCAGGCCGAATTGCTGCGCATGCTGGTGCGAATGTTGGACGCCTCGTCGGTGATCGCCATCGGCACCGGTTCCGTGGTGGAGACGATGCAGCTGATCAACGGTCTTGACAATGCAGGCCAGCTTACGGCCGTCGATTCGTCCACGCAGGGCATCGCGCTGATTCGCAAACTGTTCAATCGTCTGTCCGATGACACCGAAACCACATTGCGTGCCGTGAACGCGTCCGCAGGTGTGTTTCTGCCCCGTCTGAACGCCGAGAATTACGATTTGATCGTCGTGGCCGGCGATCCGGAGAATTATGCGGCGGCTTTCGCGCAGGCTCCACGCCTGCTGAAACCGCATGCCGCGATTGTCTTCACCGATGTACTTGCCTTTGATTCGGCCACATCGGCCGGCGGCGTGCTGAATCCCGCCAATCGTGATGCCAAATCCATCGCGATGCGCGAATTGCTGGAAACAGTGGAGTCGGATGAACGGTTCGTCACTGCGTTGACGCCGACCGGCACTGGTCTGCTGGTTGCCGTCAAGAAATAGACCAATCAGATTAATCAGCCGTGCCGCAATGGCACGATATGTTGAAAGGGCCACGCATGGGAATGCGTGGCCCTTTCAACATATGGAAATCCCTTTTACTGTTCCTGGTGGGTGCCGATTATCTGGCTGACCACCACGGTACCGTCTTCCAGCACCGTCTCAACTTCGTTCATGGCATCTTCGTCGCCGGTATGGTGCTTATGCTTCGTACCGTCCTCCAGTTCGAATCGTTTGGATTGATGGCTCAGCAGAATACCTGAGATCACGGCTGCGACCATGGACCCCACCAGGACGCCGAAACGGGCTTCAGCCGATAGTTCGGCATCCTGATATGCCAGCGACGCGATGAGAAACGACACCGTGAAACCAATGCCGCAGGCGCAGGCGGCGGGGAACATGTCGCGCACGCGCAGCCCTTTGGCCATCTTCAGACCGCCCACGTGCGTGGACAGCCATGCGGTGGTCATGATGCCCAGAGGTTTGCCGACCACGAGCGCCACCATCACGGCAACGACCACCGGCGAGACGAACAGCGCCAAGGTCAACGACTCGAAGTGCACACCAGTGGCGAACAGTGCGAAGATCGGCAACGCCAGCAGTGCGGAGAACGGCTGCAGCTTGTCGGCGTAACGTTCCGCACGCGGCGTCTTCTCACCGAAACGCTCATGGGCCGGCGTGAGCAGTCCCACGAGCACGCCGGCCAAAGTGGGGTGCACGCCGGCTTCGAACATCATGACCCATGCCAGCACGCCCACGATGGCCACGGCCAACCACGGTACCTTGCGCATGCGGACCAGAAAGTACCAGACGACCGCGCATACGGCTATGCCAAGGAACCAGTACCATGCGTTCACCGATGAGAAGAACACCGCGATCAGGATGATGGCCAGCAGGTCGTCCACTGTGGCCAATGTCATCAGAAAAGCGCGGATGGATCCCGGCAACGCTTTGGCGAACAGGGCCAATACGGCCAATGAGAACGCGATATCCGTGGCTGTGGGCACCGCCCAGCCATTGGACATCTGTGCGAAGGAGAACGACGTTCCTGAAGCGATGACGAGTTGCCCTGATCCTGCCGCCGCAAACAATGAGATCACGCCGATGAACAGTACCGGCGGAGCAAGCATACCGCCAACCGCGCACAGCATCGGCACGGCCGCGGCTTTGGGATTGGACAGTGATCCCGTGGTGAGTTCCTGCTTCAATTCCAGGCCTACGGTCAGGAAGAACACCGTCAGCAGGCCATCCTGCACCCAATGGCCCAATCCCATGTCGATATTGGTGTGTGGAATGGCTATACGGAAGTTCTCAAGCTGTTCGAACGCATGCGCGGTGAACGGCATGAGCGTTAGCCTGATCCTTGGCGTTCTTGCTGTCCGTCACGGCCTTTGCCGCAGCAGTAATCGCAGTGGCGTTCTTCTTGGCGGTCTTGGTCTGGCTAGTGGCCGTCTCGGCATATTCCTTGAGGTCCGACGTAGAAGCTGAAGTCTTGCACTCCACCGCTTCCACATTCTTTACCGCGGCGATTGCCTTCTTCAGCGTATCTATGGTCGCGCCGTCAGCCACTTGATCAGCTGTAATGCTTTGAGCACTCTTGGCGTCGGCCAACGCCTTGGCCAGCGCCTTCTGAGCGGTGGAATTCTGGCCCACGGCCTCAGTACATGCTGTCAACGCATCCTGATGCAGCTGATGGCTTTCCCGACGCTGCTCGCTGAAACGCCAGTACCATACACCACCAATGATCGCTGCAATCACCACCAGCGCAACAATCACCGAAATGATAATGCCCTTGGTCCTCTTCTTGCCGCCCTTGCCACCGCGAGGAGTCTCTGCCACACGGTCTTCTTCCGGCTCCTCCACCGGCTCGGGATTCTGTTCGATGGCACTGAAGTCGATGTTCAGATCGTCTATGGCACTATCACGTTGCGGCTTGGCTTCAGGAACCGGCGCAAAAAGCGGCAGCGTCCCATGTTGGCATATTGGAAATATAGGTGCCTTCCACCGCAGGAACATAAAATGCTCCGTAGTCTTTTAATCCATTTTCGTGTTCAGCTTCCGGCAGTTCAACATAGAAGCGATAGTATGGCATATAGTACGCTTCATATCCGCCTGTCCGGTAGATGAGTTCGACTTTCTTGATAAACTCTGCGCCGGGAAATTCATACGGGACAGTCGAAAGATAATTGCCATTTAACAACAGC
>ERZ772886.3359-NODE-3359-length-11714-cov-6.525002_pt1 | contig 11714 bp, 7 predicted proteins | sample MGYA00512128_ERZ772886 | MGnify/ENA primary metagenome ERZ772886 (study PRJEB29015, sample SAMEA2737698) | human gut metagenome | biome: human gut; feature: human-associated habitat; material: faeces | place: China | collected 2012 ... | reverse complement strand
TAAAAGTACGAAAAAAAGCGGAAGTGTATAGTAGATAAGACGAAAATATTTCAAGGGCAGTGGAAAACCGGAAGTTTGATATGGGGTGTCTTTTAGTTTTTATAGTTGATTTTTGGAAGATAACTTTTTTGGTTTATCTTTGCTCCACCAATAAGAATCTGATAAATGAGAAAGCCGGGTAACGTCACAGACTTCAATATGACATTTGATAATATCTATTCAGAGTATTATCAACGTTGCTTTCTATTCGCCAAATCCTATCTCCATGATGAAATGCTGTCGAAAGATATAGCTTCCGAAGCGATGATTACCTTATGGACTACGATGAAAACGGAAGAAGTGGATAATATCCGTGCTTTCTTGATGACCGTAGTAAAGAACCAATCGTTGAATCATCTGCGAAACGAACACCTGCGGATGGAAGCTCGTGAGAATATCCTGAATGACGAACTCTATGAGCTCGATTTCCGCATCTCTTCTTTGGACGCCTGCAATCCGACGGATATTTTCTCGGAAGAGATTAACAGGATTGTCAACCGGACATTGGATACATTGCCGCTGCAAACCCGGAATGTTTTTAGAATGAGCCGCTATGAGAACAAATCTATAAAAGAAATAGCCGATACGTTGAATATCAGCGTCAAAGGTGTCGATTATCATATAGGTAAGGCGTTGAAAGCCTTACGTGTTAATCTGAAAGATTATCTTTATCTCTTCTTCATTTAATAAAGTACTGCTTTATTCCCAGTCTATTAATAACCTGTTGATTGAAGAATAACTCACTTTTTCATCTTTTCAACTAGTGAACTTCTTTCCTGGTGTGTCTATTATGTACAAGGCGGATAAATGCTTTGTATAATAGAACGTTATATGGACATAAAACTACTTAATAAATATATTGCCGGTGACGTACTTCCCGAAGAAAAGAAGGAAGTGATACGCTGGATGAAAGAGAGCGAAGAACATCGTGAACAACTGATGCAGTTACATCGCATTTATAACGCAACCCTTTGGAACGGAAACGTTGACGGACAGAATACGAAGAATACGGAAAAGAAGAAGCCTGTAATGCGGTATCTCTGGACGTCGATGAAGATAGCCGCGGTAGTTGCCATGCTCGCTTTCATCATCCATAAGGAATATCAGGGCTATCGGTTGGAGCATTCTACCGACATGCAGACTGTGACCGTTCCAGCAGGACAGCGTGCCAATCTGATATTGGCTGACGGGACAACAGTTTGGTTGAACTCCAACTCCACATTGAAATACCCCGCGAACGGCTTCCACTCTAAAAACAGAAAAGTGGCTTTAGAAGGAGAAGGATACTTTGAAGTGGCGCACGACGAGAAACACCCTTTCATTGTTGAAACGCAGAAATATGATATCCGGGTATTGGGAACCACTTTCAATGTGTCCGCCTATCCGAATTCCGATATGTTTGAAACGTCTCTGATAGAAGGAAAAGTAACCGTCTACCAGCCGGATACGCAAAACGAAATAGTGCTGAAACCGTATGAGAAAGTAGAAGCGAGAGACGGTAAACTTTATAAAGAGGCATTCACTTCGGACAACGATTTCCTCTGGCGGATGGGAATCTATTCCTTTAAGAATGAACCTTTGGAAACGGTATTCAAGAAATTGGAGCAATATTATGAAGTGAAGATTATCAACAATAATCAAGAGATAGCTTCCCGTCCGTGTACAGGTAAGTTCCGGCAGAAAGAAGGTATTGAACACGTGATGAAGGTATTGCAGAAGTACGTTAAATTTAACTATATGCAGGATGATGAGAAGAATCAGATTATCATCTATTGATAAAGAAGTATGAATCCTAAAATGAAAAACATGAGAACAAGAGCACCTGTCTGTTTAAAACGAAAATATCGGTAAATGCTGCAACATTTACCGATATGTGAGAAGTCAATAAAAAAGACTCGACTTTCATTCCAAATCTTTATGTATTAACTTAATAACTCTAGGCAAAGATATGAAAAATAATCTTTGGTGTGGACGTATTGTCCATAGAAAAACACACTGTACTCAAATTTTAAGAATTATGAGGTTAACTGTCTTTTTCCTGTTATTCATTATTTTTGAGACGTATGCCCTGGATGGCTATTCTCAGAATCAAAAAGTTACGATGAATAAAGGAACCGCAACATTCGCCGAAATCATCAGGCAGATTGAAAAACAAACAGACTATTTGTTTATCTATAATGAGCATGAGATTGCTTTGGACAAACAAATAGCAGTATCTACTCGGGAAACCACGGTTGCCGAAATTCTTAATAGAGTTTTGCAAGGAACAGGTTTCTCGTATACGATGGAAGGCAACCATATTATTCTGGTGAAAAGTATGGAGAAAATGAAAAACGTAACTCTCGGTCGGAAGATAACAGGAACTGTGAAAGATGATTTGGGAGAGGCTATTGTTGGTTGTAATGTGGCTGTTAAAGGTGAGAAAATAGGAGCCATCACCGATATGGATGGAAGATATACTATCGAGGTTCCGGACAATAGTATATTGGTTTTCTCATTTTTAGGTTATAAGAGCGTTGAATCTCCCGTCAAGAATAATTCGGTTATCAATATAACCATGCAAGAAGACTCCAGATCTTTGGAAGAAGTGGTGGTTGTAGGTTATGGAACACAGAAGAAAGTCAATTTGACAGGTGCCGTGTCTGTGGTAGAGGGGGATCAATTGGCAGGGCGTTCTGCTTCGACTATGTCTCAATTACTGCAAGGAGCAGTTCCTAACATGACTGTCTCTTTTTCTTCAGGTCGTGCGGGAGATGGAGGTTCGTTTAATATCAGAGGTGTAAATTCCATTAGTGGTTCTGCCAAACCGTTGGTCCTTATTGATGGAGTGGAGGGAGATGTGAATCGTGTCAATCCGAATGATGTCGCCTCTGTTTCGGTCTTAAAAGATGCGTCGTCTGCGGCAATTTATGGAGCACGTGCCGCCTATGGAGTTATTCTGGTAACTACAAAGACGGGAGAAAAAGGCAAAGTCACTCTTAATTATAACGGACGATACAGCTTTAGTGATGTAACTACGTCGACAGATTATGAAACCCGTGGATATTATGCGGCCGGTATTAGTGATATGTTTTTCTCTACCTGGCAAGGGACACCATTGCTCACATATACGGAAAAGGATTATCATGAGTTGTGGATCAGGAGAAATGATAAGACGGAACAACCCGAACGGCCCTGGGTAGTAACTGAAAACGGACAGTATAAATACTATGGGAATTTTGATTGGTATAATTATTTATATGACCATAAACGTCCGACGCATGAACATAATGTAAGCATTTCCGGTGGAAGTGAACATTTGAAGTTCAGGCTTTCCGGAGGATATTATAATCAGAAAGGAGTTCTTAAAATACAACCGGACAAGTATGAACGCTATAACTTCAAATCAAGGCTGGAAGCCAAAGTGACTCCATGGTTATCCGTCAGTAATAATACCTCTTATTTCAAATCGAATTACTCCTATCCGGGACTTGGTGGAGTGAATACAATATTTAAGAATGCAAGCTATCGTGCCTTGCCTATATTAGTGCCTGTACATCCTGATGGTACACTGGTGTATGAAACTAATATCATGAACTATACTTTGGCGGGTACCACTGTTGCATTATCTAATAAGAAACATAATAATAAAGATGAGATAGACGAGTTTATGACCACATTTGAAGTAGTTATAAATCCGGTAAAACATGTTGAAATCATAGGGAATTACACATATTCGAAATATGACAAGAAATGTACCAATAGAAGTGTAGACATGCAATACTCCAAGGTACCGGGTGTTACGATTACCATGCCCGAGAGTACAAGCGGAGGGAATAAACTGACTGTGTTGAATACAAAAAATCTGTATTATGCATATAATGCTTACGGAACTTATGGTAACTTGTTTGCCGGCTCTCATAATGTGAAACTGACAGGCGGTATCAACTATGAGACAAAATCTTATGAAGATCTGACTGTGAGTAAAGATGGACTGTTATCTGATGAATTGAATGACTTTAATCTGGCTAAAGGAGAAAATACAGTAGTCACCGGAGGAAAGAATAAATATGCTTTATTTGGCGTCTTTTATAGGGCAAACTATGATTATAAAGGAAGATACCTGTTTGAGGCGAGCGGAAGATACGATGGCAGTTCCCGGTTTAAAAAAGGCCATCGGTACGGCTTCTTCCCATCGTTCTCCGCCGGATGGCGCATTAGCGAAGAGCCTTTTTATGGAGCATTGAAAAATACAGTAGATAACCTAAAGTTACGACTGTCTTATGGAACTTTGGGCAATCAGCAAGTTGGTTATTATGATTATCTGCAGCAAATAGAAACAGGAAAAGTTCTTAATTATTCGTTTGGTGATAAAGAAAAAGCCTCGTATGCCTATGAAACCGCTCCTAATGCTTCCGACTTGACATGGGAAACCGTAGTTACTAAAAATATTGGCCTTGATATCGGTATCTTCAATAATAGATTGAATATTTCGGCAGATGCTTATATAAGGGATACAAAAGACATGCTAATGCCCGGCAAAGCATTACCGTCTGTCTATGGCGCAAAATCTCCTAATATGAATGCTGCTGACTTAAGGACCAAAGGTTGGGAATTGGTCGTTGCCTGGAATGACCGTTTTAATGTGATGGACAAACCTTTTAACTATGGTGTTTCGTTTGGAATCGGGGATAATGTCTCCAAGATTACGAAATATGATAACCCTAATAAAGAAATCAGCTCTCCTTATGTCGGTCAGAGACTGGGAGATATATGGGGGTATATGGTTGATGGCTATTTTGCGACAGATGAAGAGGCAGCTAATTATGGAGTAGACCAGAGTGTCGTAAACTATATCATCAACAATGCCGTTGTCGATAGAGGACTGCATGCTGGAGACATGAAATATCTCGATCTTGATGGCAATAATAAGATCGAACAAACTGTCAGTGCTAATGATATTAAGGACCAACGGATTATAGGTAATTCTCTTCCGCGCTATACGTACAGCATCAGACTTAATGCAGAATGGAATGGCATTGACTTTTCCGTGTTCTTTCAGGGAGTGGGGAAACAAGACTGGTACCCATCCAGTGATGCATTTGCCTTTTGGGGACCGTATAGTTCACCAGCACCAAGTTTCATTCCGAAGGATTTTTTGGCAGACGTATGGAGCGTAGACAATCCTGATGCTTATTTCCCCCGCCCCAGAGGATATATCGCATGGACTGATGGCCGTTCCTTGTCATCGGTTAATAACAGATACTTGCAAAGTCTTGCCTATTGCCGACTGAAAAACCTGACTGTGGGATATACGCTACCTGTTAAATGGTTATCAAAGATACATGTGCAGAAAGCCCGTCTCTATTTCAGTGGTGAGAATCTGCTCACATTAGACAGGCTGGATACGGATTATATTGATCCGGAAGCGGCTGCTGCCGGAACAAATTGGAAAACAGGTAAGACTAATGCACTCTCTTATCCGTTCTCAAAGACCTATTCTTTTGGTATTGATATTACATTCTGATAATAACTAATATATCTATATATGAAAACCAAGTTTAGTATCATATTTATGTGGTTGTTTACCATTCTTTTTATATCGTGTGATAAACTGGACCTTTATCCTGAAGACAGTTTGTCTCCAACCACCTATTTCAAGAATGAAAACGAACTTCAACTGTATAGTAATCAGTTTTACTATAATATACTGCCTACTGCAGCAGATATTTATAAAGATAATGCAGATGTATTGATTGTTTCTCCGTTGGATGATGAGGTAACTGGGCAACGGATCATTCCATCGACGGGTGGAGGATGGAATTGGGAGGCATTGAGAAGTCTTAATTTCTTGTTAGAGAATTCTCATAATTGTGAAGATCAAGATGTACGTAATAAGTACGATGCAATCACCCGTTTTTTCAGGGCTTATTTTTACTTTAAGAAAGTACAGCGATTTGGAGATGTCCCCTGGTATGATAAAGTACTGGATTCATCTGATGCTGAACTGTTGTATAAACCCCGGGATTCCAGAGAGTTTGTGATGCAGAAAATCATTGAAGATTTGGATTTTGCTATTACTACTTTATCCAAAGAAAAAGAACTTTACAGAGTCAGTAAATGGGCTGCATTGGCATTGAAGTCAAGAGTTTGTCTGTTTGAAGGCACTTTCCGCAAGTATCATGGGATAGCAGACTACGAAAAATATTTGGATGCGTGCATTACTGCTTCCGATGACTTTATGAAGAATAGTGGATATAGCTTGTATAAAACAGGCAGTACTCCTTATCAGACTCTTTTTTCTTCCTTGAATGCCATTCAGCAGGAAATTGTTTTGGCTAGAGACTATAATGGGACACTGAATATCCGTCACGACGTGCAAGGTTTTGAAAATACAGCTTCGAAAGGCAGACCCGGATTATCGAAAAAGATTGTAAATATGTATTTGAATAAGAACGGTTCTCGTTTTACGGACATGCAAGGATATGCCACTAAGGTATTTTTTGATGAATGTCAGAACAGGGATCCTCGTTTGGCACAGACCATCCGTACTCCCGGATATATACGTCCGGGAGAAACGAAACAGTCGGGTCCTAATTTCTCTTCGGCAATGACTGGGTATCATTTAATTAAATATTCGGGTGCCACTAAATATGATGTTGGTGACACGTCTGAAAATGATTTTCCTATTTTCAGGACGGCGGAGGTTTTTTTGAATTATGTGGAAGCCAAAGCGGAAAGGGGAACGTTGGAACAGAATGATATTGACAGGACGATTAAATTAATAAGGGATAGGGTAGGAATGCCGAACCTGAATATGAGTGACGCTAATACAGGCCCCGATCCTTATCTGCTGAATGTCTATCCTAATGTCTCTGAAACGAATAAAGGAGTCATACTGGAAATCCGTCGTGAAAGAGTCATAGAATTGTTAATGGAAGGCTTCCGTTATTATGATTTAATGCGTTGGAAAGCGGGGAGTTGTATGGATGATGAGTTTTTGGGAATGTATTTCCCCGGTCCGGGTAATTATGACCTGAATCATGACGGGACTATTGATGTCTGTCTGTATAAAGGAGCAAAGCCTGGTGGTGTCAATGCGCTTGAATATCTGGAGATTGGAGTTACGGTAGAACTGACAGAAGGAGAATCCGGGAATGTGATTTGCTATAAAGATGTTCCTCGCCAGTGGAATGAAGAACGGGACTATTTATACCCGATTCCAAGGCAGGACCGTATTTTGACAAATGGAGCTCTGACACAGAATCCGGGATGGAATGATAATTTAAACTTTTAATTTGATCGGTCATGAAAGAATATAGAATAATGATATTACTAGTTTCTACGCTTTTTATAATAGCTATCAGCTGCTCCAGCCAACTGGACAATGAAGATTTCAGCGATATGATAGGAAAGGGACAGAATTATACTCCTCCTCCTATCCCGGTTGAAGAACCGACATTGAAGGACAAAGATGGCTGGAAAATAGATTCTATTGACGGAAAGAGTTTTATATGGTACTCCTATAATAAAGGGGCTTTCAATGCCCAACAACAAGTAAATGTGCTTGAAATCGACCTGTCGAGTCCTGACTACGAATTAGAGTTTGTTTCGGCTCCTCAACTGGATTCTTTGTCAAGTGTTGCTCTGAAACATGATGCGGTAGCCGGAATTAATGGTACGTATGAACTTGAAGCCTCTTTCGTAAAAGTCAATGGCTCAATAATTTCACCGATCACTCTTCCCGAAGGGCATTTAAGATATTGGAAACATGAAGGGGCCATAGCTTATGACGGCTATAAGGTTGAAATTGGATATGGAACAAAGGAATCATATTCCTATAATTCAATGCCTAACATATTCTCGGGAGCACCGGTATTAATAGATGATTATCAACCGGTGGGTGAAACATTTATTGGAGATATAACCGGAATCAACCTGAATTCCTTGGATGGAGAGGATTACCGAAGACATCAGGGAGTACGTCATCCCCGTACCGCTGTGGCTTTGACAGAACAGAATAAACTTTTGTTGGTAACAGTGGACGGTCGTGCGGATTTGGCGGCAGGAATGACTGCCAAAGAGCTTACCTCCTTTATAAACCAGTATTTTAAACCACAGCATGCCTTGAACGTAGACGGGGGAGGGTCTACAACGATGTATATACGCGACAGTAATCTTTCAGTCACAGATGTAGTCAACTATCCGTGTGATAATAAAAAGTTCGATCATTACGGACAACGCAGTGTCAGGACTTTCATCTTGGTAAAGAAGCATAGCAACGGGCAGTTGTTTGACTCTGGTGACGGTTCGGAGGATAATCCTTATATTATAAAAACGGCGAGACATATGCAGGATATGCATAAGGTCAATTATTCTAAAGGAATGGTTTATTTCAGAATGGAGGCCGATGTGAATATGTCAGGGATTGATTGGCAGGCTTTGAATGTGAGTGAGCCTTATGACAGATTCGTCCATTTTGACGGAAACGGGCATGTTATAAAAGGCTTGAAATCGCAAGGTAACTATGCCAGCTTGTTCGGGGTGTTATGTGGAGTCTGCAAGAATTTGGGAATTGTGGATGCAGATATTGTGGCACAAAATGGAGGCGGAATATTAGCCGGCTATGTAGGGATAAAAATCCCGACTTCGGATGTACTTACCGGAAGTGTAGAAAATTGTTATACGAGCGGAAAGGTATCGGGATTTGATATAATTGGCGGTATTTCCGGTAATATCGGTAAACCGAGCGGATCTGTGTATTCGTCCATTAAGAATTGTTATTCTACTGCCACAGTTACAGCGAAGAATGAAACAGGAAATTCACGTGCCGGGGGAATAGTAGGTATTGTCTGGGCTGGTGGTATATTGGAGAATTGCTATGCGGCAGGTGAAGTTATTTCAATGAATTCCGGAGCAGCAGGTATCGGAGCTTATTTTGATACTGCACCTAAAAGATGCGTTGCTTTGAATAAATTAGTGGAAAACAAGAAAAATGGTGTAAATTTGGGGCGTATTGCCGCCTTCATGGGAGCAGCTAATATGACGGTTGTTGATTGTTGGGCAACAGACGATATGAAGATTTTGAATGCCGGAGTACCTAAAACCGAATTTTCCGGTGAATTAGTCGGTGTGAAGCAACCTCACGATGGGGAAACTAAGTCGAAGGAGTTCTTATCGAATATGCAGAACTACCTTGATGCAGGATGGGGAAACTCATGGTATTACAAGGTAAATGCGAAAGGATATCCTATTCTGTTATGGCAATATAATCGGGAAGATTATAATACGGACATTACTGGTCATTAAGACTAATATATATTATACTTAACACATTTATTCGTTAGTTTATGAAGAAAAACTTGTTAATCGTCGTTATCCTGGCTGTGTGCTCCATTGGAATAGTAAAAGGGCAGACAGTAGCGGATTCATTGGCAATTGTATCTGCTTGTTGGAAGATAGAAAATTTTCAAAAAGGAATTGTATATAAGTATGCTTCTATCCCTCAATTATATCAAGGTCCCCAATCTATCAGCCTGATAGAAATTGATCCTGTTGCAGGTTTGAAAGTCGGTGTTGCCGTTTCGGATAAAATGAAAGAAACAAGTAAGATTGCTTCTGAATATAACGCCATTGCAGCCATTAATGGCTCCTATTTTGACATGAAACGGGGAAACTCGGTCTGCTTCCTGAAGGCGGATCGCCAGATTATTGATACAACGATGCAGAGTGAGTTTAAACTGCGTGTTACAGGAGCTATTAATGTGCGCAAAGGGAAGATAAAGTTAATCCCTTGGAGCAAACAGATAGAAAAGGAATATGAAGGGGAAACAGGTATGGTACTTGCTTCCGGTCCGCTGATGCTGAAAGACGGACAGATTTGCGATTGGAATTCATGTGGTGCGAATTTTATCCGAACCAAGCATCCTCGTAGTGCTGTTGCCACCACTAAGGAGGGGAAAATATTGTTGATAACCGTAGACGGACGTTTCCCGGAGCAAGCCGAAGGAGTGAATATTCCGGAACTGGCACATTTGATTCGTATTTTAGGAGGTGAGGATGCGTTAAATTTGGATGGAGGCGGGTCTACTACCCTTTGGCTGTCCGGTGCATCGGATGATGGAGTCGTTAATTATCCTTGTGATAATGGGCGGTTTGATCATGCTGGGGAGCGTAAGGTGCCTAATATTCTTTATATTCATTAATACTACTCTTTAATGAGAGCATTTATTTAGCTCAATAACGGATGGGAGAGTGCTTCATCCAACTGTTTTACAGTTATGAGCATAATCGTGATATATTCTTTCCTCCATAAAGTTGAAAAAACATAGAAGTATCTGCCACCTGCAACAAAACGCGTATAATATATTAGTTTACAACTAGTTGTAGCGTTGCAGATACCTGTTGCAGATGCGTTGCAGATAGAGTATCTGCCACACTGTATAATCTATACATAAACCTATTTCCTATGAGTACGAAAGTTTATTAAATGCATTAAACTCCAGTTTCCAGGCGGGGAACTGGAGTTTCCGGTATTAGAAATTGTAGTTTCCACGGTAGGAAACGAGCGTTTCCAAGGCAGGAAACGACAGTTCCTATGTATGGAAACTGCCGTTTCTCCGTATGGATACCAAAACTATCTTATAACTTTACATATAGAAACCAAGCGGTTTTCTTTGGTTATATAACGCGTTGCAGATACTTTATCTGCAACGTATCTGCCGCAGGTATCTGCAACGCTCCAACTATTTGTCAGCTAGTGTATTACGCGCTTTTTGTTGCAGGTGGCAGATACTTCTATGTTTTTTCAACTTTATAGTAGGCAAATGTGGTTCAAGCCAGTTAGTCTTTTATCTTGCGTAACTTCGCTTTTTTGATAAAGAACTTGGCTAATTCTCTTCCTGCTTTGGCATACGTTTCCTGAACGCGATACCCGGAAGTGAAATCAGTACCCCAAAAGTTGTTGGCAGAAGCATTACGGATTCTGATAGAGGCTACTTGCTCACCCGTTTCAATCTTCTTCACTTTGCAGCTTAGGTCGACAGATGCATTCTGACGCATGACACCCACATTCCAACCCGGCTCGGTGAAGTCTGTATTGATTTCGATTCGATATTGAGCGCCTTCCGTACCTGTTGTGATACCAACTTCGCTCATATATTTATCGAAAAGTTCCAAGAACTTTGGCTCAAATCGTTCTTTACGGTCGCCATACCAGGCAGCTTTCCATTGATCTCCTTTGCCCTCTTCTTTTGCATTATATTCGGAGCTTTTTTTATCTACATATTCGCTTTCTGTCAGTTTTCCTACCAGCATTTTATCATAAGAGAAAGTGAATTGTATCACTTGTTGGTCCTTGATGAAGTCGATAGTTCCTGAAGTCATAACAATGCTTTGCGCAAATGAAAATGCAGTAATGCAGCTCAATAGTAGAAGTATTGTGATAGTCTTCTTCATGGTTCGAATTTGATTTATTGTTTGTTTGTTGTTAAAAGGTACAGACAAACAGTAGATTTAGAATTCAAAACCGAATCTGACTCCTACTCCGTGTAACTCCCATGTATCATCCCAGCTGTCATGATAATAATGACCTCCATAACTGTAACTATAATCAGTTGTGGTGTCATAATCTTGGAAGTTGTACATCAAAGCTAAATTCAAGGCCTTTTTCCCTTTTAAAGAAAAACGTACTCCTA
>ERZ772886.3357-NODE-3357-length-11719-cov-20.638374_pt1 | contig 11719 bp, 9 predicted proteins | sample MGYA00512128_ERZ772886 | MGnify/ENA primary metagenome ERZ772886 (study PRJEB29015, sample SAMEA2737698) | human gut metagenome | biome: human gut; feature: human-associated habitat; material: faeces | place: China | collected 2012 ... | reverse complement strand
ATGTCGCCTTCACCACAGCCCTCGGCTGGTGCGTGTACGGCGAGCGCTGCGCCATCTATTTCTTCGGCGACAAGGCGCAGATCCCCTTCCGGATCGTCTACTGCATCGCCATCCCGGTGGGCGTGCTCACGCAGCTTGATGTGGTGTGGCTGCTTGCGGACACTTGCAACGCGCTCATGGCCATCCCGAACTTGATCGCCATCCTGCTGCTCAGCCCGGTGCTGTTCAAGCTGGTGAAGGAAGACGAATCCAAGGATTCCATCTTCAAGCACTAGTCTGCCGTTTTCGGTATAAGTGGGGAGGGGCCGAAAGGCCTCTCCTTTTTTCTGTGCGGCGATAGGGATGCGGCTTATCATAAGGGGAAAAAGGGTACGTCGCCTTTTTCAGATTGTTTCTCAAAGCCTTGAAGGTGGAAAAGGGGAGGTGAACACGCCGGAAACCGGAAAATATGGCCAAATCTATTCTCATCCCCTTGCCAAAAAAAGGAAGTTACGCTAGGAAAACGTCTGCGCCGCTTTCATGGCGCACGCCTGCCTTTTTCAATCACACATCTCCCCTATCTTAATCAGCGTTTGATACGGCTGTGCCGTGTAATACCGTCTTGCCGTTCGGCAGGACTCATAACGTCCGGCGACACGCCGGGCGAACTTCCATTCACTCCCAAAACAAGTATCGGAACGTATGCGGAAGAAGAAAGTTGCCACGGAGGAGGTTCAGGAAGGCGCAACGATGAGCCTTACTGAACTGAAGAACATGAGCATGTCCGTGCTCATGGAGCTTGCGGAAAAGTACGAGATCGAAAACGCCAGTTCCATGCGGAAGCAGGAACTCATCTTTGCGATGTTGCAGGCTTGTGCGTCCCGGAGCGGTGCCATTTACGGCGACGGGGTGCTGGAAATCCTGCCTGACGGCTACGGTTTTTTGCGTTCCCCACTGTCGAGCTATATGCCCGGCCCGGACGATATTTATGTTTCCCCCTCTCAGATTCGGCGCTTTTATCTGCGCAAGGGTGATGTGGTTTCCGGGCAGATACGGCCTCCCAAGGAAGGGGAGCGTTATTTCGCCTTGCTCAAGGTGAAGGAAATCGGTTTTGAACCCCCGGAAAACGCCCGCCACGTCGTTCTTTTTGATAACCTCACGCCTATTTATCCCGATCGCAAGCTGATCATGGAAAACGGCGAGAAAAATCTGTCCTGCCGGGTCATCGATCTTATGTCGCCCATCGGGCGCGGCCAGCGCGGGGTCATCGTCGCGCCTCCCCGGACCGGTAAAACCATTCTGCTCCAGAGCATCGCGAATTCCATCAACGCGAACCATCCCGAAGTCTATCTCATCGTGCTGCTCATCGATGAACGTCCCGAAGAAGTGACGGATATGGAGCGCACGGTCAAGAATGCCGAAGTCATCAGCTCCACGTTTGACGAACCTCCGCAGCGCCATGTGCAGGTCTGCGAAATGGTGCTCGAAAAAGCCAAGCGCCTTGTCGAACGCAAGCGTGACGTGGTCATCCTGCTCGACTCCATCACCCGCCTTGGCCGCGCGTACAACGCCGTGACGCCTTCGTCCGGCCGCGTGCTTTCCGGTGGTCTGGATGCCAACGCCCTTCAGCGGCCCAAGCGCTTCTTCGGCGCGGCCCGCAACATCGAGGGCGGAGGCAGCCTGACCATCATCGCCACGGCGCTCATCGATACCGGCTCCCGCATGGATGAAGTGATCTTTGAAGAATTCAAAGGCACCGGCAACATGGAACTGCAGCTAGACCGTACACTGAGCGAACGAGGGACCTTCCCGGCTGTCAATATCTTTAAGAGCGGTACCAGGCAGGAACGGTTTTTGCTTAGCGATGAAGAATACAAAGCAACTTTCAGCGTGCGCAGATTTATGACCAGCGGAAATGCCATTGAAAACGCAGAGAATCTACTGGAAATGCTGAGAAAAACAAGGGATAACGAGCATTTTATCAAGGCGATGGAAGAATATGTCATTTCGGAGAATGTGTGCCGAAGCCGGATGCTGCTCCGCTACTTCGGAGAGAAAAACGAGCATAACTGCGGACAATGTGATGTTTGCCTTAGTCACCGTGCAACAGATACGCTGACCGGGAAGTCTCTTGAAGAGCTGAAAAAGAAAATAACAGAATTACTTGCCCAAAAACCGCATACGCCGGCAGAAATAGCCGAGAAAATAGAAGCGGAGAAAGAGAGAGTCAGTGAAGTCATCCAGTATTTATTGGAGGAAGGTGAATGGAAGATGCAGGATGGAATGATACATATTTCAAAATAAGTTACTACCTTTGCAAGGTAACTCAAAAATAACACAGTCATGCCGAACTTTTTTAAATCTTTCTTCTCCGGTAAGTCGGAAACTCCGGAAAGTGAAAAACAGAAAAACGATCAGAAAAATTTCGAGATTTTTAAATACGACGGTTTACGTGCGCAACGCATGGGACGTCCGGATTATGCAGTAAAATGTTTTACAGAAGCTCTTGCCATCCAGGAAGAGTTTGAAACAATGGGCTATCTTAGCCAACTCTACATTCAAATGGGAGAAACGGCAAAAGCCCGCGAACTGTTGGAAAAAATGGCTGCCATGGAACCTCATCTCACGAGTACTTTCCTGACACTGGCAAATGTATGCTTCATCCAGGAAGATTATCAGGCCATGGAAGAGGCTGCCAATAAAGCAATTGCCATTGAGGAAGCGAATGCCGTAGCTCATTATCTGCTAGGAAAAGCCCGTAAGGGACAAAACGACGACCTAATGACCATTGCCCATCTCACCAAAGCGATCACTTTGAAAGACGATTTCATCGAAGCCCGCCTGCTACGTGCAGAAGCTTTGCTGAACCTGAAACAGTATAAAGAAATGATGGAGGATATAGACGCCGTACTTGCCCAAAATCCAGAAGAAGAAACTGCCATGCTCCTGCGTGGAAAAGTGAAAGAATCCAACGGTCAGGGCGAAGAAGCGGAAGAGGATTACAAACTGGTGACGGAAATAAACCCCTTCAACGAACAGGCTTACCTTTACTTAGGACAACTTTATATCAATCAGAAGAAGCTGACGGAAGCCATCGGACTGTTTGATGAAGCCATCGAACTGAATCCGAACTTTGCAGAGGCCTACAAAGAACGCGGACGTGCTAAATTACTGAATGGTGATAAGGATGGTTCTGTAGAGGACATGAAGAAATCTTTGGAACTGAATCCGAAGGAGGAAGCTGGTCTGAATGGAGAATTCAAAAACTTGGGACCGAAACCGGAGGCACTGCCGGGTATCTTTTGATTGTTTTTTTTGATTGTTTTGTAAGATATATCATAAAAGTAGTGGTCGTTTCCAAAATAGAAACGACCACTACTTTTATATATAGGGATCTAACTAAAAAGGACTCAATTCTACAATCCAGAAACATTCCGCTTAATCCTCCCTGTATCTTATACCTTTTTCATCCTTTTTAGATGAAAAAACAAAAAAAATATCGTTTTTTGTTTGCATCTAACAGAAAATTATTACTTTTGCCCCAGAATTAGAAACCAAAGCAAAAAACAAAGATTCGAATGAAATCATTTACTTATGCATATTACTTCTTTTTTTACTTTTACTTTAGCAACAAAGTAGAGCGGGAGTTTGTATGTATCAAGTGACAGTGATGCTTAAGGACTGAATAGAGAAACAAGTAAATATACAGAATCCCGCTCCATCGTATGGAAGCGGGATTTTTTTTATAGCATAACCAAGAAAATAAAAATAATGAAAAAGGTAGCCATTCAAGGAACATTAGGCTCGTATCACGACATCGCCGCACACAAGTACTTCGAAGGAGAAGAAATAGAGTTAATCTGTTGCGCCAACTTTGAAGACGTGTTCGGTGCCATCAAAAAAGACAGTCAGACCATAGGAATGCTGGCAATAGAAAACACCATTGCAGGCAGTTTGCTGCATAACAATGAGCTATTACGCCAAAGTGGCGCACAGATTGTCGGCGAGTACAAGCTACGTATTTCCCATAGTTTTGTCTGCCTGCCCGATGAAGACTGGGATGATATTACCGAAGTCAACTCCCACCCTATCGCCCTGATGCAATGCCGTGAATTCCTGGGACAACACCCCGGAATCAAAGTGGTGGAAGGCGAAGATACCGCCCGCAGTGCCGAAATCATCCAACAGGAACATCTGAAAGGCCATGCAGCTATCTGCTCCAAAGCTGCTGCAGAGCGTTATGGCATGAAGGTCCTGCAGGAAGGTATCGAAACCAACAAACATAACTTCACCCGTTTCCTGGTCGTAGCCGACCCTTGGCAAGTAGATGAACTGAACCGGCATCGCAGCAAGGACGTCAACAAGGCAAGCATGGTATTCACACTTCCCCATACTGAAGGAAGCCTTTCCCAGGTATTGTCTATTTTGTCTTTCTACCGCATCAACCTGACCAAGATACAATCACTGCCCATCATCGGGCGTGAATGGGAATACCAGTTTTACGTAGATGTCGTCTTCGACAATGTACTGAGATATAAACAATCCATTGCGGCCATCACACCGCTGACCAAAGAACTGAAAATATTAGGAGAATATGAAGATGGAAAATCAAACGTGTAGAATAAAGCCTGCCGACCGCCTGGCAAGCGTAAGCGAATACTACTTCTCGAAGAAGCTGAAAGAAGTGGCACAAATGAATGCCGAAGGAATGGATGTCATCAGCCTGGGAATCGGAAGCCCCGACATGCCGCCTTCCGAAAAGACAATCCGGACACTTTGCGAAGCTGCCTGCAATCCGGACGGACATGGTTACATGCCCTACGTAGGTATCCCCGAACTGCGCCGCGGTTTTGCGGACTGGTACAAAAAATGGTACGGTGTAGCATTGAATCCCAACACAGAGATACAACCGCTCATCGGCTCCAAAGAAGGCATCCTGCACGTGACGCTGGCCTTTGTCAACCCCGGTGAACAAGTATTGGTTCCCAATCCCGGCTATCCCACCTATACTTCATTAAGCAAGATTCTGGGTGCCGAGGTCGTGAACTATAACTTGAAAGAAGAAAACGGCTGGATGCCCGACTTCGACGAGCTGGAACGGATGGACATGAGCCGTGTAAAACTGATGTGGACCAACTATCCCAATATGCCCACCGGGGCGAACGCAACACCGGAACTGTACCGGAAACTGGTGGACTTCGCACGCCGCAAGGACATCGTCATCGTAAACGACAACCCCTACAGTTTCATCCTGAACGAACATCCCATCAGCATCCTCAGCATTCCGGGTGCCAAAGAGTGCTGCATAGAATTCAATTCCATGAGCAAAAGCCACAACATGCCGGGATGGCGTATCGGCATGCTTGCCTCGAATGCCGACTTCGTGCAATGGATATTGAAAGTAAAGAGCAACATCGACAGCGGTATGTTCCGTGCCATGCAACTGGCAGCCGCCACTGCCCTGGAAGCAGAGCAAGACTGGTATGACGGCAACAACGCGAATTACCGCAACCGCCGTCAGTTGGCAGGAGAAATCATGCATACCCTGGGTTGCACCTACGACGAAAACCAGGTAGGCATGTTCCTCTGGGGCAAGATACCCGACAGCTGTACAGACGTGGAAGAACTGACTGAACACGTGCTGCATAAAGCCAGAGTGTTCATTACTCCCGGATTTATCTTCGGAAGTAACGGGAAACGGTATATCCGCATCTCCCTCTGCTGTAAGGACAATAAACTGGCAGAAGCATTGAAGCGTATCAAGGACATGAAATAAATGCTTACAAGTAAGAGATGAACACCCTAAAGCCGGAATCCCGTTTACTAAAACTCCACCGGAGATTTACTAAAACGGGAGGAACGATTTAGTAAATCTTCTCCGACGTTTTACTAAATCTCCGGGACCTTGCTCAGAAGGTCTTCTGAAAGGGGGGGAAACGTCACAAGGAAGAAAAAGCATAATTAAAGAATATTATTAAACAAATAAAGAATATGGAACTCGAATTAGAACCTATCACATTACCTGGTGTTGAAGACAAACGCCCTATGGTAATAGCCGGCCCCTGCAGTGCCGAAACCGAAGAACAAGTAATGAGCACCGCCAAACAATTGGCAGACAAAGGCCTCAAGCTATTCCGTGCCGGCATCTGGAAACCGCGCACCAAACCGGGCGGCTTCGAAGGAGTAGGCGTAGACGGCCTTGCATGGCTGAAGGAGGTAAAGAAAGAAACCGGCATGTACGTTTCAACAGAAGTTGCTACCGCCAAACATGTATACGAATGCCTGAAAGCCGGAATTGACCTTCTTTGGGTAGGTGCACGTACCACCGCCAATCCTTTCGCCGTACAGGAAATTGCCGATGCACTGAAAGGCGTAGATATCCCGGTACTGGTGAAGAATCCGGTAAATCCTGACCTGGAGCTGTGGATTGGAGCTTTGGAACGTATCAACAATGCAGGCTTGAAACGCCTGGGTGCCATCCACCGCGGATTCAGCAGCTATGACAAAAAGCTCTACCGTAACTTGCCCCAATGGCATATCCCCATTGAGCTGCGTCGCCGAATTCCCAACCTTCCTATTATCTGTGACCCCAGCCACATAGGTGGAAAGCGCGAATTGGTTGCTCCACTCTGCCAGCAAGCTATGGATTTGGGCTTCAACGGACTGATTATCGAGAGCCACTGCAACCCGGACTGTGCCTGGAGCGATGCAGCCCAGCAAGTCACCCCGGATGTGCTGGATTACATCCTCAACCTGCTGGTCATCCGCAAGGAAACACAAAGCACCGAGAACCTCAGCGAATTGCGCAAGCAGATAGACGAATGCGACAACAATCTTATTCAGGAGCTGGCCAAACGGATGCGTGTGGCACGTGAAATCGGTACATACAAAAAAGAGCATGACATGACCATCCTGCAAACCGGACGCTACAACGAAATCCTCGAGAAACGCGGCTCGCAAGGCGCATTGTGTGGCATGGATGCTGAATTCATCAAAAAGGTATTTGAGGCGATACACGAAGAGAGTGTGAGGCAACAAATGGAAATTATAAATAAGTAATTATTTAATATGCTAATGTGCCAATGTGCTAATTGGCTGCGCAGTGATGCCGCATGGCAATTAGCACATTAGCACATTAGCACATTAGCACATTAAACATCATGAGAATACTAATACTTGGAGCCGGGAAAATGGGCTCTTTCTTTACAGATATATTGAGTTTCCAGCATGAGACGGCTGTGTTCGACGTCAATCCGCACCAACTGCGTTTTGTCTACAACACCTACCGCTTCACCACACTGGAAGAAATCAAGGACTTCGAGCCGGAGCTGGTCATCAATGCCGTTACGGTGAAATACACGCTGGACGCTTTCCGCCAAGTGCTGCCAGTACTGCCTAAGGACTGCATCATCAGTGACATTGCTTCGGTAAAGACCGGATTGAAGAAATTTTACGAAGAAAGCGGTTTCCGATATGTATCGACACATCCCATGTTCGGCCCTACTTTTGCCAGTCTCAGCAATCTGAATACAGAGAATGCCATCATCATCAGCGAAGGTGACCACTTGGGAAAAATCTTCTTCAAGGACCTCTACCAGACAATGAAACTGAACATCTTCGAATATACATTCGACGAGCATGATGAGACTGTAGCCTATTCGCTGTCCATTCCGTTTGTATCCACCTTCGTGTTTGCAGCGGTAATGAAACACCAGGAAGCTCCAGGCACTACATTCAAGAAGCACATGGCTATTGCCAAAGGACTGCTGAGTGAAGATGACTACTTGCTCCAAGAAATTCTCTTCAACCCGCGCACTCCCTCACAAGTGGAGAACATCCGCCTGGAACTGAAGAATCTGCTGGAAATCATCAACAACAAGGATGCGGAAGGCATGAAGAAGTATCTGACCAAAATCAGAGAAAAGATTAAATAGATAAAATGTCCATTGTGAAAACATCAGGTTCCCTCGTCCTCAACGAGGGATTTTTCCTATCTTTGCACTGTTAATAGAACCGCTTTCATGATAGACCAACCCACTATAGACAGAATTCTCGATGCCGCACAAATATACGATGTCGTATCGGACTTCGTTACCCTGCGCAAACGCGGCGTGAATTATGTAGGACTGTGTCCCTTCCACGATGACAAAACCCCTTCTTTCTATGTATCCCCCGCCAAAGGGCTCTGCAAGTGCTTTGCCTGTGGAAAAGGAGGAAATGCAGTGCATTTCATCATGGAGCACGAACAGATGTCTTATCCTGAGGCGCTGAAATATCTCGCAAAAAAATACGGCATTGAAATCAAAGAACGCGAACTATCCAGCGAGGAGAAGATAGCACAGAGCGAACGGGAAAGCCTCTTCATTGTGAACAACTTTGCCCGTGACTACTTCCAGAATATCCTAAAGAACCACGTAGACGGACGGAGTATCGGCATGGCCTATTTCCGCAGCCGCGGCTTCCGGGATGACATCATCGAGAAGTTCCAGTTGGGCTATTGTACCGAGAGCCACGATGCCCTTGCCCAGGAAGCTTTGAAAAAAGGCTATAAAAAGGATTATCTTGTCAAGACCGGCCTCTGCTACGAGACGGACGACCACCGACTGCGCGACCGCTTCTGGGGTCGGGTCATCTTTCCGGTACACACTCTCTCCGGCAAGGTGGTGGCTTTCGGGGGACGTGTGCTTGCCGGCGCCACCAAAGGCGTCAAGGTGAAGTACGTCAACTCGCCTGAATCGGAGATTTACCATAAAAGCAATGAACTGTACGGCATATATTTTGCCAAACAAGCCATTGTGAAACAAGACCGTTGTTTTCTGGTCGAAGGTTATACAGACGTCATTTCCATGCACCAATCGGGCATAGAGAATGTGGTTGCCTCTTCGGGCACAGCATTGACATCCGGACAAATCCGGATGATTCATCGTTTCACCAACAATATGACAGTGCTCTACGACGGTGACGCTGCCGGTATAAAGGCCTCTATCCGAGGTATTGATATGTTGCTGGAAGAAGGCATGAACGTCAAAGTCTGCCTCCTGCCCGATGGTGACGACCCGGACTCCTTTGCACGCAAACACAATGCGACGGAGTTCCAGGCCTTCATACAAGAGAATGAAACGGACTTTATCCGCTTCAAAACCAATCTGTTGCTGGAAGATGCTGGAAAAGACCCCATCAAGCGTGCCGAGCTTATCGGAAACCTTGTGCAGAGCATTTCCATCATTCCCGAAGCCATTGTGCGTGATGTCTATATCAAGGAGTGCGCCCAATTATTGCACGTAGAAGATAAACTGCTGGTTTCTGAGGTTGCCAAGCGTCGCGAAAAGCAAGCCGAGCAACAAGCTGAGCGAGCAGAACGTGAGCGTCGGTCGGCCAATGCCGCAAGAGCCAATGCAGAAACGGGGGTCAATGGCAGTCATACTGCAGCTACCAACCCCGACGCACAACAAGCTGGCTATCCGTCCCAATCACTGCCTGCCGGTCTCCCTTCCGAAACACCTCCACCTTTTCCACCCGAGGAAGAATATGTATCCTTCATCCCGCAGGAGGGCAAGGAGGGCCAGGAGTTCTATAAATACGAACGACTTATTCTGAAGATGGTAGTGCTCTATGGTGAGCGGGTGATGTGCAATGTCACCAATGAAGAGGGGCAGGAAACCCCTATCACTGTAACTGAATATATAGTCAATGATTTAAAAGAAGACGAACTTGCCTTCCACAATCCGCTTCACCGGCAAATCCTGACAGAGGCTGCCGAACGTATCCACAATGAGGGTTTTACCGCCGAACGGTATTTTGTGGCGCATCCCGACCCCGTCATCAGCAAGCTGAGTGTGGAGCTTATCAGCAACCGCTATCAGTTAAGGAAATCACAGATAGAACAAATGGTAACGGACGAAGAACGCCTCTATGAGCTAATTCCACGGTTAATGATAAACTTCAAATATGCCATCGTCTGCGAAGAATTGAAGCATACCCTATTTGCGTTACAGAACCCTGCCATAGCCAATGATGAAACCCAGTGTAACAGCATCATGGAGCGCTACAACGAATTGAACAAAGTAAAAAGCATCATGGCAAAGCGGCTGGGAGACAGAGTCATCCTGAATTTTTAAATTCAATTCGGGGAGTTCTCCGTCAAGAATTATGCCTGATTAAATTCATAAATTCCTCGCGAGTCTTCGCTTGGTTGAATGCTCCGGTAAAATCGGATGTAGTGGTAATGGAGTTCTGTTTCTCTACTCCGCGCATCTGCATGCACATGTGTTTGGCTTCCACAACAACCATAACCCCCAGCGGATTCAGCGTCTCCTGAATACACTCTTTTATTTGGAGAGTCATACGTTCCTGCACTTGCAGGCGGTGAGAGAAAATATCCACTACGCGGGCTATCTTGCTCAGTCCGGTAATGTAGCCGTTAGGAATATATGCCACATGTGCCTTTCCGTAGAAGGGAAGCATGTGATGTTCGCAAAGCGAGAAGAAGTCAATGTCTTTCACAATCACCATCTGACTGTATTCCTCTTGAAATTTGGCCGAACGGAGTACCTCGTGCGGGTCCATATGATACCCTTTCGTCAACGACAACATGGCCTTCGCCACCCGTTCAGGTGTCTTCTGCAAACCTTCACGTCCGGCATCTTCACCCAACAGAGTAAGGATGCGGTGATAATGTTCCTTCAATTCATCTAATGAAGGAGATACAATTTCTTCTTTTCCTAACATGATAATTCTTTATAAGGGGATGTTTATCTGCTCTTTCACGATAGAAACTTCCTTGAATACACCAGTAGCCCGCAACTGACGCATCATGGCATCCGCTTCTTCGATACTGCGGAAATCTCCTGCACGGCACAGCCAACGAGGGGGATTGAAAGAGGTATAAACTGTAAGTTCGGGAAAATGTTCCTTGATGCGGGTAGCTACCGCATAAGCTTCGTTCTTGGCCTGACGGGTATTATTCCCTGCATAAACTTGTATGCGGTAACCCGAACTTTTAATCACTTTCTGCTCATCCGAACCGGCAGGAACATACTCCGAACCTATCAATGCCGCAATGCGTGCATCTTGATGGATAGTCACCTTGCCTTGTCCCGGCACATTACGTTCCAGGCTTTTCACAATATTATTCTGCGCTACAGAAATCGTTGCAAAAGCGAAACATGCAACTAAAAGTAAACCAAGCTTTTTCATGAGTCAATATCTTTATATAACGGAAAATGGAAAGCTGAAAATGGAAAATAGAAAATGAAAAACAGTCATGCAGATACAACATGCAATCCATTTTCCATTTTCAACTTTCAGCTTTCAACTATTTAATTAAAGGCATCGATGATACCCTTGAAGTCAGAAACCTTCAAGGCAGCACCACCAATCAGACCGCCGTCAACATCCGGGTTGGCAAACAGTTCCTTTGCATTAGAAGGCTTACAGCTGCCACCATAAAGGATAGAGCAGTTGTCAGCAATTTCCTTACCATACTTTTCAGCAATCAAGGAACGGATGAAAGCGTGGATTTCCTGTGCTTGTTCTGCAGTAGCAGTCTTACCGGTACCGATAGCCCAAACCGGCTCGTAAGCCAAAATAATCTTAGAGAAATCTTCGGCAGACAAAGAGAATACAGAAGCCAGCTGAGCGGCTACCACTTCATTCTGCTTGTTTGCTTCACGTTCTTCCAATACCTCACCGATACAGAAAATCGGAGTCAGACCGTTAGCCAAAGCCAATTTTACTTTTT